>Ga0308164_10000435_pt1 | contig 73716 bp, 65 predicted proteins | sample PhyTR2_FD_201031 | JGI IMG/M metagenome (GOLD analysis project Ga0308164, IMG submission 201031) | Phyllosphere microbial communities from UC Gill Tract Community Farm, Albany, California, United States - DLSLT.R2 | ecosystem: Host-associated > Plants > Phyllosphere > Unclassified | place: USA... | reverse complement strand
GTTACAAAACTGTCTCTGCCAATGCTAAAACTGTTAACAAACAGTGGGTTGTTGTTGATGCACAAGGCGAGATTTTGGGGCGCTTGTCATCGAAGATCGCAATGATCATCCGTGGTAAAAACAAGCCAGAGTACACCCCACACGTAGACTGCGGCGATAATGTGATCGTTATCAATGCAGACAAGATTAAGTTGACCGGAAACAAGATGAATGATAAGGTGTATACATCTTATACAGGCTATCCGGGTGGTCAGCGTTTCATTTCTCCGAAAGAGTTATTGGCGAAACATCCTAAACGTGTTATCGAGAAAGCGGTAAAAGGTATGCTTCCTAAAACAAAACTTGGTGCTAAATTATACACCAACCTTTTTGTTTACACAGGATCAGAGCACCCTCATGCAGCACAATCACCAACAACCATTACACTTTAATTAAAGGAAGAAAGAAATGTCAGTTACTAATACTTCAGGAAGAAGAAAAACTGCTGTTGCGCGAATCTACATGAAAGAAGGCAACGGTACAATTACTGTAAACAGTAAAGATCACAAAGTATATTTCCCAACATTACCTTTACAATACATCGTTAACCAAAGCTTTGAAGTATCTGAGCTGATTGGTCAGTATGATGTTATGGTAAATGTAGCAGGTGGTGGTATCAAAGGCCAGGCAGAAGCTGTTCGTTTAGCGATCGCTAAAGCAATTGTCGAATTAGATGCTGAGAAAAAACCGGCATTACGTGCCAAAGGGTTAATGACCCGTGATATGCGTATGGTTGAGCGTAAGAAACCAGGTCGCAAGAAAGCACGTAAGAAGTTCCAATTCAGTAAACGTTAATCTCAAGGAGGACAAAGACAATGGCAAGAACAACATATCAAGACTTATTGGATGCAGGTGTACACTTTGGTCACCTTACCCGCAAATGGAATCCGAAAATGGCACCATATATTTTTATGGAACGCAATGGGATTCACATCATAGATTTAAACAAAACTTTAACTAAAACTGAAGAAGCTGCTTCAGCAATCAAACAGATTGTAAAATCAGGTCGTAAGATCTTATTTGTAGCTACTAAGAAACAAGCTAAAGAAATTGTTGCTGAGCAAGCGAAAAAAGTAAACATGCCTTTCGTAACTGAGCGTTGGTTAGGTGGTATGTTAACAAACTTCCAGACTGTACGTAAGTCAATCAAAAAGATGTCTAACATCGACAAGATGACTAAAGATGGTACTTATTCGATCCTTTCTAAGAAAGAGCGTTTAATGATCCAGCGTGAGCGTATCAAATTGGAAAGCTTATTAGGTGGTATCGCGGATTTAAACCGTTTACCAGCTGCAATCTTTTTAATTGACGTTAAAAAAGAGCATATCGCAGTTAGCGAAGCGTTGAAATTAAACATTCCAACTTTTGCAATGGTTGATACTAACTCTGATCCTTCAAACATCGATTTCCCTATTCCGGCGAATGATGATGCAACTAAATCTATCTTATTGATCACTGATGTAATTATCAAAGCGATTGAAGAAGGTTTAGATGAGCGTAAACGTGAGAAAGATGATGAAGCTGAAAAAGAAGCTGTAGCTGCTAAAGCTGCTGCTGATGCTCCTGAAACTGCTGCTCCTGGCGCAAGAAGAAGAAAAGAAAACGCTGAAACTGAAGAAGGTACAAGCGAAGCATAATTAATATATTTATTGGGTTGTATCGGTGTGTTGCGGGTTTTTACTTACAATTTCACAGATACAACCCATATTTTTTAGATAAAAACTTAAAACAGAACATACAATGTCAGTACAAATTTCTGCAGCAGATGTAAACAAATTACGCCAACAGACCGGTGCCGGTATGATGGATTGCAAAAAAGCATTAATTGAGGCCAACGGCGAATTCGAAGCTGCGGTTGATTATTTACGTAAGAAAGGCGCTAAAGTTGCAGCGAGCCGTCAGGATCGTGACTCTAATGAAGGTGTTGTTATCGCAAAAGCTACAGATGACGGAAAACGCGGTGTAGTAGTTGAATTGAACTGCGAAACTGATTTCGTAGCTAAAAATGCTGATTTTATTGCTTTAGCTAATAAATTCACTGATTTAGCTATTGAGAAAAACCCTGCTACATTAGAAGAGCTTCTAGCCCTTGAAGTTGATGGTCAGAAAGTTTCTGATATCATCGTTGAAAACACTGGAAAAATTGGTGAGAAAATTGGTATCTCTAAATTTGAAACCGTTTCTGGTGAAAAAGTTGTTCCTTATATCCACGGTAACTACCGTTTAGGTGTTTTGGTTGCATTAAACCAAGATGTTGCTGGTGTTGATGAGGCTGGTAAAGATGTTGCAATGCAGATTGCTGCAATGCACCCGGTAGCTTTAGATAAAGCTGACGTAGATACACACACGATTGAGCGTGAAATGGAAATTGCTAAAGAGCAAATCCGTGCAGAAGGTAAACCTGAAGAAATGGTTGAGAAAATTGCTGCTGGTAAACTGAACAAGTTCTACAAAGACAGTACTTTATTAAACCAGGAATTTGTTAAGGATTCTTCTAAAGACGTTCGTAAATTCTTAAATGATACTGCTAACGGTTTAACTGTTACTTCATTTAAACGTGTTCAATTAGGATCATAGTTCCTTCATGATAAATTAAAGGTCCCTTGTTTTAAGGGACTTTTTTTTTGCCTTTAAATGTTTGGCTGAGCGCAACTTCAATAAAATTATTTGCTGCGTTTCAAAAACAGGCTCGTATTTTGAGCACTGGGCAGGGATTGAATTGTTTTATCAGCTCTTTAAACATTTGATCGGTATAAATTAAAACAAATAGTTATTTTTGGAGTCATGAAGTATAAAAGGATCCTACTAAAATTAAGCGGCGAATCGCTGATGGGCGATAAACAATACGGTATTGATAATGAACGCGTAAAACAATACGCAGAAGATATTAAAGCTGTTCATGCTCAAGGCCTGGAAATTGCGATTGTGATTGGCGGCGGTAATATTTTCAGGGGTCTGAGTGCCGAAAAATCTGGTATGGACCGTGCGCAGGCCGACTATATGGGAATGCTTGCTACTGTAATTAACAGTATGGCTTTACAGGACGCACTGGAAAAAGTGGGTCTGAAAACAAGACTGCTGACTGCAATAAAGATGGAACAGATCTGTGAACCATTTATCCGCAGAAGGGCCGTAAGGCACCTTGAAAAAGGACGCGTGGTAATTTTTGGTGCAGGTACTGGAAACCCTTACTTCACTACTGATTCTGCAGCAGCATTACGCGCTATTGAAATTAAAGCGGATGTAGTTTTAAAAGGTACCCGTGTAGATGGTATTTATACCGCCGACCCGGAGAAAGACCCATTGGCTACCCGTTACTCAGAGATCTCTTTCAAAGAAGTTTATTCAAAAGGATTAAATGTTATGGATATGACAGCATTTACCTTATGTGAAGAAAACGAACTGCCAATCATTGTTTTTGATATGAACAAAACAGGAAACTTCATGAAAATTGCACAGGGAGAAGAAATTGGAACCTTAGTTAAAGGCTAGGCAAAACACAAATATTTTTGATAAATAGTACATATTATGAATGACCTCATAAAGAAACAATTACAGGATGCTCAGGGAACTATGGATAAAGCAATTATCCATTGTGAAACTGAACTGACTAAAATACGTGCTGGTAAAGCTTCGGCAGGAATGCTTGACGGTATTACAGTAGACTATTATGGCAGCCAGACCCCACTGGGTTCGGTAGCAAGTATCACTACTCCTGATGCCAGGACACTGATTGTACAGCCATGGGAAAAAAACATGCTTGTTCCTATTGAGCGTGCCATTATGGAAGCTAATATTGGTATTAACCCTCAGAATGATGGTGTTATTATCCGTCTGATGGTTCCGCCCCTGACAGAAGAACGCAGGAGAGACCTGGTGAAAAAGGTTAAGGAAGAAGCAGAACGCGGCCGCATCACCATTCGTAACATCAGGAAAGATGCTAACGAGAAAATCAAAAAATTAAAAGGCGAGAGCGTTTCTGATGATGAAATCAAAACGGGTGAAGCCGACGTTCAGAAAATGACTGACCTCTACATCATCAAAGTAGATAAGCATGCTGAAGCCAAAGAAAAAGATGTAATGACGGTATAATATCCGAAATATAATATAATAGTAATTTAAAGGGAATATGGCTTTTGCTATATTCCCTTTGTTTATTTTTGCGCCCAAATGAATTTATTAGTAGAATATCTTAAAAATTATAAGTGGGTAGTAGGCCTTGCACTTTTACTGGCTGCTATCAATATAGGCTTCTCGCTGCTTGACCCATATATTACGGGTCGGATTGTTGATCATTTTATTGAGAAAAAGGATGTGTTAACGCGTGAACAGTTTGTATGGGGAGTTTTAGGCCTGGTAGGAATGGGTGTAGGCGCCGCAATGGTGTCGCGTATAGCCAAAAATTTCCAGGATTATTTTACCAGCATTATTGTTCAGAAGGTTGGTGCACAAATGTATGCTGACGGACTGAAACATTCACTGGAACTTCCTTATCAGGTATTTGAGGACCAGCGTAGTGGTGAAACACTGGGGATCTTGCAGAAAGTAAGACTGGATTCTGAGAAGTTTATTACCTCTTTCATCAGTATCTTATTTGTTAGCTTAATAGGGATGATCTTCGTGATTGTATATTCGGTGAGCGTAAGTTACAAGGTGACATTGATATATTTTCTGGCCATTCCGATCATCAGCTTTGTAAGCTGGTTTTTAAGCCGGAAGATTAAAGTGATACAACGAAGTATTGTAGCAGAAACTACCGCTCTGGCTGGTTCTACCACAGAGTCGCTGCGTAACATAGAACTGGTGAAAAGTTTGGGACTGGCCAGCCAGGAGATTGAGCGGCTGAACAAGACCACCTACAAAATATTAGGACTGGAACTGAGAAAGGTAAAGTATGTAAGAAGCATGAGCTTTGTGCAGGGAACTACGGTTAACCTTGTACGGAGTGCAATGGTGGTAGTGCTGCTGATACTGATTTTTGAAAATACTATCTCAGCAGGACAGTACTTTTCATTCCTGTTTTATTCGTTTTTCCTTTTCGGTCCGCTGCAGGAACTGGGTAATGTTATCTTGTCATGGAGGGAAGCAGAGGTTTCTTTAGGTAATTTCCGGAAGATCCTGAATACCCCTGTAGATCAAAAGCCTTCAAATCCGCAGGTACTGAACAAGATAAAATCATTAGAGTTCTCAGATTTAAGCTTCAGGCACCTGACCGGGAAAACCAATGCCTTAAATGGTATAAATTTCCAGGTTAAGGATGGGGAGACAATTGCCTTTGTTGGTCCCTCTGGTTCTGGTAAAACCACCCTGGTAAAATTACTGGTGGGCCTTTACCAGCCGGTTGTTGGAGAAGTACTGTATAATGAGATTTCAAGTAAGGAGATTGATCTGGACCTGTTAAGGGAAAAGATAGGTTTTGTAACACAGGATACACAGCTCTTTTCAGGTACAATTAGAGAAAACCTGCAATTTGTGCGTCCGGGTGCCACAGATGAGGAATGTTTAAGAGTAATGGAGCAGGCGGCCTGTCAGACCTTACTGGCCCGTGCAGATAAAGGTTTGGATACAGTAATTGGTGAAGGTGGGGTGAAGGTATCGGGTGGTGAAAAACAACGCTTGTCTATTGCCCGTGCTTTATTGCGCAGACCGGATATCCTGGTTTTTGATGAAGCTACTTCCTCGCTGGATTCATTGACTGAAGAAGAGATTACTGCAACAATAAGGGAAGTTTCTGAGAAGACTAATCATATTACGATCCTTATTGCTCACCGTTTATCAACTATTCTTCATGCCGACCGAATTTATGTGCTTGAAAAAGGCCATATCATTGAGCAGGGGCAGCATAGTGAATTGCTTGCCTTGAAAGGCCTGTATTACGCAATGTGGCGTCAACAGGTAGGTGAAAGATAACAAGCTATTCTAATACCATAACAAAACCACCATTTGCAGCTATGGTGACTTCAGTTTTCTGATTTGCAGGGAGAGTGATTTGCTGCTGTATAAAGCTTAATGCTTCTGTACCGTCGGTAATGATCATTCCTTGCGTTTTCTTCAATTCAGAGAGGCCTAAGGATAATTTTATTGGATTTGCCTCACCATTTATACCCGCCACATACCATTTGTTACCATTTCTTCTGGCAATAACAGCGAATTTGCCGGGCATGCCATCGATAAACTTCACATCCTGCCAGTGGTTAGGAAGGCTGCACAGGTAGTCTTGTACAAACTGAGGCACATGAGCCATACCTTCTGGTGACTCTGCGTAGTGCTGGATACCGCTCAGATAAATTACTCCGGTAGCCAGCTCATAAGCACTGCTTGTTTTTCTGATAACATTACTCTGTATTTTATACAGGTTCATAGGCGTATAATCCATCGGATCAAACAGGTTCCTTGTGAAAGGCAACATCGCACCATGACCAGGTTCGGCATCTGCAGCAGGCTGTGTAAAGGTTACATTTTCAAATCCTTTCACTGCCTCGGTAGTCATTAGGTGCGGGTAGGTTCTTGCCCAGCCACGCGGCAGGGTAGCACCGTGAAAATTAACCAGTAACTCATAATTAGCGGCGTCTTTCAGAATATCGGTGTAATACTGTATCATTGATTGTCCGTCACCATTAAAGAAATCTATTTTTACGCCTTTGATGCCCATGCTTTGCAGGCGGCTGAATTCTGCTACGCGGCTTTCGTGCGTCAGCATTTTATTTTTTGGGTGATATGGCACCGTATTCCAATCGCCGGCCGAGTTATACCATAAGATTAAACCAACGCTTTTGGTCTTGGCATATGCACTGAGTTCAGCAATTTTATCGTAACCAATTTTGGTGTCCCAGTTTACATCTATTAAACAGTACTGCCAGTTCATAAGTGCAGCAAAGTCTATATATTTTTTTTGTTCATCATAAACGATAGCATCGTCTTTGCTCATGATCCAGCTCCAGGAAGCTTTTCCAGGTTTAATAAACTTTGGATTTTTTATCGCCATGGCCGGGATGGCAAGGTCTGTACCCAGGGTAGACTCTGTAAGTGATTTTAAACTACCAATGGCAATAATACGCCAGGGTGTATGAACAGTGCCTTTAAATGTAGGCAGCAATCCTCTGCCGGTAAAAATTTCACGTTTATCTGGAAAACTGGTAGTGTAAACAGCACTTCCGGCTTCGTTTCTTAGAAATGTACCGCAATAGCTGCCATCCATTCCTGTTTCGGTAATGGCGAGCCAGGTATTCTGTACTTTAAACAAAGCTGGATAAACCCATCCTGTCTCAGATTTTGTACCCACGGAAATATTCTGCTGATAATCTTCTTCATATGAAGGATTAGTATGTTCCCAGCCGGTTTGTGCAGCAGCTTTATGCTGGAGCCATGCTTTAGTGGCCGGACTAAAGTTATAGCTGGTATGTTCTTTTACTACCGTAATGGTCTCTTTTGATTTTGAAGGTACCTCATAACGGAAAGCCACACCATCATTTGATACCTGGAAAGTGATGACCATCAGCTTGTTTTTATTATTACTCAGCGTATAAGTCTTTTTATTGGCAGTGTACGTAATCTGCTCTTTTTTAGCATTAAGCATGCTATACGAATCGGCTACAGCTATGACAGGAGAAGATTTAACGAGTTTTAGCGACTGCGAAAAATTATCCTGATTTGTGATTAAGCCGAGTGACGAGTTGGTAATTACTACATCATTAGCATATCGGATGCTATATACAGGCTTCCCGGCATCCACTGTAAAGATCAGGGTCAGTTTCTTATCAGGACTGGTAAGGGCCTGGCCGCTTACTGCAGCAGCAATAAAAATCAAAACAGATGCTAAAATATATTTCATGATCTCGGTTTAATATTTGGTTTAGGGGGAGGCCTGGATGGCGAGCCGTTAAATGTCAAATTAACGTTTAAATAATTTGAAAAGCAATTCTAATTGTGCTGGCGGTAAATATTTATATGGGTACAATCATTACTCCTGTCTGTCTTTTGAATAGTTACTATCTTTTTAAGTGTTAATTTGACATTTAATATTTTTTATCTACATTACATTTTAATAGCTAAGATCGATTTAGCTGAAATAACCAAATATAAATTGCTGTATAAACCTCTGATACCTGGGATATCGAATAACCAGTATCATAACCAGGGAAATACATTAAAATCTTTACGATGAAAAATGTTAATGTGACAACTGACCTCTATCTGGAAAACTTACTTCCGTCTTTTTTAAAGCCATTTATCAATTTAAGCCTTTAAAATCATGAGCATAGTAAAGAATATATTTTACCCTGCTGTAACCGGCTTTGTTATGATTTTAGGAGTTGTGACCACTGGTTTTGCCCAGCAGACAAATGTGGCACTGCATGCGGAAAAGCCCTCAGGTACCATCAGCAAACATATATATGGTCATTTTGCAGAGCATTTGGGCAGGTGCATTTATGACGGGTTTTATGTGGGCGACAATTCTACGATCCCGAATACAGCAGGGGTGCGGAATGATATTATTGCAGCTTTAAAAAATCTTAAAATCCCGAATCTGAGATGGCCGGGAGGTTGTTTTGCTGACCGGTACCATTGGAAAGATGGTGTGGGGCCAAAGGCAGATCGCCCCTCTATTGTAAATACTATGTGGGGCGGTGTAACCGAAGATAACAGCTTTGGTACTCATGACTTTTTGAACATGTGTAAATTGCTGGGTACGGAACCCTACCTGGCTGGAAATACCGGCAGCGGAACGGTACAGGAACTTGCGGACTGGGTACAGTATGTAAATTTTGAAGGCAAAAGCCCGATGTCTGATCTGCGGACAAAAAACGGACAGGCTCCACCCTGGAATGTGAAGTTCTGGGGAGTGGGCAATGAAGCATGGGGCTGCGGCGGAAACATGACACCAGAATATTATGTAGGTGAGTACCGCAGATATGCTACATTTATGGAAGGGAAAGACTTGTTCAAAATTGCTTCAGGAGCTAATGTAGACGACTATCACTGGACAGAGACACTGATGAAAGGAATTCCCTTAAGGATGATGGATGGCATAACGCTGCACCATTATTCTTTTCCAAGCTGGGAGAAAAAAGGACCTGCCACCGGATTTACAGAAAAGCAGTATTTCGAAACCATGAAAACGGCTTTGAGGATGGATGAACTGATCACAAAGCATACGGCAATTATGGATAAATATGATCCTAAGAAAAAGATTGCACTGGTGGTTGATGAATGGGGTGGCTGGTTTGAAGTGGAAAAAGGGACTAATCCCGGATTTCTGTATCAGCAGAATACCATGCGCGATGCAATGATTGCCGGTACTACCCTAAATATTTTTAATAACCACAGTGACCGTGTTAAGATTGCCAATCTTGCTCAGTGTGTAAATGTATTGCAGGCGGTAATACTGACCGATAAAGAAAAAATGCTGCTCTCGCCTACTTACCATGTGATGGAAATGTATAAGGTGCATCAGGATGCTGTACTTTTACCTGTAGAAGTTAAAACCGATGATTATGTTTTTGGAGCTGAAAAACTGCCTTCGGTATCAGTATCTGCCTCAAGGGATGCGGCCGGCCTTACCCACGTTTCTGTAGTAAACATTAATAGTAAGATTACAGAAGAGATTGAAATTGATATAACCGGGCAACAGTATAAATCTGTTACAGGAAGGATTTTAAGCTCGGCAAAAGTGGATGACCACAATACCTTTGAAAGGCCAGACCATATCAAACCTGTAGTATTTAAATCTGCTGTATTAAAAAATGGAAAGCTGAAAATCAAACTGCCGCCTTTTTCACTTGCTGTACTGGAATTGAAATCATAGTCTGATACATTTTAAATATTAAGCTATATATGATCTGCACAAATGTTAAATAAATCTATATACAATCCTGATGAACCACACCTTTAAATCTTTTCTGAAGCGCAACCTCCTGCTGGCATTTTTAGCGAGCTCCACACAGCTATATGCACAAAGCCGGGGCGTGTTAACCGGCAATCCTATCATTACAACTAAATACACGGCCGATCCTTCAGCTCTGGTTTATAAAGACAAAGTTTATCTCTATGCCGGGCATGATGAAGCACCAGATAATCAGGAAAGGTATGTAATGAATGAATGGCTGGTTTACTCATCAACCAATATGACAGATTGGACAGAGCATGCTGTTCCGCTAAGGGCGAAAGATTTTGCCTGGGCTAAAGGTGATGCATGGGCTTCGCAGGTGGTAGAGCGAAATGGTAAATTTTACTGGTACGCAGCAGTGGAACATGGGAGTATTAAAGGTAAGGCAATCGGTGTAGCAGTTTCAGACAGTCCGCTGGGCCCTTTTAAAGATGCAAGGGGATCTGCACTGATTACTAATGACATGACTACTGAAGAAACAAAGATTAGCTGGGATGATATTGATCCGACCGTATTTATTGACGATGATGGCCAGGCTTATCTTTTCTGGGGCAATACGCAGTGCTATTACATTAAACTAAAAGCCAATATGATTGATCAGGATGGCCCTATCCATAAGGTAAGCCTTCCCAATTTTACAGAAGCGCCATGGCTGCATAAACGTAAGGGCTGGTATTATCTGTCGTACGCCTACCAGTTCCCTGAAAAAATTGCCTATGCTATGAGTAGAAACATTGCTGGTCCCTGGGAATTTAAAGGAATTTTAAATGAGGTTGCCGGCAATTCCAATACAAACCATCAGGCTATTATTGACTTTAAAGGGAAGTCTTATTTTATCTATCATAATGGATCTATCCCTACCCACGGGGGAAGTTTCAGAAGATCCATCTGCATAGACAGGCTGTTCTATAATGGTGATGGCACGATGAAAAGAATACAAATGACAACAGAAGGCTTAAAAAATAAATAATATGATGAGCATGAAATGGAAACAGGTAGTATTTGCTGCAGCGGCTTCTTTAAGCATTTTTAATGTACAGGCGCAGAAGGCAAAAACCATTACTGTTAATACCGATAAAGTAACGGCAAAAGTAAACCCGCAAATGTGGGGAGTGTTTTTTGAAGACATTAATATGGGTGCAGATGGCGGTATTTATGCGGAGCTGATTAAAAACAGGTCATTTGAATTTTATAAGCCCCTGATGGGCTGGACAACAAAGGGCAGCAAAATGAAAGAAGGTGATCTGCTTGTACTGAACAGGGGTGCCTCACATGCCAATAATCCGCGCTTTTTACGTGTAAATTCTACGGCTTCAAACCGGGGTGATCTGAGTATGAGCAATGAGGGCTTTAAGGGAATTGGCGTAAAAAAAGGCTTGAGTTATGACTTTTCAGTGTTGTACAGACAAACCTCACCGCAGGTAAAGCTACATGCAGAATTAACAGATAGTACCGGCAGGGTTTTAGGATCTGCAGTACTTGCACCTGAAGGCAGCGATAATCAGTGGAAGAGCCAGTCGGTAACTTTTACCGCCAATGAAACCGTGCAAAAGGCCAGGTTTAACCTTTGGTTTGAAGGAACAGGACAGATAGACCTGGATATGATATCTTTATTTCCGGAAGATACCTGGAAGCAGCGGAAAGGCGGGTTAAGAGGAGACATGGTGCAAATGCTGGCAGATATGAAACCTGGCTTTATCCGTTTTCCCGGGGGGTGTATAGTTGAAGGTAGAGAGCTATCTACCCGCTATCAGTGGAAGAAGACAATCGGGCCGATTGAAAGCCGTGAGCTGATTGTTAACCGATGGAATACAGAATTTTCACATCGCCCTGCGCCAGATTACTATCAGACATTTGGGCTGGGATTTTTCGAATATTTTCAGCTCTCTGAAGATATTGGTGCAGAACCTTTACCAATTCTAAACTGCGGTATGGCCTGCCAGTTCAATACGGCAGAGCTTGTTCCTTTAGATGAACTGGAACCTTATATACAGGATGCATTAGACCTGGTCGAATTTGCCAATGGTGATATTAATACCCCCTGGGGGAAAGTAAGGGCAGAAATGGGGCATCCGGCGCCATTTAATTTAAAGATGATGGGTATAGGAAATGAAAACTGGGGTCCGCAATACCTGGAGCGCCTGGCCTTATTTACCAAGGCAATGAAGGACAGATATCCAGACATCAAACTGATTAATAGTTCTGGCACCGATCCTGAAGGGGAACGTTTTAATCTGCTGAATACTTCACTGAGGAAAATGAAAGCTGATTTTATTGATGAACACTATTACCGGGCACCAGAATGGTTCCTTAAAAATGCAGCACGTTATGATAGTTATGACAGAAAAGGGAGTAAGGTATTTGCAGGTGAGTATGCAGCGCATCCAGTGGGTGTAACTAAAGCTACCAGTAAGAATAACTGGCGTGCTGCCATATCAGAGGCTGCATTTATGACTGGTCTGGAACGTAATGCTGAAGTGGTACAAATGGCCTCTTATGCTCCTTTATTTGCACAGGTTGAAGGCTGGCAATGGGCACCGGATATGATCTGGGTAGATAACCTGCATGTTTATGGTACCCCAAACTACTATGTTCAAAAGTTATATTCTTTAAATAAAGGTACTGATGCAGTGAGTATACTGGCAGGTCATAAAATTGTGGCAGGTACAGACAGCTTGTATGCTTCTGCAGTTATAGACAAGAAAGAGGGCGTACTGATTGTTAAGGTAGTTAACGCATCGGCAGTTGCGGTGCAGAGGCAGATTGCAATTAAAGGCGGCCAGAAAGCGGCTGGCTCCGCTTTGCTGACTACAATGCAGAATGAGAACCTGGAGGCGGTAAACTCTTTTGAAAATGCTATTAAACTGAGTCCGCAGGAACAGACCATAGCTGTTAAAAACAACAATGTGAATATCAATATGCAACCTTATTCACTGAATATAATCCGGGTGGCTTTATCAAGATAGCCACCCGGAAATTAAACGTCTTTATCATTAATCTCCTGAAGAGACAGGCCCAGCAGGCTCTTGGTTTTGGTATAGGTTATTCCGGCAACGAGAATAGTCATACAGCCGCCAAAGACAACTGCCGGAACTGTTCTCATCAGCTTTGCTGTGAGTCCGGATTCAAAAGCACCAATTTCATTAGAAGAACCAATAAACATACTGTTTACTGCAGATACCCGGCCACGCATATCATCTGGGGTGAGCAGCTGCATGATGGTAGACCTGATAATCACACTTATACTGTCAAAAGAGCCTTCCAGGAACAGGAATATCAGCGTAAGATAAAAGTTTTTGGATAAGCCATAGCAGATAATACTGGTACCAAACCCTACTACGGCTATCAGCAGGTTTCTCCATGGCTTGTTCATGGGCGAAAACTTTGTCATTACCAGCATGGTTAGCACTGCACCGCCTGAAGCTGCCGCACGCATAAAACCTAAACCTTCAGAACCAACCTTAAGGATATCGTTGGCAAACACAGGTAAAAGGGCTACCGCGCCTCCAAAGAACACTGAAAAAAGGTCTAAACTCATTGCACCAAGCATCATTTTGCTTTTGAATACGAAATTCACACCCTGGCTTAAACTTTTCAGAATACTTTCTTTAGGGATATACGTAGGAGGATGGGATTTAAGAAAAAAGATGCATACCAGTGAGATGAAAATAAATAGCAGGATTATTGAATAAGTGATGGTGATACCGTAGAAACCATAGATCAATCCGCCTGCTGCAGGGCCCAGAATGGAAGCCATCATATAAGATGAGCTGTTCCAGGTAGTTGAATTAGGGTAAAGTTCTTTTGGAATGATCTGTGCCATTAATGAAAATGTAGCCGGACTAAAAAACCCGCGGGCAATGCCGATACCAAAAACCATGGTATACATAATTGGAATAATATAACTTACCGGCACATATGGATGCATCTGGCTGGAAGTAGCTATCAGCATCACTACAGAACAAAGGAATACCCCTATAAATATTTTTAGCAGCAGGCCGCGTTTTTCAGACTTGTCTGCGACATAGCCTCCATAGAGCGCAATACAAATTGCGGGGATAGCTTCACAAAGACCAACCAGGCCCAATGCCAAAGGGTCTTTTGTAAGATGGTAAATATGAAACCCTATAATTACAGCCTGCATCTGGTACGCAAAGGTAAAGAAGAAGCGCATGCCTAAATAAGATCTGAACTCCCTGTAGCGTAAGGCGGCGTAGGGATCTTTTTTTTCTATAATTTGCGAGCTATCCAAGGGAAATTGATTTTAGACAAATGTAAGCCATCATCTTATAGCGAATCTCATCTGATTATAAAAATATTGAGGCTAAGCATACATTAGCGTTCGAGTCCTGCAGATCAGATTAGTTTATCATAAAAATCCTGATAGGCATACTTTAGGTTTTCTGCCTGGTTGATGGCCGAAGAAGCTGCAATTCCGAATATGCCGGTTTCCATCAGCGGATCAATATCCTTCAGGGTAATTCCGCCTACGGCTAAAACCGGAAGCATTATTTGATGTGCCTGTAGTTCGGCAGCAATAGCTCCATAACCTTGAACACCAAGTAGAGGCAAATTATTCGGTTTGGTGGTAGTAGTATTGAAAGGTCCGCAGCCGGCATAATCTGCACCTTCATTTTCCAGGCGCATAATTTCTTGTGCCGTATTTGCGGAACCGCCGATAGTAATATCTTCACCCAGCTGAACACGCAGCGCCCTAAAATCTACGGTCATATCTTCGATATGGAAGCCCTGAATATCTGCCTTACGGTTGAGATGAATATGATTGGTTACGATTAAAGTAGCGCCCCAATCGTCGCATATTTCTGCAATAGCGGTAATTTCCTGCAGTAAGGCCTCGTCATCTTTAGTAAGGCAGCGATATTGAATCCATTTAGCCCCGGCCTCACAGGCTAGCTGTGTTTGTTCAATATGTGTGAGGTGATCAAGGTCGTGAGTGATGAAATGGAGTTTTTCTATATATTTTTTCATTGTTAGGATTGATAGTAGGAAGCCGCGGCCATCACACCAAAGGTATAAGCTTACAATGAAAGCAAGGAATATATATATAACAAAGGGGCCTCCGTTTAATGGAGGCCCCTTGATCAGGATTAACTGTTTTGTAGTTCAGGATATTTCTTGCAATGGAACGAGAACCTAACTGACGTAAGATTAGAACCTCACATTTAATGAGAGCAGGAAATTCGGTCCGGCCTGAGGAAAATAAAAGTTTTCATCAGTACGGCTGCCATTACTAAGATATCCGTAAGTGTAACCGTTACTTTCATATTTTTTATTGAGGATATTATTGGCCAGTAAGCCAATGTTCATGTTTTTAACACCTTTAAAACTGAAATCGTAGCCAAAACGGGCATTGTTAACCCAGTATCCATTTAATTTTCTTGTTTCGCTTTGGGTATTATCCAGGTATTGCTTGCCTACATATTTGCTTTGCAGGGCAACAGCAAAGCCTGCAAATGGCTTATACACCACTTCCGCAAATACAACTGCTCCCGGTGAATATGAAATATTGGGTTTTTCATAAGTGTTCATCTTTTCTGAATTTGAATCGTAATCAAAGATATACTCAGAGAAGTTCTTGATCTTGTTTCTGCTAAAGGCAGCATTTGCATTAATTAAGAAAGCACTGCTAAGGATATAGGAACCATCAAATTCTACACCCAGCCTTGAGCTTTCGGGAACATTCTGACGGATGCTGGAACCTACATCGCTAAGTTTTCCGGTAACTACCAGCTGATCTTTATAGAACATGCCGTACACATTTACACCTGCACTAAATGCTGATTGTTTAATCCGGTATCCGGCTTCTACATCATATAGCCGCTCTGGCTGCGGTAATGTACCTGCATTGGCATTCACATAATCGTCGCGGTTACCCTCTTTATTTGCCATGCTGAATGATGCATAGATATTACTTGCCGGGTTAATGAAATAGGTAGCTCCAACTTTAGGATTGAAAAAATCCAGCTGATCATGTATATTAAGCGGAGTAACACCTTCAGGGCCAACATCGGTTCCGGTAATGTCATACTTTAACCTCCTGTACTGCAAGTCTGCAAACAAACTTAATTTCTCAACGGGACTATAATTGATCTTGCCAAATATGTTGAAATCATTCTTGTTTCCGTCGCCATCATAATAATGATCGGAGTTATTTAATGTAGAGGCTACCTGCGACCAGATTACCTGTCCATAATGCTTGCCGCGGTATTCATTGTAAGCCCCGCCCAGCGTAAAGGTGAGATTTGATTTAGCTTTATAGGTAAAGGCATAGGTTGCGCCGTAGAAATCATTGTTCAGCCATCTTCTGCGGATCAGATCTGTTTCGGTAACTGCTGCACCATTAATTATTGGATCTGGTAATCCATAAGCAGCATATTCCTGTCCGTTTTTATATTCTTCATAATATCCTCTTCCATAGGTATAATGCAGGGCTCCGTTGAATGAAAATTTATCACTGAATTGCTTGGCGTATAATAGCTGGTAATGATCTTGCCAGTAGTTATCTGTCTGATCTTTGTACAGGAAGCTGTTATATTTTCTGCTGTCGGAATTAAGCAGGTTTGCCGCATCCTGTGCATTTAAGCCATTTCGGTCAATATAGGCGTTCATGCCTTGTACATCACCTTTCAATCGTGATTCCGGTACGCCGTTCCAGCTTTGGTAAGTACGTTCTGCACCAGAAAATACGTTGATTCGCAACAGGTCTGTTTTACCATGATAGGCACCTGAAAGGAAATACGATTTTAGTAGGGAAGCACCCCGGTCTACAAAACCGTCAGACTGTATACGGGATAACCTTCCGTCGAAACTGAATTTATTACCTAACAAACCTGTACCTAATTTTACGGTGTTTTTGAGGGTATTAAATGATCCGTAAGTAGAATTCACTTCTGCATAAGGTGCAGTTTCAGGTGCTGAGGTCTGAATATTTAAACTACCCCCAAAGGCACCGGCACCGTTTGTGGAAGTACCTACACCCCGCTGGATCTGGATACTTTCTACTGATGAGGCAAAATCTGGCATGTTGACCCAGAACGAACCCTGGCTTTCAGAATCGTTTAAAGGGATTCCGTTAACGGTAACATTTACACGGGTGGCATCGCTGCCCCTGATCCGGATGCCCGTATAACCTACCCCGGCACCGGCATCTGAAGTAACTACTACACCGGGTGTGTTGTTAATAATAAAAGGGAGGTCCTGACCAAAATTGTTGGCTGCTATTTCAGACTTACTTACATTTTTGTAGGTAGTAGCAGATTTTTCTGTGGCCCGGGTTGCCATTACCACTACTTCATCTGCCAGATAAGCAGAAGAAAGCAGTTCGAAATTTAATGTCTGGTTGCTTTTAACATCAATTGCTTTTTGCTGGCTCTCGTAACCCAGAAAGCTTACGGTAATAACATACCTTCCAGCTGTGATATTATTGAGCTGGTATTTTCCGGTAGCATCAGTTGTGGTACCTGTACTGGTGTTTTTCAGCATTATACTGGCACCAGGTAATACAGTTTGGGCATTTCTATCAGAAACAGAACCCGATAAGGTAAATTGCGCTTTTGTTACAAAAGGCATGAGCAATACAACGATTGCTGCGAGCAGTAATTTTTTCAATTTTAAATGTTCTTTTTTGTAAAACCTGCTGTAAGTAGGGGTACTCACAGTATAGTTAAACTCCATAACTCCAATCCCTCCGCCGGCATTACCCGGATCAGGTGCATATTAAAAGCGCGGCTTTGTTCCGTTCTTTGAATAATGGGTATGATCTCAGCCTGTCTTTGTGTTTTTTTACAAAACAAGGCACCCCTTTTGATGTCGGCAAATATATAAAAATTGTTAATAGAATAATAAAAAATGCCGTATCAGCATTCCTTTTACAAGAAAATCTACCAGTGGGCTAACTCCGAGTGTAATTCCCTGGATTATGAGCGCTCAGAAAGAAATTTGTCTACAGCCCTGATTGCATTTTGTGTACGCTCCTCAATTCCGCTGACTAATACATAGTTTGCACCGAGATTATCCAGTTCCTGATACCAGATGTTCATAAAATGTTCGCGCTGATCAGGAAAATCCCGCAGCGGGTCTTCTTCCCAGGGTAAATCGATATCTAAAAGCAGATACAAATCGTACGTTCTAAGAGGCAATGCATCCAATACAATCTGTGGTGTGCTGCCAAACATTGCGTCGCTCCAGATTTTTACTGTGAGGAAGGTTGTATCGCAGAAAATTATATCCTGCTCAGCCATAGACAGAACAGATTCTTCAAGGGCCACCTGACCATGGAACATGTTAATTTCGTCTTGCAGGGTACAGGGAACAGTTAAGGCCGCACAATAGTAACGTGCAAATTCTGCCACCCAAAGTGTCTGGTAGTGTTTGGCGAGTAATTTTGTGAGTGTAGATTTACCAGTGCTTTCCGGGCCTACTATAGCTATCTTTTTAATGCTCTTGTTGTTCACGATATGTTTTTTTCCAGTCCAGATAACCGATAAAGGCGATTATAATTAATACGATATATAGCACTGCAGTTAAGGCCAGGTGTTTATGAAAGTAAAGCGGTACGTAACAAATGTCAACAACAACCCATAAGATCCAGTTTTGTAAAATTTTACGGGTGAGCAGTAACTGTGCGGTAAAGCTCATTGCAGTGCAGAATCCGTCTGCATAGGGTACATCAGTGTCTGTATTGTCTTTCAGGTACATACTTAGTAACAGTGTTAGAATTATAATTCCCGCGCATACATACAGCCATTGCATACCAGCTATCCTTTCAATAGGTCTATCAGCTGTTGATTTTTTTCGCAGCCAGATGTACCAGCCGTAAAATGCGGTCCCGAGAAAATATATCTGTAAACCTGCATCGCCGTACAATTTATTCTGATAGAATACAATAGAATAAGCCACAACACTGATAATGGAAACTGGCCAGTTCCAGATGTTCTCTTTTGCTGCCAGGTAGATGCAGATAAAGCCAGTTATAGTTCCTAACCACTCTAACCAGCTGATCTGGTAAAACTGCTGGGAAATGGCTTGAACAATCTGGGCATCTATAAAAGGCATGTTCAAATGTAATTAAACTCAGATTAATAATTACAAGCTGTGCTGAGCATAAAAAAATCCGGCAGGGATGAACGTCCCGTACCGGATAATAAACCAAACAAACTATTTATACTGATACCCTCGATGCTGTAAAGCAGAGGATGCTTTTAATTTTGGTTATCAGGCTTAGTACTAAAACTCAATGAAGTGCGTACACTTACATCTGCAGATGGCGAGCTTCTCAGCACATATTCCATCCGGATTTTTAAACTGTTGCCTTTCTTGATATACGTATCCAATAAACGGGAATTATCTATGTCTAGTACCAGATAAGATCCAATATTTTCAGATACGTCAGTTCTTGACGCTACCATGACTTCCCCGCTATCGGCATTGGAGATAAACATCTTCACTGATTTAAAAATACCCATGCTCTGATCATTTGGAGTGGAAGCAATAAGCCTTGCGGAACTCATTCTCACTTCCCTGATATGTGCATTTCCGTTTTGATTGCCAAATACCTCATCAAAACTGCTTGCCGCACTGGTGGCAGAGAGGCTGATATTATTTTTAGAAGAAGCCGGTATAATTAATGTAGCCGTATAAGGGAAACTGGATTTAATAATGGATTGAACTGTTCCGCATCCACTGAATAAAAACATGGTAGCGAGGAGGCTGAATAATACTTTTTTCATATTGTAAAAGGGTTAATGAATAAGGCAGCTAAAATACGTATCCACCATCTTTTAACGTAAAGAAGCCTTCCAAATTACCTGATGCATTTAAATTTTAAGACGAGATACAAATCATCAATCGCGTATGCTGCAGCATATTTTCCCTTTTTTAAAAAATCTAATTATTTATCGGCTAAAACTGTATCTTTGCATCCCGACAGAACAGTCGGGATTCTTCCATAAATAGCACAGAAAATCTCGCCGGCTATCAGGTCTTACAAGACCAGTATTTTTTATAAAACACTTTAGACTTTTTAAAGCCTTATGCCTAAAGACACCTCCATACGTTCAGTATTGATTATCGGATCCGGACCTATTATTATTGGCCAAGCCTGCGAGTTTGATTACTCAGGATCTCAAGCTGCGTTATCCCTAAAAGAAGAAGGAATTGAAGTTTCTATTATCAACTCCAATCCTGCTACTATCATGACCGACAAGGTAATTGCCGATCATGTTTATCTCAGACCATTGACCGTAGACTCTATTGAACAAATTCTGATAGAGCGGAAAATTGATGCAGTATTGCCTACCATGGGTGGCCAGACTGCCTTAAACTTATGTGTTGAAGCTGAAGAGCGTGGCATATGGGAAAAACATGGTGTGAAAATTATTGGTGTAGATGTAGCTGCGATTGAGAAAACTGAGAACAGAGAAGCTTTCCGTCAGTTAATGGTTGATATTGGTGTTGGTGTAGCGCCTTCAAAAATTGCAAACTCATTTTTAGAGGGTAAAGAAGCTGCTCAGGAAATCGGATATCCACTGGTAATTCGTCCTTCATATACCCTGGGCGGTTCAGGTGGTGGTTTTGTGCATAAGAAAGAAGAATTTGATGCTGCATTAAAACGTGGCTTAGAAGCTTCTCCAACACACGAAGTACTGGTAGAAAAAGCCGTTTTAGGCTGGAAAGAATATGAATTAGAGTTATTGAGAGACAGCAATGATAATGTGATTATTATCTGCTCTATTGAAAACTTTGATCCTATGGGTATTCATACAGGAGATTCTATTACAGTTGCCCCTGCAATGACCCTCTCAGATAGCTGTTATCAGGAGATGCGTAACCAGGCGATCAAAATGATGCGTGCCATTGGTAATTTTGCCGGCGGATGTAATGTGCAGTTCTCTGTAAATCCAGATAATGATGATATCATTGCTATCGAAATTAACCCAAGGGTATCTCGCTCTTCGGCCCTAGCAAGTAAGGCAACAGGTTACCCAATTGCCAAGATTGCCTCTAAACTGGCAATCGGTTATAACCTTGATGAAATAGAAAACCAGATTACTAAAACTACCTCAGCTTATTTTGAGCCGACGCTGGATTATGTGATTGTGAAGGTTCCGAGATGGAACTTTGATAAATTTAAAGGTGCCAATATGGAACTTGGCCTGCAGATGAAATCTGTTGGTGAGGTAATGGCTATCGGACGCAGCTTTATTGAGGCCTTACAGAAAGCCTGTCAGAGTCTGGAAATAGGACGTGCCGGTTTAGGAGCTGATGGTAAGCACAGCAGAAATATCGATGATATTATGCATGGCTTAGAGCATGCCAGCTGGAACCGCTTATTCCTGATTAAGGATGCAATGAGTATGGGCGTTCCATTAGAATCTATCCGTAAGGTAACCAGGATTGATAAATGGTTCTTAGCGCAGATTCAGGAGCTTGTACACCTGGAAACTGAATTGAAACGCTATTCGTTAAACAATATACCAAAAGACTTCTTTTTTACACTGAAACAAAAGGGTTTCTCTGACATACAGATTGCCTACCTGTTAACCAATGTTACAGAAGATGAAGTATACGAACGCAGAAAATCTTTAGGGATCAGACGTGTTTACAAAATGGTGGATACATGTGCGGCAGAGTTTTCTGCACAAACCCCATACTACTATTCTACATTTGAAGAAGAGAACGAAAGTACCCCTTCAGATAAAAAGAAAGTGATTGTTTTAGGTTCAGGACCTAACCGTATCGGACAGGGAATAGAATTTGATTATTCATGTGTGCATGGATTATTAGCTGCGAAAGAAAGTGGATTTGAAGCAATCATGATTAACTGTAACCCTGAAACTGTATCTACAGATTTCAATATGGCAGATAAGCTATACTTTGAGCCGGTATTCTGGGAACATGTTCGTGAGATCATTGAACTGGAGAAACCTGAGGGTGTAATTGTACAGCTTGGTGGTCAGACTGCATTAAAAATGGCAGAGAAGCTTCATGAAAATGGTATCAAAATTATTGGTACTTCATACAATGATATGGATGTTGCTGAAGACCGTGGCCGTTTCTCAGACCTGCTCAAAGAACTTGAAATACCTTATCCAAAATATGGTGTAGCAGAAAATGCTGAAGAAGCAATCGTGGTAGCAAATGAAGTTGGTTACCCGGTTCTTGTACGTCCGAGTTATGTTTTGGGTGGACAGGGTATGAGCATTGTAATAAATGACGAAGACCTGGAAAAAGCAGTAGTGAAGCTATTGGGTGATTTACCAGGCAACAGGGTGTTGATTGACCATTTCCTTGACAGGGCAGAAGAAACCGAATCAGACTCGATTTGTGACGGGGAAGATGTACATATTGTTGGTTTAATGGAACACATTGAGCCTGCAGGTATTCACTCCGGTGATTCATTTGCAGTATTGCCTCCGTTCGGACTTTCTGAGAAGGTGAAAAATGATATGGAGACCTATTCTAAGAAAATTGCTAGAGCACTGAATGTAATTGGACTGCTGAACATTCAGTTCGCCATTAAAGATGAAAAGGTATATGTTATTGAAGCAAATCCAAGGGCTTCCAGAACAGTTCCGTTCATTGCTAAGGCTTACGATGTACCTTATATCAATATTGCGGCTAAAATTATGTTAGGTGTAAATAAATTGAAAGACTTTACAATAGAACGTAAGCTTGAAGGTTATGCAATTAAGGAGCCTGTATTCTCATATGATAAATTCCCTGAAGTTACCAAGGAATTAGGTCCTGAGATGAAATCTACGGGTGAATCAATCAGGTTTATCAAAGACCTGGAAGATCCTTATTTCAGACAATTGTACAAAAACAAGTCTATGTACTTATCTAAATAAACCTGTTGGTTATAATGATGAAACGCCTGTAAGTTCTAAACTTACAGGCGTTTTTTCTTTACCTGTAGCGAAAATCAGAACTAATTTTTATCTGTATCAAGTATTACTACACCTTTAGCCTCGAACGCAATCTCATCTTTATCAGCATTGATTTTAGCAATCTCTTCCGGAGATTTTTTAGCGTCTTTTGCGTAATGCTGTAACTGCGCTTTAGTGATAGTTTGTTTTTTTGCAATACCATCCAATGCTACTGTTTTACCTACAATGTCTTTAGGCATGAAGAATGCATAGTCTTTAAAAGTTACGCGCATGGGCTCCCCGTCTGTAGTTTTGAGCGTCATCCAACAGCCTTTTTTCTTGCATACCTCCAATACCTCGCCTGTTATTTTCATATCAGCAACGCTTTTATCAGCCATTACTGAAGGTATAGATGAGACAGGTTTAAGGTTTCCTGCAGTTACGCCTTCGCCAAACGACTGTCCGTTTAATGATGCAGAAGATTGTGCAGAGGCAAATGCCGTAAACAGGCAGAAAGTAAGGCCCAGTAATACTTTTTTCATAGCGCTTATTCTTTGATTAGTAGTGAGTAGTAAACTTATTTAAAATTTTTTTAAATTAAAAGGACCTACTGGCTGTTAACCAAAAAGTAGCGAGAATACATCCTCTATTTTACTTACCCCGGTAATTTCGATATTAAATTTATCCGTAACCAGCCCTTTAAGGTTATAGTTTGAAACAAATATTCTTTCAAAGCCAAGTTTATCTGCCTCCGATATCCGCTGCTCAATTCTGTTAACTGCCCTGATTTCGCCAGACAAGCCTACTTCGGCGGCAAAGCAGATCTTGGAAGAAATGAATATATCTTCATGAGAAGAGATGATTGCGGCCAGGATAGCCAGGTCAATAGCGGGGTCTTCCACCTTTATACCCCCGGCGATATTTAAAAATACATCCCTGGTACTAAGCCGAAAACCACAGCGTTTTTCCAGCACTGCAAGAAGCATGTTCATCCTTCGGGTATCAAAACCTGTAGCAGACCGCTGAGGCGTTCCAAATGCTGCAGTACTCACTAATGCCTGTGTTTCTATTAACATAGGTCTGGCGCCTTCTAAAGTGGCCGAAATTGCAATTCCGCTCAGCTCTTCATCTCTCTGGGAGAGTAGTATTTCTGAGGGGTTCGATACCTGTCTTAAGCCCGCACTATGCATAGCATAAATCCCAAGTTCTGCAGCAGCCCCAAAACGGTTCTTGATAGATCGTAAGATACGGTATACATGATGCCTGTCTCCTTCAAACTGCAGCACGGTATCAACCATATGTTCCAATATTTTTGGACCTGCAATGGCACCATCTTTTGTAATATGACCAATAAGAAATACTGGTACTCCGGTTTCTTTGGCAAAGCGCAGTAATTCTGCAGTACATTCCCTTACCTGAGAAACACTTCCGGGGGTAGATTCAATGTGTGCAGAATGCAGTGTCTGGATAGAATCTACTACCAGGATATCTGGTTCGAGCACTTCTATTTGTTTAAATATGTTCTGCGTAGAGGTTTCTGTTAAGATATAACAATCAGCTGCCGGACTGGTGGTAATTCTTTCCGCACGCATTTTTATCTGCTGCTCACTTTCTTCACCAGATATATACAATACCTTTCTGCCAGATATATTTAATGCTACCTGCAGCATCAGCGTAGACTTGCCGATGCCAGGTTCGCCGCCGATTAAGATAACCGAGCCGGCCACCAATCCGCCCCCCAATACACGGTCAAGCTCAAGATCACTTGTAGATATTTTCTTTTCTTCAGATGAAGCAATTTCGGATACTTTGTTTGGTTTATTAGATCTTTTACCCGATCCTGAAGGCTGCCATGCTGGGATATTGGCGGCGTTCTTTTCTATAACTTCTTCTACGAAAGTATTCCATGAATTACAGGAAGGACATTTGCCAAGCCATTTTGCTGATTCATAGCCGCAGCTCTGACAAAAATATGCTGATTTAGTTTTAGCCAATTGATTTGTGTTTAGATAACGAATTTAACCTTTATTAAACGAAATATGAAAGGTGGTATTATAACAAAGCCTGATTACTGGAAAGCAATCAGGCTGTTGTTATTATGTTTTGAACAGGAGGATCTACAATTTGATTTCTTCGTCTTTGGAAGAGATAAAATGAAACTCTGTTAATAAATAAGACGGAACAGACTTTACTTTAATCTTTTGTCCGAATTTAAAGAACCACTTCCATTGCAATGAGTAGATACCTTTTTTGATAAAGGCTTCAATGTATGGGTGAACACACAAGGTAATGTTTTTCTCGTTTTGCTCCCTTAAAATGTAGTTCATGTTACTCTCAATATCATCCATTAAAACAATGCTTGCTTTAATTTCACCTGTGCCATGGCACATAGGGCATACTTCACTGGTAACAATATTCATTTCCGGGCGCACACGCTGACGGGTAATCTGTACCAGTCCGAATTTGCTTGGGGGAAGGATAGTGTGCTTGGCACGGTCCAGCAGCATCAGTTCACGCAGATAATCAAACAACATTTTACGGTTTACCGGCTTATGCATATCGATAAAATCGATTACCACAATACCGCCCATATCACGCAGTCTGAGCTGGCGGGCAATTTCTTTTGCCGCTTCCTTGTTTACCTGCAGGGCGTTGTCTTCCTGGTTTTCCTTGTTAGCTGTTCTGTTTCCGCTGTTAACGTCTACCACATGCAATGCTTCTGTATGTTCTACAACAAGATAAGCGCCGCCGGCAAGGTTCACAGTTTTACCAAATCCATTTTTGATTTGTTTCTCAATACCGAAGTGCTCAAAGATTGGTTCTTTGTGCTTATAAGGTTTGACAATTTTCTCCATCTCAGGAGAGATCTCATGTACATATGAGCGAATGTCTTCATACAAGCCCGCATCATTCACATAAACATTAGTGAAATCGGTACTTAGTATATCCCGGATCAAAGTAGACGTTCTGTCCATTTCTCCCCAGACTCTTTTAGATGGTTCTGCTTCTGGCAACTTCTTGATGAAGCTTTCCCATTTTGAAACAGAGTCTAGCAGATCTTTCTGTAATTCTTCAACGCCTTTACCTTCAGAAACAGTTCTGATGATCACACCAAAATTTTTAGGCTTAATACTTTCGATAATCTTTTTTAAACGATTACGTTCGGTATTGCTTTTAATTTTTTTTGATATTGAAATAACATTTGAAAACGGGACCAATACAATATACCGTCCTGCTATAGAAAGATCAGAGCTTAAACGCGGACCTTTAGTTGAAATAGGCTCTTTAGCTATTTGAACAGGTAAGAGCATGTTTTTGGAAACAACTTCAGATATTTTGCCTGCCTTGTTAATATCGGCTTCCAGCTTTAAATTGTCTAATAATGTTCCACTAACAGTGCCATTCCGCTTAATTTTTGTAAGCTTTAATAAAGATTGAACTTGCGGACCAAGATCGAAATAATGCAAAAATGCATCTTTCTCGTAACCCACATCAACAAACGCAGCATTTAGTCCCGGCATAATTTTCTTTATGCGGCCTAAATATATATCGCCTACGGCGTAATTGGTGTTAATGTGTTCCTTGTGAAGTTCTACAAGTTGTTTATCTTCAATCAAAGCTATGGTTACTCCCGTAGGAGATGAATCGATAATTAATTCCTTTACCAAAAGCTTTTCATTTTAGGGATGAACCCTTTTAAACACATGGACTGAATATAAAAAAACAGATCAACGAACAATAGATACTAAGAGAAATCCCAGTATCTATTAATCGTTGATCACGAAGAAAATCTATTTTTTCTTATGTCTGTTCTTTCTTAAACGTTTTTTACGTTTGTGGGTAGCCATTTTATGTCTCTTTCTTTTTTTACCGCTTGGCATAATTGTAAGTTTTAAAATATTTTTATAAATCTGTTTATTAATTTTTGTTTTTCAGCTCGGCTACCTTTTTATCTATAAAATTAGATAAGGTTGGATTTGCTGCTAACTTTTTACTGTTCAGGTATGCTTCAACAGCTTCCTTGTTTTTTCCAAGATTCTCATAAGCTGTAGCCAGATAAAAATAGGCATCTGGTGTAGGCTTCATCGCAATGATATCAGTGAATCTTGTAATTGCTTTATCAAATTGACCTGATTTAATGGCGAAGGTACCTAAGCTCATATTGGCTTTAAGATTCTTCGGATCTTTTTTTACTACATCAAGCAACATAGCGATTCCCGACATAGGAGCGCCCATTCCATCAACGATAGTAATTCCCAGTCCTGTTTTCGCTTCCAGGTTTGTTGAATCAAGCGCAACCGCATTAGTATAAGCTGTATTTGCTTTTTGAAGCAGCACAGGAGATAGTAAACTATCCTGTGTATTGTCAAAAGCTTTCATCAGTCTGCCTCCAGCTGCCAGCCAGTTATTTAGGCTACGGTCTTTATCGGCAATGATTTCCAGATATAACGCACTTGGTATAACCTGTTCAACGTCGTCCCACTTTTCTGCAAGAACCTTAGCTGAATTCACTTTTTCACTTTCAGACGCTGTATTATAAGCGTTTTCCAATGTGGTGATTTCAGCGGCTAAATTAGCATTTATTGAATTCTTAGCCGCAGTAGAAACTTCTGTAAGATTAATTGTACTGCTGGCTGAGGTCAGCTGACCTGCTGCAGGTACGCCAGTTGTTTCTTTCTTTGGCTTCACTAAACCTTTGATATCTCTAGTAAACAAAAATACGCCTAGTAAGATTACTACAGCAACTATAATTGTTTGTTTAGAACGGATAGTGTTCATCATTTGCAGATTAAGCTTCTACGCTTAGTTTTTTAGAGTTGTTTTTCACTTTATCAACAAAAACCTTTGCTGGTTTAAAACTTGGTACAAAGTGCTCAGGGATGATAATCGCTGTGTTTTTAGAGATATTTCTAGCAGTTTTCTGTGCTCTTTTTTTAACAACAAAACTACCAAAACCCCTTACATAAACATTTTCTCCACCGATCATGCTGCTCTTGATGACCTTGAAAAATGCCTCAACGGTTTCTTGTACATCTACTTTCTCAATTCCTGTTTTTGTTGATATCTCTGAAATAATATCTGCCTTAGTCATATTTTCTATTATTTATTGTTGTGTGTTTAATATTATAAGTGATTTGGGGTTGCAAAAGTATTGCTTTTTAATGAGATAGGAAAATAAAAGATCAATTATTTATGTTAATTTGTATCAGAGAATTGCAAGTTCTACTGTGGAAGCCTAGGATTTACCTGTCTCATTCATACAAAAATAATAAACAAACCTAATTCATAGGTTAAAATTTTGTTGATGTAACCAAAAATATTAGATAAGCATGTACTTTTGGGGTTATGGCATTTCAGGAAGAGATTATCAGATGGTATCTGAGCAACAAAAGAAGCCTCCCATGGCGCGATACGACAGATGCTTATGTGATATGGTTATCGGAAATTATTTTGCAGCAGACCAGGGTGGAGCAGGGAATGCCTTACTTTAATCGCTTCCTGGAAGCGTACCCAACAGTTGCAGATTTTGCAGCTGCTACGGAAACCGAAATTTTAAAATTATGGCAGGGCCTGGGATATTATTCGCGTGGCAGGAATATGCTGTTTACTGCCAGGCAGATTGTTGAATTACACGCTGGCGTATTTCCGGTCAGTTATAACGAGCTGATTAAATTGAAGGGTATTGGTGAATATACGGCTGCAGCTATTTCTTCTTTCTCATCAGGCGAGGCCAAGGCTGTGCTGGACGGTAATGTTTTCAGGGTTCTTGCACGTTATTTTGGGATTAGTACGGCTATCAACAGCAGTCAGGGTAAGAAACAATTTTCTGATCTTGCCCAATCTTTAATTCCCGAAAATGATGCCGCACAATATAATCAGGCGATAATGGAATTTGGGGCACTGCAATGTAAGCCCAAATCACCACTTTGTGCCATTTGTCCCTTACAGCTATCTTGTTTTGCAAAAAACAACAGGCTGATAAATATGCTTCCCGTAAAGCTCAAAAAACTAACGGTAAAAACGAGGTTCATCAATTATTTTGTTTGTCGTGATGGCGACCAGATCCTCGTTAACAAACGGCTTAAAGAAGATATCTGGCAGCATTTATATGATTTCCCCAGCATAGAGACTGCTACTCCGGCGAGTATAATCAATCAGGAATTTCTGACAGAGGTAAAAGAAAAATTTGGTACAGGTGTAGGTATCCTTTCATTACTGGAAATGAAGCATTTGCTAACGCATCAAATTATATACGTTCAGTTTTTTGCATTAGATAATTATATCATTAACTTTAATGATGATGCGGAAGTAAGATGGGTCTCCTGGGCTGATTTTGACACACTTCCGCAGCCAAAAATTCTAACCAAATTTATTAACCTCTATTTTGAAAAATAGTAAATTCAAAAATTCATGTCAGGTATTAACAAAGTGATTTTAGTGGGACATTTAGGAAAAGATCCTGAAGTCCGCCACTTAGATGGTGGTGTTACCGTTGCCAGCTTTCCTCTAGCTACATCCGAAACTTACAACAAAGATGGTAAACGTATTGAGCAAACGGAATGGCATAACATAGTGTTATGGAGAGGACTTGCAGAAGTAGCGTCCAAATACTTACAAAAAGGAAAGCTTGTTTATATTGAGGGCAAACTGCGCACCCGGTCTTTTGAAGACAGGGAGAAAGTAAAAAAATATGTTACCGAAGTGGTAGCAGAAAATTTTACTATCCTGGGCAGGAAAAGCGATTTTGAAAATACTCCGGTTACCAGCAATTCTACACCAAAAAGTGAAAATGATTACCTGGATTCTGACGGGATAGCAGGCGATTTGCCTTTTTAATTGAATTACTATAAACGTACGGGTTTGTAATATCTTATAAACACAAAAGAGCGGCATCATTGATGCCGCTCTTTTGTGTTTATGAGATATCAGTAATTACTGACCAGCTTTTACATAGTAGATATTTAGCCTGATCTTTCTGTTAGCCGTATTGTTAAACGAACCAATAACCGCCCTGCCTGCGCTGGTAGGAAATGGAAAGACATTAAACTCGGTATAAGAGGTTGGCGCCAGGTAAGTGCCGTAGTCAACAGTTTTACCGTCTACAAGATCTTGAATATAGTTAGTTATTACAAACGTATAGCTCTTTTTAGTATAATTATAATATCCGCCAAAGGCTGCAGCAAAGCCAGAAGAAGCTGTACGCACATCACCTGTTGGGTTGGAACTGGCATTATATGGGTTATTGTCTGGTATCTGCTGTCTCTGTTCGGCAATATCATACCGGTATAATGCTAATCTTGGTGCAATTTTAAAAGGGATACTATCTGCTCCGTTGCTGATATCAACCACCAGCTCGGCTTTGTTGATAACAATTTTTGACCCGATCCTGCTCACTAAATTTTTAAGATATGGGAAGGTTATTTTATTTCTTAAACCACCCATGGCCTGCAAATACGTTGTTTGATATTCTCCCGGTGTACTCAGCTGTTTGGCAACATCAGTATTAGCATAATCATGTGTAACAGTTGCTGCTACCGGGTTTGTTGTGGTTAAGATTGGGAACCTGGCAACAGCAGTATCTCTAAGGAGTGCGGTAGTACCTTGTTTTCGGTAATAGATTTCCAGATTTGAAGCTCCTGAGACGCCGGTTGTGGCCGCTCCAAAATTGAAGAACATAATCCCTCCTTTTTTTGTAGCTGTAGCTGTAATTTTAAGACCTTTAAATATGTTATTAAATCTGGTATCTGTATTTTTTAGTACCGAATCTACATCCACAATTTTACTTTTGATCAGGTTGGCATCCAGCTTTATCCTCAGCTGAGGAAGGGCAGAGACAACAGTATCCTTAGCTCCTGTAAGTACATCAATAACACTAACGCGTGTATTCGGTTTAATAGCGCCGCTAAAGGTACCAAGCAAATCACCCGCTGAATAAGTTTTATTGCTTAGAAAACCAGTTTGAGTAGAAAGGTTTAAATTCAGCTGATTAACATTAACTGTGTAAACAGCGGTACTATCACCATAAAATTCATTATATGGTGCCGTTACACCAGCAACCGCAGTTCTATGGTAAGGCAATACTAAGATTACTGAATCAATAACCGCGGATTTGCCAAATGAATAGGGTGTTGCCGCAGGTAAGTTTACCGACATTGCCAGACTGGCAGTTGTTGTACCAAACACATCATCAGACATTACGCCTAATGGATATCTGGTCATTCCTGCACCTGTACTGTAAGTGTTTGTAGGAATATCTGTCTCAGTTCTGGAAGAAACCGTTACCGTATCCAGAAGCGTTCCTTTAATTGCATTTGCCGGATCAATATCCAAACCTAAAGTGCTGGAGTCTTTACAAGACGAAAAAAGAAAAAGACTTATTAACAGGGTCAATAAGTCTAGTTTTGAAAATTTCATATTTAATTTAATAATACCTGAGTTATGCTATTGAAACCAATTCATCATTCGAGATCTCTTCATATAAAGAATAGAAGTTCTCAAAATTTTCGGTTAAATTAAAAGCTAAAGTTGGCTTATTGGAATCTTTAACAAATTTTAACACATTGGCATCAAGTTTCTCATCCGCCAGAACCACTGCATCAGAGTAAGTTATAGCGCCGATGTGCATCGTATTGCAATCAGGGTTTTCGAATACTTTCGTGTCATCAGCAGTCATATTGTTCATTACTGCTTTTTTATGAAGATCGGCATTCAGTGATTCAGTGAAGCAGTTTTCATAGATTGAATAAACCACTTTAGAATTTTTGAAGGTTGGATCGTTCTTGTAAGACGTTTTAATGTAAGCCGGTACCAGGGCGGTCATCCATCCATGGCAATGTACAATGTCAGGTGCCCATCCTAATTTTTTAACAGTTTCCAATGCGCCTTTACAAAAGAAAATTGTTCTTTCGTCGTTATCCGCATAAAACTTGCTTTCTTTGTCTCTGAACACATGTTTGCGCTGGAAATAATCTTCATTGTCCAGGAAGTAAACCTGCATGCGTGCAGCTGGAATTGACGCTACCTTGATGATCAACGGGTTGTCATTATCATCAATCATAATGTTCATTCCTGATAACCGTATCACTTCGTGCAATCTGTTCCTCCGTTCATTGATGTTCCCGAATCTTGGCATCAGGATACGGATCTCAAATCCTTTTTCCTGCATGGCCTGCGGTAGCTGGCGGGTAATCTCTGAAATTTTAGTAAGTTCGAGGAAAGGCGACATCTCGTGGGTAACAATCAGTAGCTTCGTTTTTGCCATCTCCATATTTGTGAATAAATATTTATGTTAAAGAAAAGATAATCAAGGGGCAAAGGTAAGCAATTTATTCAAATTTATCAATAATATGAGCTTATGTTTTGTTGGGATTATATAAATGACCAACTTTGGAATTCAAATATTACAACCTGGTTTGGAAGTTATTAATACAGTTGCAGCATTAAAGATGTTGCTTAAGCCATTAAAGCTGGCTCAACAAAAAATTGCTTTGGTGCCTACAATGGGCGCTTTGCATAAAGGACACGTCTCTCTTATTAAAATAGCACAGCAGTATGCTGATATTGTGGTATGCAGCATTTTTGTAAATCCTACCCAATTTACTGATCCCAAAGACCTCGAAAAATATCCCCGTCCGCTGGAACATGATATTGAAATGTTACAGGAGGCCGGATGTGATTTTGTTTTTATGCCCTCTGTAAAAGAGATGTACCCCAGCACTGAAAGCTGGCATATTGATCTTGGCGAGGCCGAATTTGTACTTGAAGGCGCATTCAGAAAAGGGCATTATCAGGGGGTTACCCAAATAGTGAAAAAGCTCTTTGATGCTGTAGAACCTGAACTCGCATTTTTTGGACAGAAAGATTTTCAGCAGGTACTTATGGTTCAGCAAATGGTTTCGCGACTGCATGTGCCCGTAGAAATTATATCATGCCCAATTATAAGGGAAGATGACGGTCTGGCAATGAGTTCGAGAAATATTCATCTTTCTGCGGCCGATCGTCAGAATGCTTTGGTTCTCAACAAAGCTTTGCAGTATGTACATGATCATTTCGCTGACTATAGCATAGATGAATTACTGGCGCAGGCAAAAGCTATTATCAATGATACCCCTGGTGTAAACCTGGATTATTTTACCATTGCAGATGGGAATACGCTATTGCCTGAAAGTGATAAATCATCGAAAAACCTTGTTGCACTGGTTGCTGCGAAGGTTGGTGACACCCGCTTGATCGATAACATGATCCTCAATTGACACATTTACCATATTTGGAACTAAAGTTTATCTAACTTTGCATCATGATTATCGAGATTTTAAAATCGAAAATACACCGTGTTAGGGCAACACAGGCTGAATTAAATTATGTTGGTAGTATTACTATTGATGAAGACCTGATGGATGCCGCGCAGATCATTGCTAATGAGAAAGTGCAGATTGTGAATAACAATAACGGTGCAAGATTCGAAACATACGTAATTAAAGGCGAGCGCGGTACCGGAACTGTTTGTCTGAACGGAGCAACTGCAAGACTGGTTCAGGTGGGCGATATTTTAATAATAATGTCTTATGGTTCATTACCAATTGAGGAGGCAAAAAAATACAATCCAATTCTGGTATTTCCCGATGATAATAATCACCTGCTGAAATAGCTGAAAAAATAATCAGTGTTCTTATTCGTTTTAGCGAGAGGTATTTCAAATATTACTATGCAGCCATAGTAATTGATATAAGGAAATACTAAATTTGGTATAATATGTATTTTAAAATATAATTATTATGCTATTTCAACTCAGCGAAGAACAATTGATGATCCAGCAGGCTGCACGTGATTTTGCGCAGCAGGAACTAAAGCCAGGTGTTATAGAAAGAGATGAGCATCAGAAATTTCCGGCAGAGCAGGTCAAAAAACTTGGTGAGCTTGGTTTTTTGGGAATGATGGTCTCTGAACAATACAATGGAAGCGGATTAGATGCAGTGTCGTACGTGCTGGTAATGGAGGAGCTTTCTAAAATTGACGCATCAGCTTCTGTGGTGGTTTCCGTAAATAATTCACTGGTTTGCTACGGACTGGAAGCATTCGGATCTGACTATCAAAAAGAAAAATATCTAAAAGCCCTTGCTTCGGGTGAAGTAATTGGCGCGTTCTGTTTGTCTGAACCAGAGGCTGGCTCAGACGCAACCTCACAGCAAACCACAGCTGAAGATAGAGGTGATTACTATTTGATTAACGGAACAAAAAACTGGATTACCAATGGTGGCACGGCTTCCACTTATCTGGTTATTGCACAAACACATCCTGAGCTGAAACATAAAGGCATCAATGCTTTTATAGTTGAAAAAGGCACGGAAGGTTTTACCATAGGGCCTAAGGAAAATAAAATGGGCATCCGTGGGTCTGACACACATTCTTTGATGTTTAACGATGTGAAGGTGCCTAAAGAAAACAGGATTGGCGAAGATGGGTTCGGTTTTAAATTTGCCATGAAGACTTTGGAAGGCGGACGAATTGGAATTGCCGCGCAGGCACTTGGAATTGCCGCGGGTGCCTATGAACTGGCATTAAACTATGCCAGGCAGAGAAAATCATTTGGTAAACCTATAGCAGACCACCAGGCAATAGCTTTTAAGCTGGCAGATATGGCTACTCAGATTGAAGCCGCAAGAATGTTGGTCTATAAAGCAGCCTGGTTAAAAGACCAGGGATTGCCTTATACGCTTGCCGGTTCAATGGCCAAGCTCTATGCTTCGAAGGTAGCCATGGATGTTACTGTTGAAGCCGTGCAGGTGCATGGCGGATATGGATTCGTAAAGGAGTACCATGTGGAGCGGTTGATGCGCGATGCCAAGATCACACAGATCTATGAGGGAACTTCTGAAATACAGCAATTGGTAATATCAAGAGAGATCTTGAGATAGTGAGTGTTACCCACATGAATGCTGATATGTGCATTCATGTGGTTGGTAAACTATTTGTCTTCGCCGGCAACGGCTCCGAATACGGCTTTAATCAGTGCCACTACTATGGCAAGACATGCTGCCGCAAAGAATCCGGATGTATCAAACCCTTTCATGAGATTATCTACCAGCAGTACCATTAAAACGGTAATGATAAAAGAAACCAGACCTAATGTGAGGAAGTTGATAGGAAAAGTAAGGATTCTCAGGATCATGCCTATTGTAGCATTAGCAAGTGCAATAAGGACGGCGGCTATGATAGCGCTTCCAAATCCGTCAATATGTACCCCTGGTACAATGTAGGCCCCAAGCAGCATGGCGAGGCCCATCAATAAAATTTCAATAATAAATCTCATAATTTGTATTTTTAGAGCATGTTAAAATATTTTGCGGCGCGTGCCTTCATGATTTTTTTTGTACTCTTTTTGTTTTCCTGTTCTTCTGCAAATAATAAGCCAATCAGTATTCATTTTTCTGCAGACAGCAGCAGTATAGTTTTTTCTGGGGTTGATCAGGCAGGTTTTAACCAGCTGAGAAATACGCCAGGGGTTGACACCTCTTATCAGGATATGCTAGCAGTGTTTCAAACTGTGAGTGAAAATGACTCAACTGGTAAAGAGGAGGTTTTGAAGGGTAGAGTTGAGTTTTCGGATAGTACTGTTGTATTCAGGCCTGCAGTGCCTTTTGTAAAAGGTAAGCAGTATATGGTGATTTCTTATATGAATGTGCAGTTTGGAGGAGGGGCGAAATTGGTAAAGGGTAAGCTCAATGCTGCACTTAAGCCCTCTCAGGTATTCCTTTCACGTTAAGGTCTGTTTCAAAAACAATTACATGACCCTTGACAGGGGTTTATGTGGTCATTGGAGCGGTGCAGCAATGCTATTCACTCGATGTTCCTTCGATCTTTGTTCGGTTTGCAATCGAACAAAGATCAAAGGAACATCGAGTGAACCCCCTATAGAACATCTGTTGAAGATGCTGTAATCTGTGGTCATTCAACGGCCAGATATCTACTTATTTAAAAATGAACTATAATGGCATAAGTAGTAATAATAAAAAGAGAGCTGGAGTTATTTCAAGCAGGTTTGTAATAAATACTTTTTTAAACAATTATACTGAATTTAATAAAATTTCTTAAATTAGATATGGTCACCCTAATTAAGCTTTGTGCCTGCATTTGTTTTTATTTTTCAAATAAAATTCTTACATTTGCGCTGATATAGAGGAGCAAGAGGGGACAGGAGTCCCCTCTTTTCTTTTACCCGCAAATTGTTTTATGCAAATAGAGAAGAGAGTAACAGAATTAATAGAGGAAAAGATTTCGGACAGACCGGAGTTGTTTTTAGTTGAGGTGAAAATGCTGCCGAACAACAAACTTATAATTCATGTGGATGGCGATGAAGGGATCAGTATTCAGGATTGTGCAGCTATCAGCAGACATGTTGGGTTTCATCTGGAAGAGGAAAATACAATTGAGAAAGCCTACAACCTTGAAGTATCGTCACCAGGGGTTGGTGAGCCTTTAAAGCTTAAAAGACAGTATGAAAAAAACATTGGACGGGATCTTAGCGTTAAGTTAGCTGGAGGTGAGATCAAAGAAGGCGAATTGCTTGATATGAACGAGCAGTCAATTACAATCGCTGCGAAGGTAAAAGAAAAAGGAAAAAAAGCGCAATTGGTTGAAACCAGTATCGACTTTGATAATATAATAGAAACAAAGGTTTTAATTTCATTTAAATAAAAAATGAGCAATATTAATTTAATCGATTCATTTCAAGAATTTAAAGAATTCAAGAACATCGACCGTCCTACGGTAATAAGTGTACTGGAAGAGGTATTTCGTAGTATGCTTCGTAAGAAGTATGGTACTGATGAGAATTGTGATGTAATTGTTAATCCTGACAACGGTGATTTGGAGATCTGGAGAACAAGAAAAGTAATGGAAGACGGCTTTTCTGAAGATGACGATCTTGAAATTGAATTATCGGAAGTGAAGCAGCTGGATGCTGATATGGAAGTTGGAGACGACTACATTGAGCAAATTACTTTAGAAAGTTTTGGTCGCAGGGCTATTCTTGCTGCACGTCAGACTCTTGTATCTAAAGTGCTGGAACTGGAAAAGGATGAGATCTTTAAGAAATATAAAGACCGCGTTGGTGAGATTGTAACGGGAGAGGTTTACCAGGTTTGGAAAAAAGAAACATTGGTACTGGACGACGAAGGAAACGAACTGATGATGCCGAAGACAGAGCAGATCCCGGCTGATTACTTTAAAAAAGGTGATACAGTTAGGGCGGTGATTCTTAAGGTAGATATGATGAACAGTACGCCAAAAATCATTATCTCAAGGATTGCACCTGAATTTTTACAGCGTTTGTTTGAAATTGAAGTGCCTGAGATTTTTGACGGCTTAATTACCATCAAAAAGATTGTCCGTGAGCCTGGAGAACGAGCCAAGGTAGCTGTAGAATCTTATGATGACAGGATTGATCCGGTAGGAGCATGTGTAGGTATGAAAGGTTCAAGGATCCATGGGATTGTACGGGAACTTAAAAATGAAAACATTGACGTGATCAATTTCACTAATAATGTTTCATTATATATTACCAGAGCATTGAGCCCGGCAAAAATTACTTCTATTAAATTAGATGATGTAACCAAACATGCTTCAGTTTATCTTAAACCTGATCAGGTATCACTTGCTATAGGAAGAGGCGGACATAATATCAAACTTGCAGGTAAACTTACTGGTTATGAAATTGATGTTTACCGTGAAGCGGGTGAAGAAGATGAAGATGTAGATATTGAAGAGTTCTCGGATGAGATCGACAGCTGGATCATTGACGAATTGAAAGCAATTGGTTGTGATACGGCAAGAAGTGTACTGGCTTTATCAGTAGATGAATTAGTAAAAAGAACTGACCTTGAAGAGGAAACTATAAAGGAAGTAATCAGTATTTTACAATCAGAATTTGAATAAACGTTTAAATTTTTGAATGCATGAATTCAGGTGTCTAAAATGACTAACCAGCTCATGACAGGTTCATTACCGTCAAAAAACAAATATAGACGGATGAAAAAACAAGAATAAACGTTACTTTTGTATAAGAATTAAGAAAAAATAGGATAATCAATGTCAGACGACAAACCAATAATTTTATTCAAAGCAGTTAAGGAACTTAACGTAGGGATAGCTACGGCCGTTGAGTTTTTAGAAAAGAAAGGCTTTTCTGTTGAGAATAAACCCACTACTAAACTCTCCCGCGATATGTATAATGCATTATTGAAGGAGTTTCAGGGAGATAAAATCGTAAAGGAAGAAGCCAATCAGATTGTTATTGGTAAAATTCGTCGTGATGAGCCTGAAGTAACTGAAAAAGTTGCAGAGGCACCTAGAAAAAATGTAGAATTTGAAAATGAAGGTATACTTATCAAGAACCTTCATTCATATACTCCTCCTCCCGTTGAGAAACCGAAGGAAGAAGCACCTGCTCCGGTGAAAGAAGTAGCAGCAGAAAAAGAACCTGAAAAGGTTGATGACGGTACATTGAAAGGTGTGAAAATAGTTGGGAAAATTAATCTTGATGATTTGAACAGCAAAACCCGTCCTGCAAAAAAAGAAGAACCAGCACCAGAACCAGTGAAAGCAGAAGCCCCGGTAGCTCCGGTAGTGGAAGCCCTAGCTCCTCAGGCTGCTGTTCCTGAAACGCCGAAACCAGTTGTAGAAGCGAAACCGGAAGTTGTTCCTGCAGAGAAGCCTGCTGAAGTTGTGAAACCTGAAGCGGCTAAACCTGTAGAAGAAGTTAAAGTTGAAGAAAAACCTATACCTGTGGAGTCACCAGTTGTTAAAGCAGAACCGGTTAAAGATGTAGTAGCACCAAAAGCTGATAAACCTGATGAAGTTGAGGTAATCAAAGCGCGGTCGGTGAAACTTTCCGGACCAAATATTATTGGTAAAATTGTCTTGCCTACAACGCCAGAGCGTAAATCGCAGCCAGTCGCTTCCTCAGCGGAAAGCAATGATGCGAAAAGAAAACGCAAGCGTAAAAAAACTCCTGGAGCACCTGGACAGAATGTGACCACCGGTGGTGGCAATCAGTCGACAGGCACACAGCAGACTGCGGGTGCTTCTACCCCTGCAAGACCTGCAGGAGCACCAACCTTTACCAACAGACCTGATTTCAGGAATAATACTAACAATACAGCCAACAGGCCAAACTTCCGCAACAGCAAACCAGGTACAACTGGCGGACCTAAAGAAGAGCCTACGGAAAAAGAAATACAAGATCAGATTAAAGCCACGCTTGCAAGATTAAGCGGTGCTGGTAAATCTGGTAAGTTTGCACAACGTGCTAAACTTCGACGCGGTAAACGTGACGATGTTGCACTTTCTGCAGAAGAAGCAGCTATGGAGCTGGAATCTCAGTCTAAAGTTCTGAAAGTAACAGAATTTGTAACTGCGAATGAACTGGCAAGTATGATGGATGTACCGGTTACCAAGATTATTGGTACCTGTATGAGCCTTGGTATGTTCGTTTCCATTAACCAACGTCTGGATGCTGAAACCTTAACTATTGTTGCTGATGAGTTTGGTTATGAAATACAATTTGTTAAACCAGATGACGAAGGTGACAGTATTATTGAAGAAACTGATGAGCCTGAAGATTTAGAACCAAGAGCACCGGTAGTTACCATCATGGGTCACGTTGACCACGGTAAAACATCCCTGCTGGATTATATCCGTAAAGCAAATGTTGTAGCTGGTGAAGCCGGAGGAATTACACAGCACATTGGTGCTTATATGGTAACAACGGCAACAGGTAAAAAAGTGACGTTCCTGGATACTCCAGGTCACGAAGCCTTTACCGCGATGCGTGCACGTGGTGCCAAAGTAGCAGATATTGCGATTATTGTAGTTGCAGCAGATGATGCCGTGATGCCGCAAACTAAAGAAGCAATTGCCCATGCTCAGGCAGCGGGTGTGCCATTAGTATTTGCCTTCACAAAAATTGATAAACCAGGAGCAAACTCTGATAAGATCCGTGAGCAATTATCAATCATGAATATACTTGTTGAAGATTGGGGTGGTAAATTCCAGTCGCAGGAAATTTCAGGTAAGAGCGGATTGAATGTAGACCTTCTCTTAGATAAAGTATTATTAGAGGCTGAACTTTTAGAATTAACAGCAAATCCAAATAAACGTGCTACAGGTAGTGTTATTGAAGCAACCCTTGATAAAGGTCGTGGTATTGTAACTACGGTACTTGTACAGGCAGGAACATTAAAAGTAGGAGACCCAATTTTAGCCGGTAGTTACAGCGGACGTGTTAAAGCTCTATTTAACGAACGTGGACAGAAAGTTGAAAAGGCAGGACCATCAGTACCAGTACAGGTACTAGGTATGCAAGGTGCACCTACAGCAGGTGATAAATTCAATGCTGTAGAAAATGAATCTGAAGCCAGAGAGATTGCAAATAAACGTTTACAATTAATGCGTGAGCAGGGATTGAGAACGCAGAAACATATTACCCTTGATGAGATTGGCCGTCGTTTAGCGATCGGTAACTTTAAAGAGCTTAACCTTATTGTTAAAGGTGACGTGGATGGTTCAATTGAAGCCCTTGCGGATTCATTACTGAAACTATCAACTGAAGAGATACAAATTAATATCATCAGTAAAGCAGTGGGTCAGATCTCAGAATCTGATGTCTTGTTAGCTTCGGCTTCTGATGCGATTATTATTGGTTTCCAGGTTCGTCCTTCTTCGGGAGCGAGAAAGCTTGCTGAGGCTGAGCAAATCGATATTCGTCTGTACTCTATCATCTATGATGCGATCAATGAGATCAAAGCTGCAATGGAAGGTATGTTGGCCCCTGAATTCCAAGAGAAAATTACTGCTAACGTTGAGATCAGGGATACCTTTAAAATCACTAAGGTTGGTACTATTGCAGGATGTATGGTACTTGATGGAACAATTACACGTAACAGTAAGATCCGTATCGTTAGAGATGGTGTTGTAGTTTACACAGGTGAGCTTGCATCGTTGAAACGTTATAAAGATGATGTTAAAGAAGTGGCACGTGGTTACGAGTGCGGATTGAATATCCAGAATTTCAATAACATTGAAGTAGGGGATATTGTTGAAGCTTACGAACAAGTTGAAGTAAAGAGAAAACTATAAGTTTTTATAATATTAAAATGGCCTGCTTACAAATGCTTGATAAAAGTTTTTGTAAGCAGGCCTTTTTGTGTTACTGGATCCTTAATAATGGAATTGTTTATTTTGCACAGCATAGCTGTAGTTTGGAATAGATATAAAGAAAAACTTAAGGAAGTATTTTAATCTTACAACACACATGATGAGTATCCGCAGATATGACACCTAATTTCAGCTTCATCATACAAGAATGCCGTTCGCATAACTTGGTTATCTGACGGATTAATAAGAATTATAAATTATCTATATCAGACTTTCAATTTCATGAGCTCATTAACCAGAATAATAATGACAAGAACGTATTGTACAATTTACGATTTTGAATTGATGCTTCTGTTTTAGTCAAGGTAATGGGCTATGTGCGGCTATTCAAGTTCTAGTCAAGCTTGCGCTGTAAGCGTCTCCAAACAGCGCTGAGTTGTATTTTATAATAACTGCTTTTCGACGTTAAGGGATGACTAAATAGCTCTACAATCTCATGGCGCAGATCCTTATCAAGGCTCGTTCTGTTCCTATAATAATTACGGTACTGGATTTTATATACTTTATCATAATCTTCTGCGCTGATGATGTTGCGATTATATAGTGAATTGACAATTGTTAGCGTTTCAATAAAGTTAAGGCCACTCTTAAAAGCTGCACCACTCACATTCTTCTCATGTTTCCTGAAATAATTTAAGACCCTCCCACTGATATGAACTTTCCCTAATCTTGATAATTCCATCCAAAATAACCAATCGCCTGTTAATTTATACTGCTTATACTCCATTGGGATTTTGTCATAGTATTCTCGTCTCCAGAGCACCATGCTTGCGTTAAAAATAGGATTAATTAAAAGCATAGATGACTTGGTAAAAGACTCCCCATCCACTAACTCACTTAAAAATTTATGATTAGAAGTCCATAGGATTAAATTTGTATGGTCAATATAATAAGACTGGCAATAACTTACAACGCAATCCGGGCTGAGATTTATACCCTTTACCAGGCATTGAAGCAAGTCAGAATCACACCAGTCGTCACTCTCAGCAATCCATATGAATTTACCTTTAGCAAGTAATATCCCTTTTTCCCACTGCTTAAATGTACTTCCACTATTTTCACTATTAAATACGACGTGTGAGACTTTAGGGTGCGAAGCATAGCTATTGATGATATCCTGACTATTATCTGTAGAACAGTCATCCATAAGAATAATCTCAAAATTTTGATATGTTTGATTTAGAACGCTTTCTATGCGTTGACATAAATACATGGAATGATTATAGTTGGGAATGATCACACTAACTTCTAACATATTTGTAAAACGTATCAATGACTATTTTCGCTACAATTGTAATACTGAATTTGATTTAAATAGTAATTATTAATAAATATAGGATAATTAGATTAATTACTGTCAATATAGGCAATAGCGATTATATCGCATTACATATGTTCATAAGTAATTTATATTAAATATTTAGTATTATTGCTGCATCATTTGCTAAGTTATGATTAAAATTAAAGTTGGATTCCTAGTTTCATACGATTACAAGTTCTTAAAAATATCGTTGCCATTAATATATTCGTACGCGGACGAGATATTTCTGGCGGTGGATATTGATGGGAAAACATGGTCTGGAAATGAACTGAATATTGATGAAAGTTTTTGGCAATGGATAAGTGATATAGACAGCTTAAACAAGATTACCGTATATAAAGATCAATTTTATCTTCCGGAATTGACGCCCATGCAATGTGATACCCGAGAGAGGAATATGCTTGGAAGAAAAATGGGAGATGGAGGATGGCACGTACAGATTGACAGTGATGAATATTTTGTTGACTTTGAAGGCTTCTCTACGCAACTTCGAAACTACTATCCTACAGAGCCTGTAACTATACAGTGTAGCGTAGCTACTTTATTCAAGCAATTGCCTTCAGCTTATCTGATAATAGGTGACTCTGTTGAAAAGCTAAGTTTTGCAACTAATAATCCAAATTATGAGCTAGCAAGAACCAATACGTCGGAGAATGAAGTTTTGAATTGGAATGATTTAGTAGTGCATCAGAGCTGGGCAAGATCAGAAGATGAGATCAGACAAAAACTTAGTAATTGGAGTCACAAGCACGATTTTAATACTGAAAGTCTATTTAATTTATGGAATGCTATTGATGAAGATAATTATCATTGTCTAAGAAATTTTCATCCATTGCTTGCAGAGGAATGGCCAAAGTTAATGTTATCTGAAGGGTCTATTGAAAAAATTATTGAACAACTACGCCATCAAAAAGGTAATATCTTAGTGGAGAGACCAAAAAGAAGTAAAAGAAAGAATGTTTTCTCAAGAGTATGGAAAGAAATTAAGTCTAAAGGATAAATGATTCATTTAGCATGGCAGTATCGATCCCTGGTAAGCTTTGAATCTTGGGTCGCCAGAAATTAAGATTAATATCGAAGGCGTGACAGCCAAAAGGCAATTTTCCTTGTGTTAGACTGAAAGCATGTTCTAGCTGGTTCTCCATAGCAAAGAATACAGCCTTCTCGTATCCTGGGATTTTAAGCTGTTTTTTAGTCCGGTTGGCTTCCAGTCCAAAGAACATATCCTCATTAAACTGATGCTCAGAACGCGAATTGTAATAATTTATCAGCTCACTTTTTTCAGCACAAACCTGATATAATACAGCAGTCTTTCTAAGTGATAAACCGCCATTTCCTACACGATTATCACGCTGGATCTCAGTAGGCAAAGTTGTATTTTTCATTGTTATATTATACCTAGTGTGTATCCATTGCTTACCAAGATGCTTGATTTTTTTGAAGAGATTTTTATATGGTTTTGATCTTAGCCAAGGTGCTCCTATATAATCGTATCCTTGATTGCACCAATAAGTAAGTTCATCCCGAAAAACAAAGGCATCGGGTTGATGGATAAGTATATATTGGTAGTTGAGAAATGTTTTGTAAAATATGGGTGATAGCATCAACCGATTATATCCTTCAATATTGTTGAAATACTCATCATCAAATGAGATGACATGATTAAACGTAAATTTATAATCCTCAAGACTTAGGCCTTTTGGCTTTACAGCAATAATTGGGTATGCGGAAAGTACCTTGAAGCATTGGGCCAGTGAAAGAGATTCAAGTGTAGATAATCTGGTTTTATAAAGCGGTATTACAATTGCCGCTACAGTGATATTGGAGTTTTTCATTTTTACACTTATGAATGAATATTCCTGTAAACGGCGAGGGTCTTGTTTAGGCAATGCTCCATTGCGTATTGTGGCAGCATTGCTTGCCCGCTTATTAAGGCATGTTTTCTTTTTTCTTTGCTATCTATTAATGAGGTGATAGATAGAAGCATATCATTTTCATTGGTTGGATCAAAATAAAAAATGGCGTTGCCACCTACCTCTCTGAAACAAGGAGTGTTGCTGGCAATAACCGGGCATTGATTTTGAAAAGCTTCAAGTATAGGCAGTCCAAAACCTTCGTAAAGTGAAGGATAGATAAAGGCAAGTGCGTTCTGATACAATGAGCTAAGTGTAGCATCAGATACGCTATGGTGTTGTACCTGTTCTGTGATACGCAGGCGGTGCAGAAGCTCCTGCTCAGCGGCCATCAATGGTCCTCCACCAGCACAGACCAATTTCATAGATTTATTTTTTTGTAGCAGTGGAGAAATAGCATTTACAAATCGCGGCCAATTTTTATAGCCTTTACGATCACCCACATAAAGGAGATAATCAAATGGTAATATTGCAATATTTTGTGCTGATTGAAATGACAATTGTGAATCACAGCCATGATGGATGACAGAAATGTCATTCTCGCGAATATTCAGGTATTTAATGAGGTCACTTTTTGTGGATTCAGAGATCGCTATAATATGTGATGCATTTTCAACGCAAAGTCTTTTATAACGCGCTGTAGGATCGCCTGATTCAAAAAATTCTGGATATATTTCATGGATCATGTCATGGACAGTAATTACGTATGGCTTCTTAATATCCTTTAAAAAATAAGGTTGATAATACGTTGGATGTAGGATATCGAAATCATTCTTTTTGATCCGATATTTGGAATATACCTTGTTCCATTTAAAGCGGCGGTTGGGTTTAGTCATAATCAGTTTGCCAAGCTGATTATTTAATATAGCCGGATATTCTTGAATATATTGATTTTCGGTGCTTAGAATGCTAATATCAGATTGTATGTAGTTTTGGAGGTTTATATGATGATAAATGTTCGCGAAGTACCGGGATATTCCTCCATATCTTTGAGTTGAGAATGTCTGATGATCAAATAACACGTTTATCATATTTGTTTCCTTATTAGGCTTAGATCGTATTTTTACAACTTTTTAAAACGCGCTTTTAGTCGCCTAAAGAAATAACGTGACCAGATCTTCAATCCAAAATTAGTAAATATGAGTTTACTTTTATCTTTTTCAAATGCATTATCTACTTCAACAGAAGAGATACCTGTGTCATTATACTTTGCTATGGTATAATTAAGGTATTGAAAACTGAAGTCTTTATCGCCATAGCAGACCATATTCAGCGCATAGTCCGCCGCAATTTTATATTTTATATTATATTTATACTTTTTGAATACTACTAAAGGGTAGAGTATAGACTGATGAAATATTCCTGATTTTGCCTGGTAGTACGGACTCACTAAACCGGAATGGATAGCATTTTTATAGATAACATTAGCGTAATAGATTTTAGATGGGTCTTGTAATTCAGGAATCAATCCAGAAAATTCCGACAGCAACGTGTCATCAGCTCCCAGAAAAAAAACCCAGGGCGTTCGAATATGGTTAATAGCTTTATTCATAGCATCGTAGATTCCCTGGTCAGCTTCACTAATCCAGAAAAAGATCTGTTCGTTGTTATCTGCAATGATGTTCTGTGTACCATCTGTACTATATCCATCAATAACAATAATATCTATTAGAGTGGATTGTTGCAGGTAAATGCTATCCAGACATTGTTGAAGCGTATCGGCAGCATTATAAGTGACGATAACAACTGTAACTTGCCTGTTATCCATTTAGCGTTCGTTTATAAACCTCAATATATTCTTTTGCGCATTTATCCCAAGTAAAGCTGGCTGCATGCTGTTTAATTGCTGTGGATGGTTGAGTTTGATGATAGTGGTCCATACCCTTTAAGAAACTCTGTACCATAGCTTCAGGATTAAAGCTATCAAAGTAGTAGGCTACATTACCCCCTATTTCGGGTAGAGAAGTTGCAGTAGACAAAAAAACAGGTTTGCCAAACTGCATGGCCTCGATTGGAGGTATTCCAAAACCCTCAGCAATTGACGGAAATAAAAATGCCTGGCAGTGTTTATAATACCACGCTTTTTCCTGCTGTGTAACAGGTCCAATTACCTTTACCCTTTCCGCTACGTTGTATTTGAGAGCTTCCTGCATAATTTTCTCTTTATAGGTTGCTTCAATCTTGCCGGCTATGATTAGCTCATATATATTACCTTGCAGTAATGGAATTAAAACATGAAAATTCTTTTTAGGATTTACTGTGCCCAGACCAAACAGGAACGGCGACACAGGTTGATAAGCAGGCTTGAGATTGTCTGATAGGGCATTTTCAGTACATCCGTTATAGATAACTGTTATGGGTTTCTGTCCCACATCCAGGTGTTTTAAAATGTCTTGCTTTGTAAATTCGGAGATGGCAACAATGTGGTCAGCTTGATCTATATTTAGCTGGTGTTTCTTAAGGTATTGCTGCTGTTTCCGCCTGGGTTTATCTTCATATAAAAAGTTGAGATCATGTATAGTAAGTACCTTCTTCATCCGGCTATTATGTGGCATATAAGATGAAATCTGATAAGTAGTATGCCAAAGATTAAGGTCACTGTAAATTGGGAATACAAATTTATGCAGTGAATGTTGTGTTAAAAACTGACTTTTTTGGTCGAAGTATTGTTTATCTACTTCTCGTAAATAATATTTAAGAATATCATCTTCGTTCAAATACAATTTCAGAGCTAAACCAAGCTGATGGCAATATTCGAATAATCCGGTATGCGGATACTTCATACGCTCACAATCCAGTGCTATTTTCATGCAAATTTAATTAATCAGAAAAAGACTGCATATCTATTAATCGCTTATAGACACCATTATGCTTCATTAGTTCTGTATGACTCCCTGTTTCGGCGATCATCCCTTTTTCAATAACAATGATTGTATCTGCATGTTGGATAGTACTTAATCTATGGGCAATTACAATGGAGGTTCTATTTTGCATCAGCTTATTTAAAGCATCCTGTACTAATTTTTCTGACTCTGTATCTAACGCGGATGTTGCTTCATCTAGTAGCATTATAGGTGGATTGGCTAAAACAGCTCTGGCAATACATATTCTTTGCCGCTGACCTCCAGAAAGTCTATTCCCTCTATCCCCTACAAAAGTTTGATATCCCTGATTGGTTTGTAGTATGAATTCATGTGCGTTAGCAATTTTTGCTGCCGCAATTACTTCTTCCTCTGTTGCCTCTGGCTTGGCGAAGGCAATATTATTATAAATGGAATCATTAAAAAGAAATGATTCCTGATTTACAGTTCCCATTTTAGCGCGTATGGTTTGAACGCTGATATCTTTGTAATCTATGGTGTCGATTTTAATACTGCCACTTGCGGGATCATGAAAACGAGGAATCAAATCCATGAGGGTACTTTTACCTCCCCCAGAAGGTCCTACCAAAGCGATAGTTTTTCCTTTTGGAATATTTAAAGTGACATCTTTTAGTACTACGTTATCACCATAGCTGAAACTTACGTTTTGAAATGTTATTGCCTGCTCAAAAGAAATCAGATCAATAGCATCTGGTTTGTTTACCATCTCAGGTTTAGTATCAATTAAGGCTAGAACTCTTTCTCCTGCAGCAATGCCGGAATGGATACCACTGAAAGAGTCGCTGATAGCTTTTACAGGTTGCATTACCTGCGAAAATGCCGCAATATACATGATGAACTGAGAAGCAGTAAATTCTTTGCTACCCCCAATTACTAACGATCCACCATAAAGTACAATCATCACAACAACCATAATACCTAAAGTTTGTGATACTGGTGAAGCCAACTGTTGTCTTCTGGCCATCTTCCTGTTCAAATTGGAATAATATCGGTTTTCCGCATCGAATTTTTCTTTTACCCTTTCCGTAGAATTAAATGCCTTTACGATTTTAATACCACTTAATGATTCATCCAAAAAACCAATCATCTTGGCGAATGATTCGTGTGAAGCTATTGCCTGCTGTTTCAACCTCTTCACAATTTTACTGATTATCAATCCTGAAACCGGTATGACCAATAAGGAGAAAAAAGTAAGCTTTGCTGAAATGCTGAAAAGCAAAAAGACGTAGAATAATAATTGAACTGGCTCTTTAAAAACTACCTGTAGGGTGTTTGTAACAGTAAACTGTACCACCTGTACATCCGATGATACTTTGGATATAATATCCCCTTTTCGCTCATTGTTGAAATATCCAAGATCAAGATCCATCACATTACTAAACACCCGTCTGCGCAAATTCAGCAAAGTATGCACCCTAAGGTCTTCCATGAATCGCTGTGATAAGTATCTGAACAGATTTGAAAGCAGAACAGAGGCCAGAATTACACCACAGACGATTTTAAGGGTGCCCTCTTTTCCTACAGAGATAATCATTGTGGTAGTATAGTTTTGAAGTTGAGCAACAAAATCCAATTTACCTCCAACTTTTACAATATCACTTGTGGTCTTGCCATCCGAAAAGAGCGTGTCTAGTAAAGGAGATAACAGGGTAAAGTTGAATGTATTAAAAAATATAGCCAGAAGGGTTGCTATCATATAAGGAATAGCAAATTTTTCTATGGGTTTTGCAAAAGAAAGTAATCTAAAATAGGTCTTCATTGAAATGAAAAATTTAGCGAAGGTACGAATTTTGAGTTGTTATGAGCTGCAAACTATTTTTCCTAAATATTGTTTATTTTGGCCTCAATTCAAGCATAATATGTCACAGATAAAATGAAATGATTGATGAACTGTTAATAAAGCTTTGCCATAGTTATCTGGCACTGGCCCGAATTCTTACTATTGTAGAAAACGAACTTCCTTTGACTGCTGAGGTCCTTGCCCGCTTACAGGTTAATAATCGTATTCCAGTTATTGGTATTACTGGTCCTCCCGGTGCAGGTAAAAGCACACTTGTAAACGTGATATTGAAAGACCTAACCAATGATGGTAAGAAGGTAGCGGTTCTTGCAGTTGATCCTACTTCGCCGTTCAATTCCGGAGCTTTGCTGGGAGACAGAATTCGGATGCCAGGTCATTTCAATAATCCTAATGTTTTTATACGCTCGGTTGCTTCGAGAGGATCTGTGGGAGGGCTAAACGCTAGAATTATTGAAATGATAGAGGTTCTTAAAGCGTCATGTTTTGATTATATAATTGTAGAGACAGTTGGGGTTGGACAATCGGAAATAGAAATTGCTGGTTTAGCCGACATAACCTTGGTAGTTCTTATTCCGCAGGCAGGTGATGAAATTCAGCATATTAAATCTGGATTAATGGAAATTGGCGATGCCTTTATTGTAAATAAATCTGACCTCCCAACCGCTGATATCTTTGTTAACCAGCTTGAGCATATGTTGCACCAGCGTTCCAAAATAACTCCTGTCTTTAAGACTATTGCAAGTACAGGCACGGGTATAGCAGAGTTGGTTAAGTGGCTAAGTTCAACTGATATTGTTATCAAGGATACAAAATTATTAATATATACAGACAGAGCCTTTAAAATTATACAGCAGCAAAGGATGAGAGATATTTCAAAGACTGACTTGAAAAATTATATTTCAACCAACCTTAATCAGCCGACCTTTAATTTATATTATATCATTGAAAATTTTTTAAAATCCGGTTAGTCGGGTTTTAGTACGGTATTTTCAATCTGTTTTTTCTTCCAGTGTTCGGACTTATTTTGATATAGTACAAATTTGGCCAATTTGTATTTATCCCGCATATATGGGGCATATTCCATGCCATATATGCGATGTGGAATACCTGGGTTTTTTGCCAAGCAGTAGTTTATAGCATTAGTATAAACGAATGGTCCTGTCATTCTATGTACATCATGGGGGTGACTGTTTTTAGCTATATTATCCATAACCATTTCCAAGGTACGTTTGAGGAACGGGTGGCCAGGTTCATAAATCATTGCCCATTGCACATAGATTGCAGGATTTTTTTCAGGTGAAAGTATTGCCTGATCATTGTCGGTAATAAACTCATCTAAACGACTATTTACACTACAATCAATATCCAGATATACACCGCCTTTTTTATATAAAACTGCATATCTGAAGAAATCTGCTTTGGCTGCTCCAATATTAAGCCGGTTATAGGCTGCTAAAACTTCAGGATTATATTCTTCTGACAGAAATTTATAGATGCGTTCATCATCATAAAATTCGTATTGATAATCCGGATTTCTCTTCTTCAGCCTGTTAATATGCCATTTTGTTAAAAATGGCAGTTTTGCTGTTTTAAAAGTCTGATGTATAATTTTTGGGATAGCCATTTTACTTATATAGTTAACTATTCATAAGATCTTCAATTTCTTCTGCTTCGATAGGTATATTGGCCATAAGGTCTATATTTCCGTTTGCTGTAATCAGAATGTTGTTTTCCAGCCGGATACCAAATCCTTCTTCTTTGATATAGATTCCTGGTTCGCAGGTAAGCACATTTCCTTCTGCAAATGGTTTGTAGCGGTCAGAAAAGTCATGAACATCAAGACCGAGATGATGACTGATGCCGTGCATGAAATATTTCTTATAGGCAGGATAAGATGGATTTTGATTCTTAACATCTTCTAAAGAAATCAGTTTAAGCCCTATGAGCTCAGCTGTCATTAATTCTCCCACCCGTTCCTGATATTCTTTGGCCCCGGTTCCGGGTACGAGCAATTGTTTAGCACCTTTCATAACCTTAAGGACAGCATTATAAACTTGCTTTTGCCTGCTGTTGAATTTTCCGCTTACTGGTATGGTACGGCTAAGATCGGCATTGTAATTTGCATATTCTGCACCAAAATCCATGAGGATTAATTCTCCGGCCTGACAGGTCATGTTATTTTCACTGTAATGCAGGATATTTGCATTTTGGCCAGATGCAATGATGGGCGGATACGCATGGCCTGTAGCCCGTTGACGGATAAACTCATGAATGATCTCTGCCTCGATCTCATATTCTGTAACACCAGGCCTGGTAAATTTCAATGTTCTGATAAAAGCATCCTGAGTAATCTGGCATGCCTGTCTGATCAGGTCAATCTCAACTGATGACTTTCTGTCACGTAACTGACGCATAACCAATGCGGCCCTTTCGTAACAATGTAATGGATATTGTTGTTTAATCTGCTTTATAAAACGAATATCCCGGTAGGGTACTGTAAATCTGGAATTATCATTTTCATTAGTGTTGAGGTAAATATGATCCGCATAAGAAATGATGCTATGTAACACGCTTTCAAAATCTTCCAGCCAATGTATGTTTATGATACCAGAAGCTTCCTGCGCCATCGCTTTTGTGTATTTATGCCCTTCCCACACCTTGATTTGTTCATTGGTCTGTCTTAAAAACAGGACTTCTCTATATAAAGGATTAGGACAATCAGGGTAAATCAATAAGATGGTTTTCTCCTGGTCTATTCCAGACAGATAAAAAAGATCTGGGTTCTGTTTAAATACAAAGGCCTGATCCCCACTACGTGTATATTCATCATTTGCATTAAATAGTGCTAAGGAGTTGGATTTTAGAAGTTTTGAGAATTTGTTTCTATTTTCAACAAATAAGGCGCTTCCAATTTTGGGGTATTTCATTTCTTACTGACTATAGCTGCAAATAAAGTCAATTATATCGAAATCTTAAAATCTGTTAAATTTGGAACAGAGTTTGTGTAGCTGTTGTGAGAATTAAAAATTTGTCTAATTTTGCTACACAAAAAAATTACACACTTTAAATTTGTTTAACCTTAAAAAAGAAAAATTATGAATTATTCTACTTTAAAGAAGGGGTTAGCAGTTTCTTTCGTCGGACTAATAGGAGCAACAACTCTTGCGTCTGCACAAGATTCTACTGCCACTTCATCTTCAGCCAAAGTATTTGGTGGAAGAGGCCAGTACAGAACCTGGACTATCGGTGTTAACGGTGGTGTTATGTCTCCATTCCTTGCGATTGGCGGATCTAATGACTTCACAAACGCTGATGTTAACTTAGGTTATGGTATCTCCCTGAAAAAACAACTAGGCCATGCATTTGGTATCGAAGGAAACATTTTCCGTGGAAAAGTTTCTGGAACTAACAAAGATGCTACTGGTGGTGCTCAATTTGGTGTTAGAGATTTCGAAACTGAAATTGGCTATGCTGCTGACTTAAGAGGTGTTGTTAACGTTGCTACTGTAGATTTCTTACGTCGTGAGAACTCAGTTAACTTCTTCGTTACTGCAGGTTACGGTTTAGTTGCTTATGCTCCTAAAACTACTTCAGCTACTGGCGTTGTTACTGATTGGAAAGATGTTTCTGGCGATGACAGAAATAACACTTATATCAAAGAAGCTTACATCCCAGTTGGTGCAGGTGTTAAATTCAAAGTTTCTGATCGTGTTGCGTTTAACTTAGGTTACACTATGCACTTCATTGACTCTGATAACTTTGATCAGGTTTATGCAAAAGCAACTACTAAAGATAAATTCTCTTACGGTTATGCTGGATTAGAATTCTCATTAGGTTCTAAATCTAAACCAGATTTAAACTGGGTTAACCCATTAGCTTTGATGTATGATGAATTGAAAGATCCTTCATTGCGTCAAGAAGTTGAAGCGTTAAAAACTCGTGTATCTAATGTTGAAAAATCTGTTGAAGATTTGAAAAAAGATACTGATGGTGATGGTGTTTCTGATCAATTTGACAAATGCCCAGGTACTCCTGCTGGTACTGCAGTTGATGGTTCAGGATGTCCACTTCCAGCTCCAGTTGCTGCTACAGCATCTAATGCAAACTTAACTGGTTTCGAAACTATCCAATTTGAATTCAACTCTTCAGTTTTAAAAACTGAATCTTACCCTACTTTAGATAAATTATCTTCAGTGTTACGTGAAAACGGTGGTAAAGCCTTAGTAAAAGGTTACGCTTCAAGCGAAGGTACTGCTGCATATAACATGAAATTATCTAAAGATAGAGCAAACTCTGTAAAAACTTACTTAGTTAACTCTGGAGTTAACGCTAGTGCAGTTTCTACAAAAGGTTTAGGTGAAGCAAATCCAATCGCTTCTAACGACACTGAAGAAGGTCGTATCCAAAACCGTCGTGTTGAAACTTCAAGAAACTAATATTTCTTAAACAACATACAGAGAAAGGCTCCGATTTATCGGAGCCTTTTTTTTGTTCCTTATTTTTTACTGGGGTATACAATCTGGGTTAGAGATCTCGCTTTATTTTATACATTTGTGAATATGTATTTTTTCAGAAAAAAGGATCAGGGAAGGCCCACAAACTTCGACATAAAAATTATGCATGTGATTAATGTGCTGGCTATTTCTATCTTTCTGATTGGTATTATTTTGAAACTTACTCACCTTATTTAAATGAAGACAATAATTAACACTACTGATGCGCCGGCTCCGATAGGGCCTTATAATCAGGCTGTTTTGGCCAATGGATTTTTATATGTTTCCGGACAGGTAGCAATTAACCCTGTTACAGGCGAAATGGAACAAAATTCTATTAAAGAGGAAGCTGAACAGGTAATGCGCAATCTTAATGCAGTGTTACTGGAAGCTGATTTTGGATTTGCCCATATCCTCAAAACCACAATTTTTCTGTCTGATATGAGTTTATTTGCTGAGGTGAATGAAATATACGGCGCTTACTTTGAAAGCGAATTTCCGGCACGTGAAACAGTAGCTGTTAAAGGTTTACCAAAAGGTGCAAATGTTGAAATATCAGTAATTGCCTACAAAGGATAAGTTGGGGAAATCAACAACGAAGTACTTTTTTGCGGCACTTGCTTCCTTTGCTATCTGGGGCTTCTTTTCTATACCTTTAAGGAATATAAAAGCATTTCCATCGGAGGAAATATTGTACTACAGGGTATTTACTTCTTTAATTTTTATTTGGTTAGCTATCTTCATCTTTCGAAGAAAGCAGCTATATGCGGATATTGATCAGTTAAAGCTGATTTCTAAAGAGACGCGAAAGACATTTGTAACGCAACTACTGCTGTCAACAGTTTTTCTTACATTAAACTGGTATAGCTTCATTTATGCCATCAATAATATCAGCCTTACCTCTGCAGCATTCGCTTATATGGTTTGTCCACTGCTTACTGCATTTGGGGGATTTTTGATTCTGAAAGAACATTTAACCAGGATAAAGCTGATATCGCTCTTTGTTGCGCTGATCAGCATTATCTGTCTGGCTACAGGATCACTTACCGATGTGGTATGGTCGGTTATTATTGCCGTATTTTTTGCCGGTTATCTGATCCTCCAGCGTAAAATGCAGGGCTTTGACAAGCTGCACCTCCTTGCAGTACAGATTGCACTTGCGGTAATAATAATGCTGCCTTTTTATATTTATCAATTTCATGCATTGCCGCAGGGACATTGGTTCTGGATGAATATTATTGTGATTGCAATCGTTTTTACTATCATTCCACTGTTTCTAAATCTATATGCACTGATTGGTATTCCTTCCTCAACAGTTGGAATCATGATTTATATTAATCCTATCATCTCATTTGCAATAGCAGTATTATACTTCAATGAGGTAATTAATCAGCAGCAGCTATATGCATATCTGCTATTATTATTTTCTGTGTTTTTGTTTAATTGGCAAGTGATAAAGGATATCTTTACAGGAGAGAAAAAAATCAATAACTAACATTTTGTTTGCTTCCGATTTAGATACTACCATAGAATTCCTGAAAGGGGTAGGTCCTAAGCGCGCCGAAATATTACAAAAGGAGCTGGGTATTTTTACCTATGCCCAATTATTGGAGTATTATCCTTTCCGGTATATTGACCGCACCCGTTTTTATAAAGTTAGTGAGCTTCATCCGGAATTACCTTATGTTCAGATTCTAGGAAGAATAACGGGTAAGGAAACCATAGGTGAGAAACATAAGAAGCGTATTGTAGCCAGGTTAACTGATGAAACGGGATCAATAGACCTGGTATGGTTTCAAAGCCTGAAATGGGTTGAGGAAAATGTAATGCGCGGCAAAGTTTATATTGCTTTTGGTAAGCCAGTTGTTTTTAATGGTTCATATAGTATCTCTCATCCTGAGCTTGAAAATTATCCCCGTCCGTCCACATTAACTGGTAACCTTACTTTACAGCCTGTTTATAATACCACAGAGAAACTGAAGAAGTTTACCCTTGAAAGCAAAGGTATTCAGAAACTACAGTCGCTGGTTTTGGAGCAATGTCTGCAGGAAATTAAAGAAACGATGCCTGCTTACATACTTGATAAATACCGTTTAATTAACCGCCGGGAAGCGCTCTTAAATATCCATTTTCCAAAAGATAGTACCACCTTGCAGCATGCACAGCGAAGGTTAAAATTTGAGGAACTTTTTTTTATCCAGCTGCAGCTTTTAAGCAATAAACAGTTCAGGGAAATGAAGTTTAAAGGGCACCTCTTTAGTACAGTGGGTGAACGGGTAAATACCTTTTATAAGGATATTTTGCCATTTGAATTAACAGGTGCCCAAAAGAGGGTGATCAAGGAAATAAGGACTGATACCCAGCGAGGAATTCAGATGAACCGGCTGGTGCAGGGCGATGTAGGAAGCGGTAAAACAGTAGTGGCATTGATGAGTATGCTTCTGGCTAATGATAATGGCTTCCAGGCCTGCATGATGGCCCCTACAGAAATACTGGCCAGGCAGCATTACCACTCTATTGTTTCATTACTGGAGGGTAGATTAATCAAGGTTGATATTCTTACAGGAAATACTACAAAAAAGCACCGCATCCTGCTTCATCAGCAGTTGGAAGCAGGAGAGATAGATATTCTGATAGGTACCCATGCCCTGATTGAAGATAAAGTTATTTTTAAAAATCTGGGTCTGGTTGTAATTGATGAGCAACACAGATTTGGGGTTGAACAAAGGGCAAGGCTTTGGCGTAAAAACCATATTCCCCCACATATCTTGGTAATGACTGCTACGCCTATTCCAAGGACGCTGGCAATGACGCTTTATGGAGATCTGGATGTTTCTATAATTGATGAACTGCCTGCAGGCAGGAAACCTATTGACACCAAACATTTTTATGAAGGACAGCGGCTGCGCATGTTTGGCTTTATGAAAACGGAAGTTGCTAAAGGCAGGCAAGTGTATGTTGTATATCCGCTCATTAAAGAAAGTGAAAAATTGGACCTGCTGCATCTTGAAGCGGGTATAGAACAGATGCGTTATCAGTTTCCTTTGCCAGAATATCAAATCAGTATTGTTCATGGTAAAATGCCTAATGCAGATAAGCAATTTGAAATGCAGCGGTTTATTGAAGGTAAAACACAGATTATGGTAGCTACTACGGTGATTGAAGTTGGAGTAAATGTTCCAAATGCATCCGTAATGATCATTGAAAATGCAGAAAGGTTTGGGCTCTCTCAGCTACATCAGTTAAGGGGAAGGGTAGGTAGGGGTGCGGAGCAATCTTACTGTATACTTATGTCTGGCAATAAGTTAAGTAAGGAAGGACGCAAACGCCTGGAAACGATGGTGATGACCAATAACGGCTTTGAGATTTCTGAAATTGACCTGGAACTGCGCGGACCCGGAGATTTATCAGGTACAATGCAAAGTGGGGTGCTGGATTTGAAACTGGCAGATCTGGTTAAAGACCAGCAAATACTTACTGAAGCAAGAAATACAGTGATTGAAATATTTCAGCAGGATCCCCTGCTTTCTTTACCTGAAAATTCGCTGTTGAAACGATTTGTAGATAAAAAAAGCAGGGGTATTGCACTGGATAAAATTTCTTAATTGAAGTAATATCTAATCTTCGTCGCTGCCGGGCATAGATCCGGTTCCTGTGTATGCTCCCTTTCTGATTACGGGTACACCTAAATGTTTATATAAGTCATCAAGGTGCATCAAGCTGCCATTTGTAAGGTTGCCTAAGAATACGATAACAATATTTTTTTGGATGTCACGAACATATATATGTCTGAATCCGTGCCACCATCCTGTGTGATAAACAACTTTTCGTCCATTTTCCCCATCAAACATTCTCCAGCCGTAACCATAGTTAAAATGTCCGTTTACCGCTTTGTTATGTCCGGTATAAGCCGAATCTAGGCTGGCCTGTTTCAGTAGTCTGCCTTTTTTAAGTGCATTATCATATAATACCAAATCGTGTACAGTACTATAAATACCTTTATCTCCCACCGGGCCATCCAGGAAGTTTTGTACAACAGAGTATCTCCAGGTACGGTCGTGACCCACAACATCAACAGGTATTTTTGGATAAACAGTAGTTGAATATACATGAGTATGTTTCATACCCGCCGGTTTGAAGACATTTTCCATCATGTAATCGGCATACGTTTTACCGGTTACTTTTTCAATGATGGCAGCAAGTACCATAAAGTTTGAGTTATTATAATGAAACCTCGTATCTGGCGCGGCATAACGGGCAGGCTTATGCTCAGCTATCAGGTTCATTACATCTTTATTGCTCATTGGCTTTTTCTTTTCTTTCCAGATCCCATCAGTGAAGTAAACATAATTCATCATTCCGCTGCGGTGTGTAAGCAGCAGCTTGACATTTATACCCTCATAAGGAAAGTTTGGATAAAACTTTTTAACATCATCTGTCAATTTAAGTTTACCTTTTTCTATCAGCTGAAGAACTGCTACTCCTGTAAAGGTTTTTGTGATAGAGGCAAGTTCAAATTCTGAATTTATTTTGAGGCTGTCGCGGTGCAGGTAATCTGCCCATCCAATTGCTTTTTCATAGATAATTTTTCCATCCTTAGCCACCAGCATATTACCATTGAAACCATATTTTTTGTGCAGATTCTGCACAAAGTTAGCGATCCATTTATCTCCTTTAGCGGGATTGTAAACCAACATCAGACTGTCGGCTTTATCATCATTTACAGTTCTGACTTTAGGGTCTTCAACTTTTTTCTCAGCATGTGAACAGGCATTAAATAAAAATGTGGCCAGAAAAGCCACGGGTAGGATAGTACGGTAGGTCATGTATTGGTATATCTGTTTGAAGCCGGAAAAATAAACAATAATAACCATTTGAACGTAAAAGAGTTTTAAAGATTATGAGATATATTACATTCTTCTAAACATATAAAACCTTATTTTTGGTACAAAAAAATAACAAATGAATTTTAGAACCGAACATGATACTATGGGCGAAGTGCAGGTGCCCGCTGATAAATACTGGGGTGCACAAACCGAACGTTCACGTAATAATTTTAAAATTGGTCCTGAAGCATCTATGCCTAAGGAAATTATACATGCTTTTGGCTATTTGAAAAAAGCGGCTGCACTAGCAAATAATGAGCTGGGCGTATTAAGTGCTGAGAAAGCACAATGGATTGCAAAGGCATGTGATGAAGTAATATCAGGCGAGCTGGATGAACAGTTTCCATTAGTGATCTGGCAGACTGGTTCTGGAACACAAAGTAATATGAATGCGAATGAGGTTATTGCTTATCGTGCTCATGTTTTAAACGGCGGAGACCTTAGCGACGAGAAAAAAATCCTTCATCCAAACGATGATGTAAATAAATCACAATCATCAAATGATACATACCCAACGGCCATGCACATTGCTGCATATAAACAAGCGGTAGAAATCACAATTCCTGGTCTTGAAAAACTATTAAAAACGTTATTGTCCAAGTCTGAAGAATTCAGCAGCATAGTGAAAACCGGAAGGACACATTTTATGGATGCTACCCCACTTACGCTGGGTCAGGAATTTGGAGGATATGCTCAGCAGATTACCAATAGCATCAGGGCCATCAAAAATGCGCTGGTAATGATTACTGAACTTGCGCTGGGCGGTACGGCTGTTGGAACCGGATTAAATACGCCAAAAGGTTACGATGTTTTAGTTGCAAAAAAGATTGCTGACCTAACAGGCTTGCCTTTTGTAACAGCACCAAATAAATTTGAGGCTCTGGCTGCACACGATGCAATGGTAGAATTATCTGCCGCATATAAACGTACAGCTGTTGCGCTGATGAAAATTGCTAATGATATCAGAATGCTCAGCTCTGGCCCGCGTTCAGGTATAGGCGAAATTATCATCCCTGATAATGAGCCAGGATCTTCAATTATGCCGGGAAAAGTAAACCCAACACAGCCTGAGGCATTGACAATGGTATGTGCACAGGTAATGGGGAATGATGTTACAGTAGGCATAGGAGGTAGTAACGGACATTTTGAACTTAATGTTTTTAAGCCCGTAATTGCAGCTAATGTATTACAATCTGGAAGACTACTGGGTGATGCATGTGTTTCATTCAATGACAATTGTGCTATAGGCATACTACCAAACCTTCCTGAGATTAAAAAACATCTTGAAAACTCATTGATGCTGGTAACAGCATTAAATCCGCATATTGGGTATGAAAATGCTGCCAAAATTGCAAAAACTGCACATAAGGAGAATAAAACACTTCGCGATACAGCTATTGAACTTGGTTTAGTTACGAGTGAACAGTTTGATGAATGGGTAAGACCAGAAGATATGGTGGGAAGCTTAAAATAATATGGGCAAATACCATTATCTGATTATTCTTTGTGCATTGACAGCGTTTCTCAGTTGTGAGAGACGCCCCAATGTTCAGGGGAATGGTGAAGTATTTTTACAGGGTGTATGGAACCAGGACAGTATTGCCAACTCTGAAAAACTGATGAATTATACAAGTCACAAGATCAGGTTTACCTGTGATTCTTTCTATGTTGATATGACTACCCATTCAAAGGTTAATTATTATGAAGACCCCTGCTATAATAACGGCGTTTGGAAAGAATATGCAAAAGGTGTTTATGAATTAAGGAAGGATAGTCTTTTCTTACTGGGAACCTATACAAAGTCTAATTACAAGCAAAAGGTTTCTGGCTGTTATACCGTTGGCATTTATAGAAAAAACTTTATTGTTAAATCTGCTGATGCCCAAAATTTATCACTGCAAAGCCTGAGTGATCTACGCGATGTAAATCTGGTGCTGAAGCAAAAGATTAAATGTGTACCTCAAGAATTATAAAAATGATTTCTTTCAATAACTTAAAAAAAGCAGGTATAGCAATTGCCATAGTTGCATATTTACCTTTAAACGCTGCAGCCTGGGGCATAACGGGCCATAGGGTAGTGGGACAGGTGGCGGAATACTACCTTACTGCCAAAGCACGGAAAAATGTGAAAGCTGTTCTGGGCAGTGAATCTCTTGCTATGGCGAGTAACTGGCCGGATTTTATTAAGTCTGATACAGCCTATAACTATTTAAATACCTGGCACTATGTTAACCTGCCGGCCGGATTAGATCAAACAGGAGTATTTCAGTTTTTAGACAGCAGCAAGGAAGCGAATGTTTTTAATAAGATTCCAGAGATGATAGCTGTTTTGAAAAACAAACGGAGTTCTGCAGACCAGAAGAAAATGGCAATGCGTATACTGATCCACCTGGTTGGTGATCTGCACCAGCCGATGCATACTGCCCGTAAAGATGATTTGGGCGGTAACCGGGTTAATGTTACCTGGTTTGGACAGAAATCAAATCTTCACCGCGTGTGGGATGAAGGTCTAGTAGAATATCAGCAGCTGAGCTACACAGAATATGCGGAGGCGATAAACCACCCTACAAAAGAGCAGTTTAATAAATGGAGTCATGATACGCTGAAAGAAACTGTTTTCGAGTCATATCTTATCTGCAATAAAATATATGAAATGACCAAAGCGGAGGATAAATTAAGTTACCGCTATAATTTTGATTTTGCAGATACAGTTAATGAGTGCCTGCTTAAAGGGGGAATCCGGTTAGCCGAAATAATTAATCAGATCTACGCATAATGAAAATTTTAATGGTTTGCCTGGGCAATATTTGTCGCTCTCCTTTGGCAGAAGGTATTGTAAGAAATCTTGCTGAGGAAGCACAGCTTGATTGGGAAATTGGCTCTGCAGGTACTGGGAACTGGCATATTGGCCAGCCTGCAGATAAGCGCAGTATTGCCGTAGCCAGCAATTATGGCTATGATATTTCTAAACAGAAGGCCAGACATTTCAATGCGCAGATGTTTGAGTATTATGACCATATTTTAGTGATGGACAAAAATAACCTGCGAGATGTATTAAAGTTAGCAGTAAATGATCAGCAACGAATTAAGGTGCGGCTGTTTCTTACTGATGAACTGGAAGTTACCGATCCTTATTTTGATGACAACCTGTTTGACCCTGTTTTTAAAACCGTTGAGAATCGAGCCAGAATGCTGATACAGGAGCTTCAGAATTCCAAATTATAAAAACCTTTTTTTAACAGGTCTGTTGTTTAAATACATCAAATCTTAGAAAAAATGGAAAACGTAGCAATAAACCCAGAAACATTAAACGACCTGATACAAATAAATAACGATAGAGTTGCAGGATATGAAAAAGCTATTGAAGAGTTAAAACCTGAAGATAGTGACCTGAAAGCATTATTTGTTAAAATGATTGGTCAGAGCCATAAACATAAATTAGCATTAGCCAGTGCAGTTCAGGGTACGGGAACCGAGCTTGAAACTGGTACAACTACTTCTGGTAAAATTTACCGCGCATGGATGGATGTGAAAGCAGTATTTACTGGTCACGACCGTAAAACAGTTTTAAACAACTGCGAAGCTGGTGAAGATGCTGCTCAGAAAGCTTATAAAATGGCTTTAGAAGAAGAAGGATTATCTGCTGAGAACAGATCATTGATTACAGAACAAAAAGCTGATCTTAGAGTATCACACGATGAGATCAAAGCATTAAGAGATCAGCAGGCATAATCTGATTCTATAGCATAAAAAAGCCCGGTTTCAATTTTGGAACCGGGCTTTTTTTGTGGTTATTGGCAGGTAATTTATATTCCGTATTCTTTATCTAAATATTCGGTTACCCTATCAATAGCATTATCAATTGTATTGCTTAAAATAGTTATGAATGAGCCGGATTTAGCTGTAGCAATAAGATATTGCAGACACTCCGCCCCGTTATTATTAATGATGATTTCTGCATTGGGTTTAGTCTCATGGATGCCTGAAATAAGCAGGTCAATAAGTTCTTGCTGTTGACGGCCACGCAGGTATTTTTCCTGACAAATGATAATCTTATCAAACATCTGGCCTGCTATGCGGGCTGTTTCTTTAATGTCTTCATCTCGACGGTCGCCAGTTCCTGAAATCACACCTATGTGCTCCGTAGCTTCAACCGTTTTGAGATATGCCTTGATTCCATTAAATCCATCAGGATTATGCGCAAAGTCTACCAGAATTTTGAATTCTTTAAATTTGAAGATATTCATTCTTCCAGGTGTCTGCGCTGCAGACGGTATAAAGGTTTCAAGAGACATTCTGATATCTTCAATTTTATATCCCCAAAGGAAGGTAGCCAGTGTTGCTGCTAATACATTCTGAATCATGAAATCTACACTTCCTCCAAAGGTTAGTGGTATATGAGTTACTTTGTCTACCCTTATCTTCCAGTCTCCTTTTTTAATTGTAATGTATCCATTCTCATAGATAGCTGCAGATCCGCCTTTTTTGCAATGTTCAACAATAACGGGGTTGTTCTCATCCATGCTGAAGTAGGCAATTTTGCAACTCGCTTCTTTCGCTATCTTAACACAATATTTGTTATCTGCATTTAAAACGGCCCAGCCATCTCGTTTTACTGCGCCGATCACTACACCTTTTACCCTTGCCAGGTCTGATAGATTGTGTATATCAGAGATGCCTAAATGATCTTCCTGTATATTGGTGATAATACCAATATCACAACTGTTGAAACCCAGCCCGGCTCTTAATATGCCACCTCTGGCAGTTTCCAGAACAGCAAATTCTACGGTAGGATCTCTCAAGATAAATTCTGTACTTACCGGTCCCGTAGTATCGCCCTTCATGAGTAGGGTATTTTGCACATAAATCCCATCAGAGGTTGTATAACCTACCCGGGTACCATTGCTTTTAACAATGTGGGCAATCAATCTGGTTGTGGTTGTTTTTCCATTAGTTCCTGTAACGGCAATAATGGGTATCCTGGCAGACTTACCGGGAGGATAAAGCATTTCTATTACCGGAGCTGCAACATTTCTTGGCAAACCTTCGCTTGGCGCCAAATGCATCCTGAAACCCGGAGCAGCATTAACCTCCAGAACCACACCACCATTTTCGGTGAGCGGTTGTGTCAGGTTTTGCGCCATTACATCAATTCCGCATATATCCAGACCTATAATTCTGGAGATACGTTCAGACATAAAAATATTTTGAGGATGTACCAGATCGGTCACATCAATAGAGGTACCGCCAGTGCTTAAATTGGCGGTAGATTTTAGATAGACCAGCTCACCATTAGGTACAACAGTGTTCAGGTTGTACTCTTTTTTTGCCAGCAGGTCCAGCGTATCACGATCAACAATAATTTCTGTCAGAACGTTTTCATGGCCATAGCCGCGGCGTGGGTCTTCGTTTTCTTTATCAATAAGCTCTTGTACGGTAAGTACACCATTTCCGGTAACATGGGCTGGCACCCGTAATGCAGCTGCAACCATTTTATTATCTATCACCAGGATGCGGAAATCATATCCCGTAATAAAACTTTCGATAATGATTCTCCGTGAATATTGTTTGGCATATTCAAAAGCTAGTTTAGCTGCCTCCGCAGTTTTCACATTGATAGAGGCACCTTTACCATGATTACCATCAAGCGGTTTAAAAACCAGCGGGAAACCAACTGACCTGATTGCATCATCCAAATCTTCAATCTCGGAAATGGTTACTCCTTTGGCTACAGGTATAGCAGAATCTTTTAAAATTCTTTTGGTTTCATCTTTATTTCCAGCGATATCTACGGCAATACTGTTGGTTTTTTCTGTCATAGTGGCCCGGAACCTTACCTGGTTTTTTCCGTAGCCAAGCTGTATCAGCGAGCTTTTGTTGAGTCTGATCCAGGGAATATTTCTTGCAATCGCTTCATCAACTATAGATCCGGTGCTCGGTCCCAATCTTTCAGACTGTCTTAATTCTCTTAAACGCTGAATGTCATATTCCAGATCATAATCCTCATCAGCTATAAGGGCTTCTGCAATTTTAACACTTGCTTCTGCAGCATATACGCCTGATTTTTCTTCCAGATAGCTAAATACCACATTATATATGCCTTCAGTTTTGGTTTGCCGGGTTCTTCCAAAGCCAGTATCCATTCCAGCCAACGTCTGTATTTCTAGCGCAATATGTTCTATTACATGGCCCATCCAGGTACCTTCCTGAACACGTGCAAAAAAACCTCCGGGCTCAGCTTTTGAACATCTGTGAGAATATAAGCTTGGTATAAGCTTTTCGATACGCTCGCTAAAGCCTTCAATGGAATTGGTTGGGCGCTGTTCCATATCTTCCAGGTCTAATCTCATTTGTATGAGTTTCTTCCTGTTGATTGACCAGATGTTTGGTCCCCTAAGCACTTGAATGCCGAGTATTTTCATATAATAATTATTGTTTTTTCGTTAATTAATCTGGTCTGACCTTATTAAAGCCCTAAGGCGCTATTCCTGTACACTATAAACCTATAAAACAGTCAAAGGGTTTTAAGTGTAGCTATTTGGGTATTAATTACTTTATCTGATTATATCAGGTGAGGCATAACAGGCTATTAATGTAGAGATATTTTATTTAAAAACTCACAAAGATCAGGGATATATATTTTTGATTTAAACTTGGATGAAATCTAGTCAAAGGATAAGATTTTGACTAAAATATTTAACATTCTTGGGTACATTAATGATTTAATATGGTGATAATTGAAGTTTTGCGTATATATTTGAAATTATTGGATAAGAAAAGATAAAGATGACGCCAAAAGGGAAACTGATAATTATAGGTGGGGCAATAAACACCGGAAGCTTTGCAGAAACACAATTCGGCCTTCCTCAAAATATGAATTTTTTTGAAAGAGGGATATTAAAACGTATTACCACTGAATCTGTTAAAGATACTGCATCCCGTTTTGAAATTATAACCACAGCTTCATTGGTTCCTGAGCGTGTTGGTGAGGAGTATATTAAGGCATTTGCACAATTGGATGTACATGATGTTGGCGTATTAGACATCAGCAATCGTGAACAGGCTAATGATCTGGCAAATTGTGAGCGGGTTAAAGCTGCTGAAGTACTGATATTCACCGGTGGCGATCAACTTCGCTTATCATCGATTTTTGGAGGAACAGCGATTCATCAGATTCTCCTGGATAAATACCAGAATGAAGAAATTGTAATTGCAGGTACCTCGGCAGGTGCCGCCGCCAGCTCTAAAAATATGATCTATCAGGGGAGTAGTAAGGATGCTTTGTTAAAGGGTGAAGTTAAAATTACTGCAGGCTTAGGATTTATTGATGGGGTAATTGTAGATACTCACTTTGTACAGCGCGGTCGGATAGGACGGCTTCTATATGCCACGGCAAGCAGTCCTGGTATATTAGGTATTGGGTTGGGTGAAGATACAGGTTTATATATTTCGAATGGAAATACTATGGAGGCAATAGGATCTGGAATGGTAATTCTGGTAGATGGCAGAACGATGGCTGATACCAACCTTACTGATGTTGAGATGGGACAGCCGGTATCTATTAAAAATCTGGTAGTACATGTAATGTGCGATGGCGATATATATGACCTGAGCGCCCATGAGCTGACCATTCATCACCCTAAAGTTATACCTGTTGCTTAAATAATTATGAAGTTAATTATACATGGTGGGTTTTTTAGTGAATCCAGCACTAACCAGGAAACAAAGAAAGCAAAGCAAGAGGCGCTGGCCGAAATTGCTACACGTGCGTATAAATATCTGCAGAACCATACTGCACTGGAGACTGTAACCTATACAATAGCTATTCTTGAAGATAATCTGCTTTTTAATGCAGGATTGGGCTCACAGATTCAAAGTGATGGAAAGGTTCGTTTAAGTGCATCTGTTATGGATGGCATTACGCAAAAGTTTGCAGGGGTAATAAATATTCAGGATGTTAAAAATCCTATTGAGGTAGCATCTATTCTCCTGGATTATGAAGACAGCGTATTAAGTGGCGATGGGGCTGTTAATTTTGCGAGAAAAAATGGTTTTGGTTATTTTAATCCTATTACTTCTCAGAGGCAGTCTGAATATGAACTGAAGCTAAACCAGCAAAACAATAAAGGCACAGTTGGCTGTGTGGTTCTTGATGCAGATGGAAATATTGCGGCGGGTACCTCAACAGGTGGTAAAGGTTTTGAAATTCCATGCCGCGTTAGTGATTCTGCTACAGTTGCAGGTAACTATGCAAATAAGTTTGCTGGCATTTCCTGTACCGGAGTTGGAGAGGATATTGTTAGCGTAGCGCTATCGGCGCGCATTGTAACGCGTGTTATGGATGGCTTCAGCTTAAAGGCGGCGTGTGATAAATCTTTTGATGAACTCCGGGAGATTGATGGATTTGCCGGTGTAATTGGCATTACTGCTGAAGGAGAAATTTATCATACAGACTCTCATCCTTATATGGTATGGGCTTCTTTTGATGTTAATTTACAGGTGTTTAACTAAAAAATAATATATATTTAAAAAAGATTTATCTTTGTAATATGTATAAACTGTGTTTCGCGCTGCTATGTCTTGTTTTGTCAGATACGGTAATGGCACAAACTAATAATATTATTAAGCAGGAATCTCCCTCTGGGAGTACTTCAATCAACATCGCTGTTTCTGGTACTGACGATTCTGAAGCAGATTCCTTTTTTCAGGAAGCTGAAAAAAATGAAAAGAATGGTGACCTGTATGATGCACTTACCTTTTTTGGTAAAGCAGCCTTTGAATATAATAACAATAAGAATTTTTCGCGCTATGGAGCTTCGCTGCTCAGATTAAGTAATGTGCATTACCTCTTAGAACATTATACAGAGGCAGAACAAGTAATCCTGAATGTAGCTCTTAAAACGTATTCGCGTTTTGGGAACCGCGGCGGACAGCTTGCTTCTTATAACCAGTTAGGCAGGATTTATCTTGCGGCTAACAAACTGACCCAATCAATGTGGTTTTATACGCAGCAAGGCATTCTGGCAAAGCAAATAAAAAATAATTCTTCTTATGTAGACTCTATTCTGGGGCTGGCCCAGGTTAAAATTAAGAAACGGGAATATACGCTGGCTCTTAATGATGTTAACCGTGCGGAGCTCTATGCCAAAAATTCACATTTAAACCAGTTCAAAGGACAAATAAAACAAGCCCGGACATCTATTGCTGAAAAAAAGATCGCTGGTAAATAGGATCTGTTGTGGGTTAGTGTTTCAGGATTTAATTATATTTGGTAAAGATTACAGAAAAGGGACAGTATAACACTGTCTCTTTTCTGTTTTATTGAGAAATTGGTATCATATTGGTTGTTACTATAAAAATGGATTTTAAATTATTTAAAGAGATGTTGAAAAGAATATTACTGGTAACCTTTACTGCTGCTGTACTTGCATGTCAGGCTGCTGCGCCAAAGCCACAGAAGCTGGTAGAAGGTATACCTAATATTAAGCCTGATGAGCAGCAAAGTTTGGTTTGTAAGGAGATTGTGGCTCTCATCGAAAATTATAACTACAAAAAGATAACACTAAATGATTCCATATCATCGGTGGTACTAGACAAGTATATCAAAGCGCTGGATCCATATAGAAGTTATTTTCTTGCCTCAGATATCAAGGACTTTGAACAATTCAGAAATACATTAGACGACTCATTCAGACTGGGAGATCTGAGTGCACCTTTTTATATATTTAATGTTTATTCTAAAAGGTATAATGAGACTCTTGATTATGCTATTGCACATATAAAGGACAAGTATGATTTTAATCAGAATGATACCTATGTATTTGACAGGGAGAAAATGCCGTGGGTAGCTTCAACTACTGCACTGAATGATATATGGAAAAAACGCGTTAAGTACGAACTGATCAATCTTGATATTGCTGGTTCTACAGCGGCAAAAAATGTAGAAACCTTAACAAAAAGATATCAGAACTTAAAAAGCCAGTCAGCAAAATTGAACAATCAGGATGTATTCCAGATTATCATGGATGCCTTTACAGAAACTATTGATCCGCATACCAATTATTTTAACCCAGATAATGCTGAGAAATTTAATGAAGATATGGCGCGTTCTTTTGAAGGAATTGGTGCCCGGTTAAGAATGGAGAATGATGTGTTGAAGATAGACGAAATTATTGCGGGCGGACCTGCATTTAAGAGTAAGTTGTTAAATGCTGGTGACCGTATTGTAGCCGTTGCTCAAGCCACAGGAGATTTCGAGGATATTACTGGTTGGAGAATAGAGAGTGCAGTAGCAAAGATTAAAGGGCCTAAGGGAACGAAAGTAAGATTGAAAATTATTCCGGTTGGACACGATATGTCTGCTAAACCAGTTACTATTGAACTGGTGAGAGAAAAAATTGTAATGGAAGATCAGTCTGCACAGAAATCTGTAAAAACGATTCAGTCTGAGGGTAAGGCATATAAGATAGGTATTATAACTGTACCTGGATTTTATGCTGATTTCAGGGCTGCAAATGCCGGTGATCCTAATTATAAAAGTACAACAAGAGATGTAAAGCTACTTATCGATACTTTGAAAAACAGGGATAAAGTAGATGCCATTGTTATGGACCTGAGGGCAAACGGTGGAGGTTCTCTCGTTGAAGCAATTAATCTGACGGGTCTTTTTATAGATAAAGGCCCGGTAGTTCAGGTAAAGGATTTAAAGGGAGATATTGATGTGCAGGAAGATGAGCGTCCAGGTGCGGCATGGGAGGGCCCGTTTGGTGTGATGGTAGATCGTTTGAGTGCATCTGCTTCTGAGATTTTCGCCGGAGCGATACAAGATTATGGAAGGGGAGTTATTATAGGTACACAAACCTATGGTAAAGGAACTGTACAGCAGTCTATTGATCTGAATAAACTGGTTAATCCAAGTATACTGCAACGTCTTGCCAGTCTTGTGCAGGCAGATAAGATGAATAAAACCTCTGTAATATCATCTAAAGGAAAAGGTGAGACTGCTCCTCAGCTGGGCCAGATTAATCTTACTATGGCTAAGTTTTACCGTGTAAACGGAAGCAGTACGCAGCATAAAGGTGTAATGCCTGATATTATTCTGCCATCGTTTTATCCAATGGATAAAATAGGGGAAGATACTGAACCTTCGGCTTTACCATGGGATGAAGTTCAGAAGTCTAATTTTACTCCTGTGGCTGATTTAACAGCTATCAGGCCTGAACTTATAAAACGACATAATGAGAGGATGGAAAAATCCTTAGATTATAAAAGTCTGGTACAGGATATAGCTGATATGCAGAAACGCGAACTGGAGACTTCAGTTACCCTTAATCAGGCTAAATTAAAAATTGAGCGAGACAGCCTTGAGGCTAAATCGGTAGATAAAATTAATAAGTTAAGGGTTGCAAGAGGTTTATTGCCAGTAAAGAAAGGCGATAAAGTGAAGAAAGATGAAAATTTTGACTTATTTGAAGATGAGAGTATGAGGGTTATGGCTGATTTCATAAACCTGAAGAAATAGCTTCTCTGCAATATGTATTAAAAAGGCTACAGTGGTAATATTACCGCCGTAGCCTTTCTTCATTTTAGGATAGATGGTCTTGTTATTTTTCCTTTGCCTTTGCTACCTGCATCGACATCATTTCTTTCATAGTCTTATTCATTCCTTCTGTAGATCCATCCAGAAAGATAACATTTCCGTCACTGTTTTCTGCGAAATGTTTAATAGATTCAGTCCACATAGTAAACAAAATAACAGAGATATCCAGATTAGCCTCCTCCATTTCCTGCGCAGCTTTAGTCATACCATGTGCTACCTCTGCACGAAATAGTGCAATACCTTGTCCACGTAGCTGTGCTGCTTCCCGTTCTGCCGCAGCTGCAATCTTGATTGCGTTACCATCGGCTTCCGCTCCTTTAGTTTTGGTTATTAACAGCGCCTGTCCTTCGTTTTCTGCAGCAGCTTTAAGATTATGAGAAGCTACTACCCGGCTCATCGAACGCATAATCTCTTCATCAAAAGTTATATCATTCAGTTGCAGATCCTGCAGATGATATCCCCATGATTCCAGTACTATATCAATCTGTTCTTTAACGTGCATTACAATCTCATTTCGCTGTGCGAGCACGTTGGCCTGCCTCTGCGTGGCCACGTAGGCTCTGATTGAACCCTCTATGGTACGTATGAGCGCCTGCATCAGGTTAGAGGCGTCAACAAATTTAAATGCCACATTCTTTATTGTTTCTTCATCATGATTGAGAACAGAATATAACAACATTGCTTTGAAATACACGTTTGCCTGATCCTGGGTTACAGCCTGAAAAGATAGTTCTACCGACCGGTTCTGGATAGATATCCGGGAATGAATTACTTCTATCAATGGTATTTTGAAGTTTAGTCCGGGTCTTAGCTGCCGCTGATATTTGCCGAAAATAGTTACTACCGCAATGGTTCCCTGCTTTACTGTTACAAAGGAGCTGAACAAAATCACGAGAAGAATAAATAGAAAAATGTATAGAACGGGTGCCATAACTGAAATATTTAATGTTAAACCTTTTCAAGGTACGAAATATTTGTTATCTGGTTAATATGTTAAGATTTTAGTGAGGCACAGATATTGCATACCTATAGAGGACTAAACATTTTATCTGATGAACGTAAAAAGAACTTTTGGAACAATCTTGACTATACTAGGCATAATAGGCTTAATTTACAGTGGCTTTGGGTTTATGAAACAAACCATACATGCGCGCGAACTCATTGTTGTAGGTATTATCAGCGTAATTTTCTTTTTTTCAGGCATAGGCCTGGTAAAAAACACGAAAGACGTGGCCTAATTAGCTTTAACCTGGATCCGCTGATCTGAAAAGGAAAGGCGGTTTCCTGGAAAATCTAAATTTGTTAACTGTACGATCTTCTTAAAAGCTGTATGCAGCGGATCTACCTGCAGACGATTGATTTTGTCTTGTTTAACAGACGTTACATCGGCGAAAAGAAAATCTCCCTTTTTATTGATTTTGATATTTAGCAGGGGGGCTATACCATTTGGACCTTTGAGGTTAAACATACCATAAGTACAGAAGTTGCCCAGGCTGTAAGCTATGAACTTGTTTTTATATACTTCCACTGCACGGCTTACATGCGGGCCATGACCTAAAACCAGATCCGCGCCGGCATCTATTACTGCATGTGCAAATGCATACACATTACCCCGGTTTTCCTGGTAAAATATTTCATTGGCTCTGGTAACATGTTCAAATTTTGAACCTTCTGCACCACCATGAAAAGAAACGATCATGATGTCAACTTCCTTTTTTACTGCGGCTACTAATTCTCTGGCGCTGTCGAGATTATTTATAGATACAGTATTCTCATTCGGTGCAAATGCACAGAAGCCATATATTATACTATCTTTTTGAAACACAGTGTAAGGCTGTGACAATAAACCTGCATATTTAATGTTTAATGAATCCAATAACTCTACTGTACGTTTTCTGCCTTTGAGTCCAAAATCACCAACATGGTTATTGGCGATGCTAAGTAAGTTGAAACCTGCATCCTGATAGATTCTGGCATATCTTTCTGGCATCCTAAAGGCAAAGCAGCTATTCCCTACTGTATCTTTACATTTAGTAGATTTTCCATCATTTAGAAAACACCCTTCCAGATTCCCAAACACCACATCTCCCGTAAGTAAGGATGATACATTCTTAAAACTGCTTTTTGCATCGTCTGTTGGTAATCCTGATTTTGATGGATAGGCAGAACCAAGCATGATGTCGCCAACTGCTATTATACTCAACGTATCATGAGCATTAAAGGTTGTATCACTAAGAGTCTCGGTTTGCTTAGCAGTAATGGCCGGGCTGCCTGCACAGCTGAGCAAAATCAAAATAGCGGCCGTACTAAACATGGTTAGGCTCAGTAATTTGATCTGAGCATTCCTGCTTCTCTTAATATTTTGCATTAGCAGTTCAATTTCTTATATCAAAAAAAAGTCCTTCTAAAAAATTCAGTAGGACTTTATATCATTTACAGGAATACTATTCCTCAATTAAATCTTTCTTGCCTGACTCGAGGATTCTTCCGCCTTTATAAAAGAAGCGTGAATAATAGGGATCATTCAGATTGCTGATTACTACTCCACGGTTAGAAGCATGTGCAAAGCGGCTGTCTCCCAAATAAATCCCGATATGTGTAATACTTTTACTTTTAATTTTGAAAAAAACCAGATCACCTTCTTTCAGCTCATCTTTAGGCAAAGGATCAACCATGCTAAAAATATCTCTTGAGTTTCTCAGTAAAGTTGTGTTGAAAACCTTGTCATAAATTGTCTTTGCGAAAGCAGAACAGTCAATACCATTTTTGGTATTACCACCAAAACGATAAGGGGTACCAATCCATTCGTAAATAAATTTATACAATTTGATATTAGAGGTGGCATCTACTGCAACACCCATCACCTGTGAGAAATACTGTGAAGCTAAATTGTCAGGATCTTCTAATTTGTTGGTTTCTTTTGCTTTAGTCTGTGCATTTAAAGCGGAGAAGCTGCACAGGGCAATAAGGGTAGAAAACAAAAACTTTTTTATCATGTTACACTATTAAGTTTGGGTATTAGGCACTTGCACTTAAACGTACACCACTGCGGGTTTATTGTCAGGTTTTCAAAACTAGATAATTTAGAAATGTAATCCAAATGTAATTCGCTTAATATTTTATTAAAATGTAATGATCACATGCATTTTACACTATTTCTTCGATTTATTGCAATAAAAAAGTAGATTTGCTCTCGTAAATAAAAATCAATAGCCAAAAATGAGTGCAGTAGAAATTAATAAGGATACCTATCTGAAGTGGTTTGAGTCGATGTTGCTGATGCGTAAATTCGAGGAGAAAACTGGTCAACTTTACGGACAACAAAAAATCCGTGGTTTTTGTCATCTATATATTGGTCAGGAGGCAGTTGTTGCCGGAGCGATTTCTGCTTTACAACCTGAAGATTCTATGATTACAGCGTATCGTGATCACGCTCATGCTTTGGCGAAAGGTGTAAGTGCAAATGAGATTATGGCTGAGATGTACGGAAAAGTTACTGGTTGTTCAAAAGGTAAAGGTGGCTCTATGCACATCTTTAGTAAAGAGCACAACTTTTATGGTGGACACGGAATTGTGGGTGGTCAGATACCATTAGGTGCAGGTATTGCATTTGCTGAAAAATTTAAAGGAACTAAAAATCTGAACGTATGTTATATGGGCGATGGTGCCGTCCGTCAGGGTGCATTAAATGAAGCCTTTAATATGGCGATGCTATGGAAACTTCCGGTAATCTTTGTTTGTGAAAACAATGGTTATGCAATGGGAACTTCTGTAGAGCGTACTACTAATATGCTTG
>Ga0308164_10000434_pt1 | contig 73854 bp, 64 predicted proteins | sample PhyTR2_FD_201031 | JGI IMG/M metagenome (GOLD analysis project Ga0308164, IMG submission 201031) | Phyllosphere microbial communities from UC Gill Tract Community Farm, Albany, California, United States - DLSLT.R2 | ecosystem: Host-associated > Plants > Phyllosphere > Unclassified | place: USA... | reverse complement strand
CGCAGGTCGCGCGCATCGATGCCCACCTGCTCAACCGCCAGGGCGTGGCGCGCCTGTGCTACTGCGGCCCGGTGGTGCACACCCGGCCCGATGGTCCGCACGCCACGCGCGAGCCCCTGCAGTTCGGTGCCGAGATCTACGGCCATGCCGGACTCGAGGCCGACACCGAGATCCTGTTCCTCGCCCTGGACTGCCTGCGGTCGGCCGGTGTCGCGCGCGCGCAGACGCCGCTCGTCGACCTGGCCGATGCGCGCATCGTGCGTTCGCTCCTCGCCGATGCGAGCATCGACGCGGCGACGCTGGCGCGCGTGCATGCCGCGCTGGCCGCCAAGGACGACAGCGAACTGAGCGTCCTGACGCGCGACTTCCCCGCCGCCTCGCGCGATGCGCTGCGGGCGCTGGTGAACCTCTATGGCGATGCCGACGTGCTCGACGAGGCCGCCCGCGTCCTGCCCGACACGCCCCTCGTGCGCGAGGCGCTCGCCGACCTCCGGCGACTGGCCGCGCGCCTGCGCGACGACGCCCCGGACGTCCGCGTGAGCTTCGACCTCTCCGACCTGCGCGGCTATGCCTACTACAGCGGCATGCGCTTCGGCATCTATGTCGAAGGCGCCGCCGATGCCCTGGTGCGCGGCGGCCGCTACGACGAGGTCGGCGCCGTGTTCGGCCGCAACCGGCCGGCCGTGGGCTTCAGCGTCGACCTGCGCGAGCTGGTCGGCGTGCTGCCGGCGCGGCCGCTGCGAGCCGCCATCCGGGCACCCTGGAGCGAGGCGCCCGGACTGCGCTCCGCCATCTCGGCACTGCGCGACGGCGGCGAGACCGTGGTCTGCGCGCTGCCGGGCCACGACAGCGAAATCGACGAATTCCATTGCGACCGCGAGCTCGTCGAGCAAGCCGGCCAGTGGCATGTCCAAGCCATCTGAATCTTCGAGAGCACACACACATCATGAGCGTTACCACCGGTAGAAACGTGGTCGTCGTCGGCACCCAGTGGGGCGACGAGGGCAAGGGCAAACTGGTCGACTGGCTGACCGAGAGCGCCCAGGGCGTGGTCCGCTTCCAGGGCGGCCACAACGCGGGCCACACGCTGGTCATCAACGGCGTGAAGACCGCGCTGCACCTGATCCCCAGCGGCATCATGCGTCCGGGCGTCAAGTGCTACATCGGCAACGGCGTGGTGCTGTCGGCGGCCAAGCTGTTCGAGGAGATCGAGGGGCTGGAGAAGGCCGGCGTGGAGGTGCGTTCGCGCCTGCGCATCAGCGAGGCCTGCCCGCTGATCCTGCCGTTCCACGCCGCGCTGGACATCGCGCGCGAGGCCTATCGCGAGAAGGGCGGCATCGAGAAGATCGGCACCACCGGCCGCGGCATCGGCCCGGCCTACGAGGACAAGATCGCGCGCCGCGCCCTGCGCGTGCAGGACCTGAAGCACCCCGATCGCTTCGCGGCCAAGCTGCGCGTGCTGCTCGACCTGCACAACCACGTGCTGACGCAGGTGCTGAGCGCGCCGGCGATCGATTTCGACACCGTGTTCGACGAGGCGATGCGGCACGCCGAACTGCTGCGGCCGATGATGGCCGATGTCTCGCGCGAGCTCAACGACGCCCATCGCAACGGCGCCAACCTGCTGTTCGAGGGCGCCCAGGGCACCTTGCTCGACGTCGACCACGGCACCTATCCGTATGTCACCTCCAGCAACTGCGTGGCCGGCAACGCCGCCGCCGGTTCGGGTGTCGGCCCGGGCATGCTGCACTACGTGCTGGGCATCACCAAGGCCTACTGCACGCGGGTCGGTGGCGGTCCGTTCCCGACCGAGCTGGACTGGGAGACGCCGGGCACGCCGGGCTACCACATGAGCACCGTGGGCGCGGAGAAGGGCGTCACCACGGGCCGCAGCCGCCGCTGCGGCTGGTTCGATGCCGCGCTGCTCAAGCGCTCGGCGCAGGTCAACGGACTCTCCGGCCTGTGCATCACCAAGCTCGACGTGCTCGACGGCATCGAGAAGCTCGAGCTCTGCACCGGCTACGAGCTCGATGGCGAGACCACCGACATCCTGCCGATGGGCGCCGACGAGATCGAGCGCTGCACGCCCATCTACGAGACCCTCGAGGGCTGGACCGAGAGCACCGTCGGCGTGACCCAGTACGACCGGTTGCCGGTCAACGCGCGGCTCTATCTGCAGCGCATCGAGCAGGTCACGGGCGTGCCCATCCACATGGTCTCCACCAGCCCCGACCGCGACCACACCATCATGATGCGCCACCCCTATCTGGCCGACTGAGCAGGACCATCCCCATGTTGACCGAAGACGGCAAGCACCTCTACGTCAGTTATGACGAGTACCACAACCTGATCGAGAAACTGGCGATCAAGCTCCACCAGTCCGGCTGGGAGTTCGACACCATCCTGTGCCTGGCGCGCGGCGGGCTGCGGCCCGGCGACGTGCTCTCGCGCATCTTCGAGAAGCCGCTGGCGATCATGTCGACCAGCTCCTACCGCGCCGATGCCGGCACGGTGCAGGGCCATCTCGACATCGCGCGCTTCATCACCACGCCCAAGGGCGAGCTGGCGGGCAAGGTGCTGCTGGTGGACGACCTGGCCGACTCGGGCCACACCCTGCACGCCGTGGTGGACCTGCTGCGCACCAACTACAAGCCGATCACCGAGCTGCGCAGCGCGGTGCTGTGGACCAAGGCGCTGTCGACCTTCACGCCCGACTACTCGGTCGAGTTCCTGGCCACCAATCCCTGGATCCACCAGCCGTTCGAGAGCTACGACAGCATGGGCGCCGAGAAGCTGCTGAAGAAGTGGTCGGTCTGATCGTCGCGCCACGCATGCCTCGTCCCCCCCGATCCGAGCATCCCGGTCAGCCGATCACCGAGCTGATCCATCATCCCTACCAGCCGCCGGCGCACTTCGAGGCGCCGCAGCCCGGCGTGTACAAGGCCTCGACGGTGTTCTTCGCCGACGTGGCCGCCATGCGGGCCCGCGACTGGAAGACCAAGGCCGGCTACACCTACGGCCTGCACGGCACGCCCACGACCTTCACGCTCGAGGCGCGCATCGCCGCGCTCGAGGGCGCGAGCGAGTGCCTGCTGGTACCCAGCGGGCTCGCGGCGATCGCGCTGGTGTCCTTCGCATTGCTCAAGAGCGGCGACGAGGTGCTGATCCCCGACAACGCCTATGGCCCCAACAAGGCGCTCGCGACCGGCGAGCTGGCGAACTTCGGCATCACGCACCGGCTCTACGACGCCATGGACCCGGACGACCTGGCCGCCAAGCTCGGCGAGCGCACCAGGCTGGTCTGGCTCGAGGCCGCCGGCTCGGTCACGATGGAGTTCCCGGACCTGCCCGCGCTCGCCGACCTGTGCCGGGCGCATGGCGCCGTCAGCGTGCTGGACAACACCTGGGGCGCGGGCCTGGCCTTCGATCCCTTCGACTTCGACCGCAGCGGGCAGGGCGTCGACGTCTCGGTGCATGCGCTGACCAAGTACCCCAGCGGCGGTGGCGACGTGCTGATGGGCAGTGTCGCCACCCGCGACGCCCGCCTGCACCAGGCGCTCAAGCTCACGCACATGCGCATGGGCTGGGGCGTCGGTGTCGGCGATGTCGAGACCATCCTGCGCGCCCTGCCGAGCATCGCCCTGCGCTATGCCGCGCACGACCGCGCCGCGCGCGAACTGGCGCGCTGGTTCGAGACGCGCGAGGAGATCGCCCGGGTGCTGCATCCGGCGCTCGCCGACTCGCCGGGCCACGACAACTGGCGGCATCTGTGCGGCACCAGCGACCTGGCCGCGGGCCTGTTCTCGGTGGTGTTCGACGAGCGCTTCAGCTCCGATCAGGTCGATCGTTTCTGCGACGGCCTGCGGCTCTTCCGCCTCGGGTATTCGTGGGGCGGACCGATCAGCCTGGTGGTGCCCTACGACATCGGATTGATGCGCGACGCCACGGTGGCACGCTGGCCGCATCGCGGCACGCTGGTTCGATTCTCGGTCGGGCTCGAAGCGGTGGAGGACCTGAGGGCCGACCTGGAGCAGGCACTGGCAGCGCTCTGAGCGGGCTTCCTTTATCGCTTACAGTCGAAGCACGCGCGTTCATCCGGACCCGCCCTGCCTCAAGGAGAAGAAGTGGCAACACCCAACTACGGCTACGAGAAGCGCCAGAAAGAACTGGCCAAGAAGAAGAAGAAGGAAGAGAAGCTTCGCGACAAGGCCCAGCGCAAGCTCAGCCCCAGCAGCGAAGGCCTGGCTCCCGGCGATCCGGAAACCGATGTCGCGGCCCTGGAGCGCGATCCGCCCACCGTGCCCGAACTCCCGACCAAGAACGGCTGATCCGCCCGCCCGGTCCCCACGGTCCCGTTCCATTCCCGTCGAAGCCGCCAGCTGCGAGTCGCAGATGGCGGCTTCTTCGCATGCGCGCACCGGATGCCCCGGCGGACTCGCAGGACTCAGAGGAGCTTGCGCAACTCCGGCCAGACGTTGTCGAGCATGCGCGGCTGCGCCGCCGCCACGGGATGGATGCGGTCGGCCTGGAACATGTCGGCCGCGTCCGGGCCATCGGCCACGCCCCGCAGCAGGAAGGGCACCACCGCCGATTTCGTCGACCGGGACACGTCGAGGAACATGGCCTCGAAACGCCGCAGGTAGTCGCCGCCATAGTTGGGCGGCACCTGGATGCCGACGATCAGCACCTGCGCGCCGGCGGTCTGCGAGGCCTTGGCCATCTGGGTCAGGTTGTCGGCGGTGTTGGCGATCGGCAGGCCGCGCAGGGCGTCGTTGGCGCCGAGCTCCAGCACCACGTGCGTGGGCTGGTGTTGCCGCAGCAGGGCCGGCAGGCGCGTGCGGCCGCCGGAGCTGGTGTCGCCGCTGATGCTGGCGTTGACCACGCGCGCATCGACCTTCTGCTGCGCCAGGCGCTGCGTCAGCAGCGCGACCCAGCCCTGGCCGCGCTGCAGGCCGTACTCGGCCGAGAGCGAGTCGCCGACCACCAGGATCACCGCCGGCCGGCGTGTCGCGCCGCGCGTCTGTGCGCCGGCCCAAGACCCCGCTGCGCCGGTCAGCGCGCCGGCCAAGATAAAGTCGCGTCGATTCACCACATCCCACCTTTCCATGTTGCCAGCCCCAGCCGATGCAATTGTTGCCGTAGCGCACGTTTTCAAGTCCGTCACCGATTCCACCGGCACGCTGGACATCCTGCGCGATGTCGACTTCTCGCTCGGCGCGCGCGAGACCGCCGCCATCGTCGGTGCCTCGGGCTCGGGCAAGAGCACGTTGCTGTCGATCATCGCCGGACTCGACACGCCCACGCGCGGCACCGTGCATCTGGGTGGCCAGGACCTGTTCGCCATCGACGAGGACGAGCGCGCCGCGTTGCGGGCGCAGAAGGTCGGCTTCGTGTTCCAGAGCTTCCAGCTGCTGGGCAACCTGAGCGCGCTGGAGAACGTGATGCTGCCGCTCGAGCTCGCCGACCGTCGCGATGCCCGCCGGACCGCCACCGAGATGCTCGGCCGCGTCGGCCTCGGCCAGCGCCTGGGCCACTATCCGAAGGTGCTCTCCGGTGGCGAGCAGCAGCGCGTGGCGCTGGCCCGCGCCTTCGTCGTGCAGCCGCAGCTGCTGCTGGCCGACGAGCCCACGGGCAGCCTCGACTTCGCCACCGGCGAGCAGGTCATGGAGCTGATGTTCGATCTCAACCGCGAGCTCGGCACGACGCTGGTGCTGGTCACGCACGACCGCGCCATCGCGCAGCGCTGCGACCGGCGCATCACCATCGACGCCGGCCGCGTCGCGGCGGACGATCGCAGCGCCTGAGACTGGCCGCGCGTCCGGAGGATCGCCCGATCCGGCGGGGATAATCCGGCGGATGTCCTCTCCCCCCAAAGTGATTTTCGGCTTCCACGCCGTGGGCGTGCGCCTCAAGACCGCGCCCGCCTCGGTGCTGGAGGTGCTCTTCGATGCCAGCCGCCGCGATGCGCGCATGAAACAGTTCATCGCGCGCGCCCAGGAAGCCGGTGTGCGCCTGGTCGAGGCCGATGGCCTGCGCCTGTCCAAGCTGAGCGGCAGCCACGGCCACCAGGGCGTCGCCGCGCGCGTCGAACCCATCCTCCAGACCCATTCGCTCGACGAGCTGCTCGAAGGCCTGGAGGCGGCGCGCACGGTGCCGCTGCTGCTGGTGCTCGACGGCGTGACCGACCCGCACAACCTGGGTGCCTGCCTGCGCGTGGCCGATGGCGCCGGCGCGCATGCCGTGATCGCGCCCAAGGACCATGCCGCCGGCATCAACGCCACGGTCGCCAAGGTGGCCAGCGGTGCCGCCGAGACGGTGCCGTACTTCATGGTGACCAACCTGGCGCGCACGCTCGGCGAACTCAAGGAGCGCGACATCTGGTGCGTCGGCACCAGCGACGACGCGCCCGGCACGCTCTACCAGAGCGACCTGAACCGCCCGCTGGCCCTGGTGCTGGGCGCCGAGGGCGCGGGCATGCGCCAGCTGACCCGCAAGAGCTGCGACGAGCTGGTCGGCATCCCGATGCGGGGCGCGGTGGAAAGCCTCAACGTGTCGGTGGCCAGCGGCGTGTGCCTCTACGAGGCCATGCGTCAGCGGGGCGCCGCCTAGCCGTCGGTCCGGGCGCGCGGACCTAGACGTCCAGCCAGGGCGAGCCGCCCGTGGCGGTGGCGGCGACCATGTCGCCCTCGCTGGCGCCCAGGGCCTCGGCCAGCGCCAGGCGCACCAGGTCGGGCCGGTTGTTCTGCTCGCTCAGGTGCGCGCCGACCACGTGGCGCAGGCCCGGGTGATGCACGGCGCGTGCGATGTCGGCCGCCGCGGCATTCGACAGATGGCCATAGTTGCCGCCCACCCGCAGCTTCAGGAACGGTGGATAGGCCGATGCCGCCAGCAGGTCGACATCGTGGTTGCATTCGAGCAGCAGGGCGTCGAGCTTGACCAGCTGCGCCATCACGTGCGGCGTCGCATGACCGAGGTCGGTGAGCACGCCCAGCGTGCGGGCGCCATCGGTGCAGCGCAGCTGCAGGGGCTCGCGCGCGTCGTGCGGGACCGTGAAGGGCAGCACGTCGAGGTCGCCGACCCGGATGTGCGCGCCGTCGTGCGCCAGGTTCAGCCGACCCTCGTAGTCGTGGCCGCCCGTGGCGAGCCAGGTGCCCTCGCTCATCCACACCGGGATGCGTTCGCGTCGGGAGAGGGTCTGCACGCAGCCGATGTGGTCGCCGTGCTCGTGGGTGATGAAGATGGCGTCGATGTCGCTGGCGGCGACGCCGGCGCCGGCCAGGCGCTTGTCGAGCTGCCGGATGCCGAAGCCGCAATCGATCAGCAGCAGCGAGCGCCTGCCGTCGCTGGTGGCCTCGACCAGCGTCGCGTTGCCCGTGCTGCCGCTGCCGAGGCTGCGAAAACGCAGCATCAGGCGCTGCTCCGACCGCGCCGGATGCCCGCCGGCGCGCGTCGTGGCCCGATCCCGTGGAACCGCATGGCGGCCTCGTCTCCCGTTCTTACTTCAGGTCGTCGGCGATGACCTGGACGATGCGCTGCGCATCGGCCGAGGTGTCGGGCACGCCGGCCTCGTTCAACACCGAGACCGTGCTGCTGTCGCCCTGGCTCTTGATCAGGATGCGGAACTTCAGCGGCGACTCGTTGGGCTTGGAGCGGCCGAAGCTGAGGATCTTGCTCAGGATGCTGGGCTCCTTGCGGTCGGTGGTGGGCGTCACGTAGCGCACGAAGTAGGTGCCGGCGCTGCGGTCGCGGTCCTCCACGGTGAAGCCGGTGCGGTCGAGCGCCAGGCCGACGCGGCGCCAGGCGCGGTCGAAGGGCTCGGCGATCTGCACCACCGGGCGGCCGTCGACGGTCGCGGCGCGGGGCGTCTGCACCGGCGAGGCGGTGGCGATCAGCGCCTTCGACTGCTCCTGCGAGACGCCGAGCTTGACCATCAGGCGGCGCAGGAATTCGGATTCGAGTTCGGGGTCGCTGGCGCGCGGCTGCCAGACGGTGTTGTCCTTCTGGACCGAGGTGTAGACCTCCACCATGCCGCGATGGCTGATGTAGATCTCGGTGCCGTTGGGGGTGCGCTCGAAGCGGGTGCGGAAGCGATCGAGTTCTCCGGTGGAGTAGACCGAATCGACCAGCTTGCCCAGCGCGCCGCGGATGATGTCCTGCGGCAGCTTGGCGCGGTTCTCGGCCCAGTCGGTCTCCATGATGCCGAGATTGCGCTGGTCGGTGGTCAGCAGGAAGCCGCTCTCCTGCCAGAAGTCGCGCACCGGCTCCCAGAGCTGGTCGGGGGAGCGGCCCACCACCAGCCAGCGCTGGTTGCCCGCGCGCTCGATGCGCACGTCGCCCACCGAGGACACCGCCGCCGGCTGGCCCGGGGCGCTGGCCGTGCTGGTGCGGAAGCCGCTGGCCGTCACGGCGCCGCCGGGCACGGCATAGCGGTTGTCGCGCGACAGCTGGGTCAGGTCGGGCGGGACTTCGAGCGTGGGGGCCTTGCCGGCGCTCTTGTAATCGATCTTGTCGCCTTCCATCACGGAACAGGCGGAGAGGCTGGCCACGAGGGCGAGCAGCGCAAAGCGCGAAGAGTGGTTCAACGTTGTATTCCTTGAGGAAACGGGTTCGGTCGGGCGGTGCCCGGGACGGTCCTGCGATGGGAGTCGATGCGCGGGCGAAAGTTTTGCCTGGCCGCGCACGATCGGCAGCGAAGGAACGTCAATCGCGCAGCAGGCCGCAGGCGCGCAGTGCCGCTTCGACGGTCGGACGATGGCTCTCGCCGAGCTCGACCAAGGGCAGGCGCAGCGCGGGGCCGCACAGGCCCAGGCGTGCCATGGCCCACTTGACGGGAACGGGATTGGGTTCGACGAACAGGTGGCGGTGCAGCGGCATCAGCTCGAACTGGATGCGCATCGCAGTGGCGACGTCGCCGGCGAGCGCCGCCACGCACAGCTCGTGCATGCGGCGCGGCGCCACGTTGGCCGTCACGCTGATGTTGCCCTTGCCACCGCACAGCATCAGCGCGACCGCGGTCGGATCGTCGCCCGAGTAGACGGCGAAGCGCGAGGGCAGGTCGCGGATCAGCCACTGGGCGCGCTCGATGTTGCCCGTGGCTTCCTTGATGCCGATGATGCCGGGCACCTCGGCCAGGCGCAGCACGGTGTCGTGCGCCATGTCGGCCACGGTGCGGCCGGGCACGTTGTACAGGACCATGGGCAGGTCGCCCACGGCCTCGGCGATGGCCTTGAAGTGCCGGTACTGGCCTTCCTGCGTCGGGCGGTTGTAGTAGGGCACCACCTGCAGCTGGGAGTCGGCGCCCACGCCCTTGGCGAAGCGCGCCAGCTCGATGGCCTCGCGGGTGGAGTTGGCACCGCAGCCGGCCATGATCGGAACGCGGCCCCTGGCCTGCTCGACGGACACGCGGATGATCTCGCAGTGCTCCTCGACGTCGACCGTGGGCGACTCGCCGGTGGTGCCGACCACGCCGAGGCAGTCGGTGCCTTCGTCGATGTGCCAGTCGATCAGCCTTCGCAGGGCGGAATAGTCGACGCTGCCGTCGTCATTCATCGGCGTGGCGAGCGCGACGATGCTGCCTGTCAGTTGCTCCAAGGGGATCTCTCTGTCGGGTGGACGAAAAGCCGGCATTCTACCGAGCGCCCCCGGATGGCATCCGGGGTGAGACTGCTTCGCTGGAAAGGGTTTGCAACAGGGCCGGCGTCTCGCGCGGGACGTGCCCGGAGGCGTCGCCGGCACGCGGGCGGATCGCCGCGATGCGCTGCACGACGCGCGCCGGCGCCTCCAGGAAGCCATGCTCGTAGGCCACCACGTGCAGGTCACGGCAGGCCTCGAGCAGCTCGCCCGGGCGCAGCAGGAAGTCCGGGCGCGTCGGTCGTCCGAAGGCCTCGTTGCCGGCCGCGAAGGTCTCGTAGACGAGCACGCCGCCAGGGGCCACGGCGGCCACGATGTCGCTCAGCCGCGGTCGCCAGAGGTAGTGGGTGACGACGACGATGTCGAAGGTCCGGCCGGCGAAGGGCCAGGGCCCGGCCTCGATGTCGGCCTCGACGAGTTCGGCGCCGTCGCGTGCCAGCGCGGCCAGGGTGCCCAGCGCCTCGGCCGAGCGGTCGACGCCGGTCACGCGATGGCCGCGCGCATGGAACCAGCGCAGGTGCCGGCCGCCGCCGCAGGCGACATCGAGCAGCGTGCCGCCGGGCGCGGCCAGGCCGCTCCAGCGCAGCACCCACGGCGAGGGCGGCGAGGGCGGCGAGGGCGACGATGTGACCGGCGCGATGCTGTCGGGAGCCATGGTCAGAAGCAGGCCCACACCTGGTCGATCATCGTCACCACGAAGTCCGCCCGCGTGTAGAGCAGGAAGACGCCCGCGAGCACGGCCGCCCCGAGCACCCCCGCGAGCGCGCCGCGCAGGCGCTGCGCCAGGGGCCGAAAGCGGTGGTCGCACGGCCCGACGGAGCGCGCGGACGGGGCGGGAGCGGGCCTGCGCATCGCCACCTCAGGCCGGACGCGGCACCGGCGCGCGCACGATCGCGGTCTCCCGGATCGGCAGGTTGACCAGGCCGGCGAGCACGCCCAGGGCGATGGCGATGTACCAGACGATGTCGTAGCTGCCCGTGCGGTCGTACAGGAAACCGCCCAGCCACACGCCCAGGAACGAGCCCACCTGGTGGCTCAGGAACACGAAGCCGCTGAGCATCGACAGGTGCGCCACGCCGAAGATCTGCGCCACCAGCGCATTGGTCGCCGGCACCGTCGACAGCCACAGGAAGCCCATCACGCTGGCGAACACGTAGACGCTCATCGGCGTCAGCGGCACCAGCAGGAACACGCTGATGGCGATGGCGCGCCCGAAGTAGATCGCCGCCAGGATCTTGCGCTTGGCCAGCCGCTGGCCGAGCGTGCCGGCGACATAGGTGCCGAAGATGTTGAACAGCCCGATCAGCGCCAGCGCGTAGCTCGCGACCTCGGGCGACAGGCCCTTGTCCTTCAGGTAGCTGGGCATGTGCACGCCGATGAAGACGACCTGGAAGCCGCAGACGAAATAGCCCGCCATGAGCAGGCCGAAGCTGGGATAGCGGAAGGCCTCGCCCACCGCCTGCAGGATGCTCTGCTGCGCCCCGCCGGCGGGGGCGGCGCGGCGCGGCTCGCGCAGGCCGAAGGCGAACGGCACGATCAGCAGCACGGCCGCCGCCAGCACCAGCAGCGCGTTGTGCCAGCCCAGCCGCGCGATCAGCTGGCCCTCCACCGGCACCATCAGGAACTGCCCGAACGAGCCCGCCGCCGCCGCCACGCCCATGGCCCAGGAGCGCCGCTCGGCCGGGATCTGCCGCCCGATCACGCCATAGATCACGGCATAGGTGGTGCCGGCCTGCGCGGCGCCGATCAGGACGCCGGTGGTCAGCGCGAACGTCAGCGGCGTCGACGACAGCGCCATGCCCGCCAGGCCCGCGGCATAGAGCGCGGCGCCGATCAGCAGCACCCGGAAGGCGCCCAGACGGTCGGCCAGCATGCCGGCGAAGACGCCCATCACGCCCCAGGACAGGTTCTGGATCGCGAGGGCGAACGAGAAGGTCTGGCGCGTCCAGCCCTGCTCCTGCGTGATCGGCTGCAGCCACAGGCCGAAGCCGTGGCGGATGCCCATGGAGAGCGTGACGATCAGGGCGCCGCACAGCAGCACCTGCTGCATCGACAGGTGAGGGGGGGTGGAGCGGGGGGACATCCTCCGAATGTAGTCATTCGAGGCCATCGCCGCAGCCTTCGGGCGACAGGCGCGACGATGATATTCGGGCGCACTTTCGATGCGCGACGTGCATCGACCCCGAAATCGACCGGTGGTACTGTACGAATATCCAGTTCTGCGAACGCGCTCTCATTACAATCCCACGCCATGGCGACTTCCCCCAAGAACTCCTCCACGCCCCCGGCGTATTCCGAAGGTTCGATCCGCGTCCTCAAGGGCCTCGAACCGGTCAAGCAGCGCCCGGGCATGTACACCCGCACCGACAACCCGCTGCACATCATCCAGGAGGTGCTGGACAACGCCGCCGACGAGGCGCTCGCCGGCCATGGCAAGAAGATCCGCGTCGTGCTGCACGCCGATGGCTCGGTCAGCGTCGAGGACGACGGTCGCGGCATCCCCTTCGGCCTGCATCCCGAGGAACGGGCGCCGGTGGTGGAGCTGGTGTTCACCCGGCTGCACGCCGGCGGCAAGTTCGACAAGGGCTCGGGTGGCGCCTACAGCTTCTCCGGCGGCCTGCACGGCGTCGGCGTCAGCGTGACCAACGCCCTGTCGACGCGGCTGGAGGTGACCTCGCACCGCGAGGGCTCGGTGGCCCGGCTGGCCTTCGCGGCCGGCGACGTGGTCGAGCCGCTGGCGGTGCGTGCGCTGGCGGCCGGCGAGCGCAAGCTCGGCACCACGGTGCGCGCCTGGCCCGATCCCAAGTACTTCGAATCGCCCGTGCTGCCGCTGGGCGAGCTCACGCACCTGCTGCGCAGCAAGGCGGTGCTGATGCCCGGCGTCACCGTGACGCTGGTCAACGAGAAGACCAAGGACCAGCAGCAGTGGCTCTACAAGGGCGGCCTGCGCGACTACCTGATGCAGACGCTGCATGGCGAGCCGGTGATCCCGCTGTTCGAGGGCGCCGGCCATGCCGACCGCAACGCCGACAACTTCGCCGAGGGCGAGGGCGCCGACTGGTGCGTGGCCTTCACCGAGGACGGCCAGCCGGTGCGCGAGAGCTATGTCAACCTGATCCCGACCAGCGCCGGCGGCACCCACGACAGCGGCCTGCGCGACGGCCTGTTCACCGCCGTCAAGAGCTTCATCGAGTTCCATTCGCTGCTGCCCAAGGGCGTCAAGCTGCTGCCCGAGGACGTGTTCGCGCGCGCCTCCTACGTGCTGAGCGCCAAGGTGCTCGACCCGCAGTTCCAGGGCCAGATCAAGGAGCGCCTGAACTCGCGCGATGCCGTGCGGCTGGTGTCGAGCTTCGTGCGCCCGGCGCTCGAGCTGTGGCTCAACCAGCACGTCGACTACGGCAGGAAGCTGGCCGAACTCGCCATCAAGGCGGCGCAGACGCGCCAGCGAGCCGGCCAGAAGGTCGAGAAGCGCAAGGGCTCCGGCGTCGCCGTGCTGCCGGGCAAGCTGACCGACTGCGAGAGCAAGGACATCGGCCACAACGAGGTCTTCCTGGTCGAGGGCGATTCCGCCGGTGGCAGCGCCAAGATGGGTCGCGACAAGGAGTCGCAGGCCGTGCTGCCCCTGCGCGGCAAGGTGCTCAACACCTGGGAAGTCGAGCGCGACCGGCTGTTCGCCAACACCGAGATCCACGACATCTCGGTGGCCATCGGCATCGATCCGCACGGCCCCGCCGACACCCCCGACATGAGCGGCCTGCGCTATGGCAAGGTCTGCATCCTCTCCGACGCCGATGTCGACGGCTCGCACATCCAGGTGCTGCTGCTGACATTGTTCTTCCGCCATTTCCCCAAGCTGATCGAGGCCGGCCACGTGTACGTGGCCAAGCCGCCGCTGTTCCGGGTCGACGCGCCGGCGCGCGGCAAGAAGCCCGCGTCCAAGGCCTATGCGCTCGACGAGGGCGAACTCGTCGCCATCCTCGACAAGCTGCGCAAGGACGGCGTGCGCGAGGGCGCCTGGAGCATCAGCCGCTTCAAGGGCCTGGGCGAGATGAGCGCGGAACAATTGTGGGAAACCACGCTCAATCCGGACACCCGCCGCCTGCTGCAGGTGCGCCTGGGACGTTTCGGCTTCACCGACACGCAGGGCGAGATCACCAAGCTGATGGGCAAGGGCGAAGCCGCCGCGCGGCGTGAACTGATGGAGCTGCGCGCCGACGACGTCGAGATCGACGTCTGACCGCGACCCCGTCGCCGGGCATCCATCGGCCCGGTTCCTGCATCCCACATTCCCCGTGAAGATTCCCACCCCGTTGCGTTCCCTGATCCTCGCCGCCGCGCTGTCGCTGGCGCAGCACGCCGCGCTCGCGGCCGACATCTACGGCTATGTCGACGCCCAGGGCACGGCGCACTTCGCCGCCGAGAAGCAGGACGCCCGCTACCGGCTGCTGTTCCGGGGCGGGCAGAGCTTCGACACCGCGCAGGGCCTGGGCCCGCTGGCCGGCGGCACGCCGCGCGCTGGCGCCCGGGCCGGCGGCGGCGCCGTGTCGCCGGCCGCGCAGACGCTGCTCGCGATCTTCGAGGCCTCGCCGGACCATCGCGCCGCCAAGGCGGCGCTGCAGCTGGCCGCGCGCGCGCACGCCATCGACTACGAGCTGCTGCAGGCCCTGGTGGCGACCGAATCCGGCTTCGACGCCCAGGCCGTCTCGCCCAAGGGCGCGCGCGGCCTGATGCAGCTGATGCCCGGCACGGCCGAGCGCTACGGCGTGCGCGCCGATGCCCGCGCGACGCTGGAGCAGAAGCTGTTCGACCCGCGCGTGAACATCGCCGCCGGCTCGCGCTACCTGCGCGACCTGATCGCGCGCTTCCAGGGCCGCATCGAGCTGGCCCTGGCGGCCTACAACGCCGGCGAGGGCGCCGTCCAGCGCGCCGGCAACCGCATCCCCGACTACCGCGAGACGCAGAACTACGTGCAGACCGTGCTGCAGCTCTATGCCTACCTGAAGCCCGGCGCCACCTCGGCGGCCTCGAGCGCCCTGGCCGGCCCGGCCGCGCCCGCCGGCCGTGGCGGCCGGGCGCCCCAGCGCGTGCGCATGGAGCTCGCCGGCGCCGCCGCGAGCGCTCCCGACCGAATCCCCGACAGATCGACTGATTGACCCCAAGACCCATGGACGACCAACCCACGCTCGACCTCCCGGCCCCCGCGGACGACCCCAACGCGCTCACCCTGGCCGACTATGCCCAGACCGCCTACCTCGAATACGCGCTGTCCGTCGTCAAGGGCCGCGCGCTGCCCGACGTCAGCGACGGCCAGAAGCCGGTGCAGCGCCGCATCCTCTACTCGATGTCGCGCATGGGGCTGGGCTTCGGCGGCGCCAACGGCACCGTCGGCGCCAAGCCGGTCAAGAGCGCGCGCGTGGTCGGCGACGTGCTCGGCCGCTTCCATCCGCACAGCGACCAGGCGGCCTACGACGCGCTGGTTCGCATGGCGCAGGACTTCTCGCAGCGCTATCCGCTGATCGACGGCCAGGGCAACTTCGGCAGCCGCGACGGCGACGGCGCCGCCGCCATGCGCTACACCGAGGCCCGGCTGGCGCGCATCACCAGCCTGCTGCTCGACGAGATCGACGAGGGCACGGTCGACTTCGTGCCCAACTACGACGGCTCGACCGAGGAGCCGGCGTTGCTGCCCGGACGGCTGCCCTTCGTGCTGCTCAACGGCGCCAGCGGCATCGCCGTCGGCCTGGCCACCGAGATCCCCAGCCACAACCTGCGCGAGATCGCCGATGCCTGCGTCGCGCTCATCAAGACCCACGGCAAGCTGACCGAGGAGGAGCTGCTGCAGATCGTCCCCGGCCCCGACTACCCCGGCGGCGCCCAGATCATCAGCAGCGCCGGCGACATCGCCGATGCCTATCGCACCGGCCGCGGCTCGCTCAAGGTGCGCGCGCGCTGGAAGATCGAGGAGCTCGCGCGCGGCCAGTGGCAGCTGGTGGTCAACGAGCTGCCGCCGGGCGTGAGCACGCAGAAGGTGCTCGAGGAGATCGAGGAGCTCACCAACCCCAAGATCCGCGCCGGCAAGAAGGCGCTGAGCGCCGAGCAGGTGCAGCTCAAGGCGCTGGTGCTGGCGCAGCTCGACGTGGTGCGCGACGAGTCCAGCAAGGACGCGGCGGTGCGCCTGGTCTTCGAGCCCAAGACCTCGCGCATCGGCCAGGACGAGTTCATCACCACCTTGCTGGCGCAGACCTCGCTGGAGACCTCCTCGTCGATCAACCTGACGATGGTCGGCGGCGATGGCAAGCCGACCCAGAAGTCGCTGCGCCGCATGCTGGAGGAGTGGATCGAGTTCCGCGCCAAGACCATCGAGCGGCGCTCGCGCCATCGCCTGGCCAAGGTGCTCGACCGCATCCACATCCTCGAGGGGCGGCAGCTGGTGCTGCTCAACATCGACGAGGTGATCGCCATCATCCGCTCGGCGGACGATCCCAAGGCGGCGCTGATCGCGCGCTTCCACCTGAGCGAGCGCCAGGCCGAGGACATCCTGGAGATCCGCCTGCGCCAGCTGGCGCGGCTGGAGGCGATCAAGATCGAGCAGGAGCTCAAGGCCCTGCGCGACGAGCAGCGCCGGCTCGACGAGATCCTGGGCAGCCCGGCGGCCCTGCGCCGCCTGATGATCAAGGAGATCGAGGCCGACGCCAGGACCTTCGAGGACCCGCGCCGCACCCTGATCCAGGCCGAGAAGCGCGCCGTGGCCGAGGTCCGGGTGCTGGACGAGCCGGTGACGGTGATCGTGTCGCAGAAGGGCTGGGTGCGCACGCAGAAGGGCTGGGCCAGCGAGCGCGCGGCGCAGCCGGGCGCGGCGCCGCTCGAGTACAGCTTCAAGTCCGGCGATGCGCTCTATGGCGCCTTCGAATGCCGCACCGTCGACACGCTGCTGGTCTTCGGCACCGCCAAGGACAAGGGCGTGCGGGTCTACACGGTGCCCGTGGCGTCGCTGCCCGGCGGACGCGGCGACGGCCAGCCGGTCACGACCCTGATCGAGCTCGACAGCGGCACCCACGTGGCGCACTGCTTCGCCGCGCCGGCCGGCGCGCTGCTGCTGCTGGCCACCACCGGTGGCTATGGCTTCACGGCGCAGGTCGAGCACATGATGTCGCGCCATCGCGCCGGCAAGACCTTCGTCGCGGTGGGCGAGGGCGAGCAGCTGTGCCGGCCGGCGCTGGCGGGTGGTGCCAGCGGCGCCGAGCCGATGCCGATGGCGACGCACGTGGTCTGCGCCTCCGCCGGCGGTCGCATCCTGACCTTCGAGATGGCCGAGCTCAAGGCCATGCCCAAGGGCGGCCGTGGCCTGATGCTGATCGACCTCGAACCCAAGGACACGCTCGCCGGCGCCACGCCCTACACGCGCAGCGTGCGCATCGAGGGCATCGGCCGCGGCGGCAAGGAACGCGACGAGACGCTGGAGATCCGCACCCTCAACAACGCGCGCGGCCCGCGCGGACGCAAGGGCAAGGCGGCCGACCTGGGCTTCAAGCCGACCCACGTCGTGCGGGTGCTCTGACCATGAATCTGCTGGCGAACCTCGACCTCAGCACCCTCGGCCTGGTGTTGGCCTCCCTCACCGGCGTCGGCAGCTTCGTGCTCGGGCGCCACCTGCGCCGCAGGCGGCTGGAGAAGCGCGCCGCGCGCGAGCGCATCGCCGAGGAGGCGACCCAGAGCCGCCAGGTGCGGCGCGCCAAGGAGCGCACCCAGCGCAAGTAGCGCCTAGCGCAACCCCTGCCACCAGCGCACGTTGCGGCGTGGCGCGCCCAGGGTCAGCACCTCGCCGAGCTGCGGCGTCGCCAGTTCGACGCGCTCGCGCTCGGCGATGTCGGCGATGCGCTCGAGCGGGTCGTGCCAGGTGTGCAGGGCGAGGTCGAAGGCGCTGTTGTGCATGACGTACAGGACCCGGGCGCGGACGTCGCGGAAGGCGCGCACGCTCTCCTCGGGCTGCATGTGCACCGAGGGCCAGTAGCCGTCGTAGGCCCCGTTCTCGATCAGCGCGATGTCGAAGCCGCCGAAGCGCTCGCCGATCTGCGCGAAGCCCGGGAAGTAGCCCGAGTCGCCGCTGTAGAACAGGCGCTGGTCGCCGCTCTGGATCACCCACGAGGCCCACAGCGTGCGGTCGCGGTCGGTCAGGCCGCGGCCGGAGAAATGCTGCGCCGGCGTCGCCGTCAGCCGCACGTCGCCCAGGCGGCCCTGCTGCCACCAGTCGAACTCCTCGATGCGATCGGCCGGCACGCCCATGTCGCGCAGCCGCGCGCCGACGCCCAACGGCACGAAGTAGCGCCGCACGCGGTCGCGCAGCCCCTCGATGGTGCCGACGTCGAGGTGGTCGTAGTGGTCGTGCGAGAGGATCACGCCCTCGATCGGCGGCAGGTCGGCCAATGCGATCGGCGTCGGCTGGAAGCGCTTCGGGCCGGCGAAGGACACCGGCGAGGCGCGTTCGCCGAACATCGGATCGATCAGCCAGTAGGCGCCGCGCAGCTTCAGCAGCACCGACGAATGGCCCAGTCGGACCAGGTGGATGGCATCCGGATCGAGGGCCTCGAGCCCGGCGCGGTCGAGCGGGCGCACCGGCAGCGGCTCGGCCGGGCGGGTGGCTTCCTTCTTCACCGTCAGGAAGCGGGTCCAGATCTTCCAGCCGCTCTCGGAGGCGCGGGCTTCGGGGTTGGGCAGGTTGTGGAAGCGACAGTCGTCGGTGGAGAACGGGGCGACGCTCGTGCGGCCGTCCGCCCCGGCCGGTGGCTTGCAGGGGCTGTTCAGGGCGCAGCCCGCGACGGCGGCGGCGAGCGCCGCGAGCGTCAGTCGCAGCAGCGGGGTGCCGGTCGAGCGGCGGGGTCGGCGGTGAGGGACTGGCAAGTGGTTCCTTGGAGGCGTGGAGGGTGGGGTGCACCGTCGCGGCGCCACGGTGGGCGGCGATGACGGGTCCGGTGAGACAGCCTAGGGTCGGACGCGCGCCCGGCCGCCTAGGCTGAACGCCCTTCCTGCCCGGGGGAAATCACCGATTCGATGCCCCAACCGGTTTCATACACTGCGACTGCGCGACGTTCCGTCGGCGTGGCCTCGACATCGCCTCGACATCGCCTCGATCCGCCCGGCGCCTCCCGGCCCTCCCTCCCGGCTCCCGTCCAGCTCTTTCCCCAGCTCCCCTCCAGCGCATGAATCCTGTTCCCGCCGCCTTCGACGTCGCCGTCTTCGGTGAAGCCATGCTGATGTTCGTGGCCGACCGGCCGGGACCGATCGAGCAGGCCGAGACCTTCCACAAGCGCACCGCCGGTGCCGAGACCAATGTCGCCGTCGGTCTGTCGCGCCTGGGGCTGCAGGTCGGCTGGGCCAGCCGGCTGGGGACCGACTCGATGGGCCGCTACCTGATCGACGCCATGCAGCGCGAGGGCATCGACTGCGCCCACGTGACCCGAGACCCCGCGCAGCGCACCGGCTTCCTGTTCAAGGGCCGCGTCGACGACGGCAGCGATCCGCCGATCGAATACCACCGCAAGGGCTCGGCCGCGAGCCTGATGACGCCGGCCGACATCGATGCGGACTGGCTGCGCTCGGCGCGCCACCTGCACGCCACGGGCGTGTTCGCGGCGTTGTCGGAGACCAGCCTGCGGGCCGCCGTCGCCGCCATGGACGTGATGCGCGCCGCCGGCCGCACGATCTCTTTCGATCCCAACCTGCGGCCCACGCTGTGGTCCTCGACCGAGGCGATGCGCGCGGCCGTCAACGACCTCGCCGCGCGCGCCGACTGGGTGCTGCCGGGCATCGAGGAAGGTCGGCTCCTGACCGGCGAGGACTCGCCCGAAGGCGTCGCGCGCTTCTACCGCCGGCGCGGCGCCAGGCTGGTCGTGGTCAAGCTGGGCGCCGAGGGCGCCTACTACGACGGCGACGTGGCCGGTGGCAGCGCCACCGGCCGCGTGCCGGGCTTTCCGGTCGAGCGGGTGGTCGACACCGTCGGCGCCGGCGACGGCTTCGCGGCCGGCGTGGTGAGCGCCCTGCTGGAGGGGCTCGACGTGGTCGACGCGGTGCGGCGCGGCAGCTGGATCGGCGCCCGCGCCGTGCAGGTGCCCGGCGACACCGAGGGCCTGCCGACGCGCTGCGAACTCGACGCGGCGGGGTTGCGGTCATGACGGCCCCGCGCAAGAAGGTGCTGGTGTTCCGCGAACTGCCCGCCGACCAGCTCGCGCGCCTGACGGCGGCGCACGATGTCACCATCGCCGACCCGCGCATCGCGGCGCAGGCCGATGCCTTCCACGCCGCGCTGGCCGAGGCGCAGGGCCTGATCGGTTCGAGCTTTCCCATCGACCGCGCCCGCATCGACGCGGCGCCCCGGCTGGAGGTGGTCTCCAGCGTCTCGGTGGGGGTCGACAACTACGCGCTGGACGCCCTGCGCGAGCGCGGCATCGTGCTGTGCCACACGCCCGGCGTGCTCGACGAGACGGTGGCCGACACCGTCTTCGCGCTGCTGATGGCGACCGCGCGGCGCGTGGTCGAGGTCGCCCTGCTGGTGCGCGAGGGACGCTGGACGCGCAACATCGAGGAGGACCTCTTCGGCACCGATGTCCATGGCAAGACGCTCGGACTGCTGGGCTTCGGCCGCATCGGCCAGGCCATCGCCCGGCGCGCGGCGCTGGGCTTCGGCATGCCGGTGCTCTACCACGCGCGGCGGCCGGTCGACCTCGCCGCGCAGGCGCCCGAGCTGCACGGCAAGGCCCGTCACGCCCCGCTCGCCGAAGTGCTCGCGAACTCGGATTTCGTGGTCGCGATGCTGCCGCTGTCGGCCAGCACGCGCGGCCTGGTCGATGCCGGCGTGTTCGCCGCCATGAAGCCCGGTGCCATCTTCATCAATGGCGGGCGCGGCGCCACGGTCGACGAGGCGGCGCTGCTGGCCGCGCTCGACCACGGCACCCTGCGCGCGGCCGGGCTCGATGTCTTCGCCAAGGAGCCATTGCCGGCGGATTCGCCCCTGCGCACGCATCCGCGCGTGACGCCGTTGCCGCACATCGGCTCGGCCACGCACGAGACACGCCACGGCATGGCGGCGCTGGCCGTGACCAACCTGCTGCGCGCACTCGCCGGCGAGCGGCCCGACGCCGTCTACGACACGAGCGCGGGGTGACGGCGGGCGGGCCGTGCCATGCCGGTGCCGCCCGACGACAACGGGGAAGGCGTCGCGATGCGCGATGCGCGAGGGCCGGGACTCAGCCCAGTTCGGCGACGAGTTCGATCTCGACGCAGGCGCCCATCGGGATCTGCGCCACGCCGAACGCGCTGCGCGCATGCGCGCCCTTGTCGGCGCCGAAGACCTCGGCGAGCAGTTCGCTCGCGCCGTTGGTGACCAGGTGCTGCTCGGTGAAGCCGGATGTCGAATTGACCAGGCTCATGACCTTGACGATGCGCTTGATCCGGTTCAGGTCGCCGGTCGCGGCATGCAGGGTGCCCAGCAGGTCGATGGCGACGGCGCGCGCCGCCTGCTTCCCCTCGTCGGTGCCGATGGCGGCGCCCAGCTGGCCGACCCAGGGCTTGCCGTCGCGCTTGGCCAGGTGGCCCGAGAGGAACACCAGGTTGCCGGTCTGCACGAAGGGCACGTAGGCCGCGGCGGGGACCGAGACGGGTGGCAGCGAGATGCCGAGTTGCGACAGCTTGTCGTAGACGCTCATGGAAGGACTCCCTCGGTTGGAAAACCGGCGAGGTTAACGGATGGCGTCGTCGGCGCGTGGTGGCGGCGGCGGCGCCGGTGGCGCCTGCGACCGCGCCGGCTGCGACTGCAGTTCCTCCAGTGGCCGCACCGTCACGCCGACGTCGAGCGTGTGGCGCGCGCCGCCATGCAGCACGCCGCGCATGGGCGAGACATCGGAGTAGTCGCGGCCGATCGCCAGCGTCACGTAGTCCTCGCCCGGCTGGCGGCCGTTGGTCGGGTCGAAGTCGACCCAGTCGCCCGTCAGGTGGTCCTCGCCCGGCAGGTACACCGACACCCAGGCGTGCGACGCGTCGGCGCCGATCAGGCGCGCCTTGCCCGGTGGCGGCTGCGTCAGCAGGTAGCCGCTGACATAGCGCGCCGGCAGGCCCAGGGTGCGGAAGCAGCCGATCATGATGTGCGCGAAGTCCTGGCACACGCCCTTGCGCTGCGCCAGCGCCTCCACGGCGGGCGTGTTGATCTCGGTGCTGCTGGCGTCGTACTTGAACTCCCGGTAGATGCGCCGCGTCAGGTCCATGGCGGCATCGAAGGTGGCCCGCTCGGCGGTGAAGCTGGCGCGCGCATAGGCCGCGAAGTCGTCGTGGCGCGGCACGTAGGGCGAGGGGAAGACGAATTCCGAGGCGGCATCGAAGCGCGCGTTCTTGCCATAGCGGAAGCGCTCGCGCACCCGCTCCCAGGGCAGGTCGCGGGCGATGCGCGCCGACAGCATCGGCTCGGTGGTCTCGACCAGGCTCTCGGCCGTCACCACCAGCTCGTCGTGCGTCGACTCGAGGGCGAAGAAGGCGCGCGTGTTGCCATACAGGTCGGGCACCTCGCGGCACTGCGCCGGCGTCGGCGTGATCGTGAGCGTGTGGCTGAGCAGCCGCTGCCAGGGCGTGGCGCAGGGCTTCAGGTGCGCCAGGTGCTGCGCCGTCTCGACCGGCGGCGTGTAGTCGTAGCGCGTCTCGTGGGTGACGTGGAGCAGCATGGATCTAGACCCCCACCGAGCGCACCGACTCGGACGTCAGCGTGAAGTAGCGCGTGCCGATGGCGTCGGACACGTGATAGGCGGCCGTCTCGCAGGTGCGGAACAGCTTGACGAGGGTGTCGTACCGGCCGTCCGGGCCGGGGTCGCACAGCGTCTCGAGCGTCCAGGTGGCGGGATCGGGCAGCTCGTAGGACAGCGCGGTGAGCTTGCCCGGCGCGCTGCCCGCCAGGCGGGCGATGCGTCCGCGCAGGGTCTGCGTGACCCAGGCCAGCGAACGCGGGTTGTCGCCGTCGAGCACCAGCAGGTCGACCAGGGTCGCGACGTCGCGGCGCTGCTGGTAGCGGGCATGGAAGGTGATGGTGCTGTCGAACAACGCGACGACGGCCTCGAAGCCGTCGACCTCGTGCACCGCCGCGTCCTCGAAGCCGGCGGCCAGCGCGTTCGCCAGGAAGGCCAGCCGCTCGATGTGGCGGCCGATCGACAGCAGCCGCCAGGCATCGTCGCGCGTCATGCGGTCGGTCTGGGCCCCGGTCATGGCCGACAGCGCGGTGCTGGCGGACTCCAGCGTGCGCAGCGCGGCGCCGCTGGCGAAGCTGCTCTCGCGGGTGCGGGGCTCGCCGGACAGTTCGGCGCAGCGGCGCAGGAAATCGGTCTCGGCGCGCACGATCTGGTTCCAGTGCTCCTGCGACAGCCGCTCGCGCACGGCGGCGGCGGCCTGGCGCACGCAGCGCAGGGTGTAGCCGACGCTGCCGGTGTCGGTCTTGCCCAGGTCGGCGATGACGGCGCGCTCGAACACGCGGCGCGAGCGCGTCACCGATGGCACCTGGCGCGGCACCAGGCCGTTGCGCAGGGCGAGCCGGTGCAGCCATTCGAGGATCGGCGGCGACGCCTGGTCCTCGCCGCCGAGCAGGTCGAGCGCCAGCCGCGCGAGCCGCACGGCGTTCTCGGCGCGCTCGGTGTAGCGCCCGAGCCAGAACATGTTCTCCGCCGCGCGGCTGGTGACCGGCGCGCGATGGCGCGCCAGCGAGGCCGGCGTGGCGTGCGGCTGCAGCCGGGTGCTGAGATCGACCGGACCGTGCGTCTGCACCCAGACGTCGGCGCTGCTGCCGCCGCGCTGCATCGAGGCGATCTGCGCATCGGCGCCGGCCAGTCGGGCCAGCCCGCCGGGCAGCACGCGCCAGGACTGCGCGCCATCGCTGACGGCGAACACGCGCAGCAGCACGGCGCGCGGCGCGATGCGGCCGAGCGAGGCGTCGGGCGCCCAGGTCGGCATCTGCGACAGGGGCAGGTAGGTCTGCACGGTGTGCTCGTCACCCTGGCGCACGATGCGCCCGGCCCATTCGTCGAGCTCCCGGCGTCCCATGCGGCTGCCGAGCACGGCTTCGAAGCCGTGCCGCGTGCGGCTGCCGGCATAGGTCGGCTTGATCGCCGCCTGGTCGAGCTGCGGCAGGGCCGCCTCGAGCGCCGCGCGCTCGCCGCACCACCAGGTCGGCAGCGCCGGCAGGCGCAGCTTCTCGCCGATCAGCCGCCGCGCCAGTGCCGGCAGGAAGCCCAGCAATGCCGGCGATTCGAGGAACGCCGAGCCCGGCATGTTGGCCACCAGCAGGTTGCCGGCGCGGATCGCCTGCAGCAGGCCGGGCACGCCCAGCGTGGAATCGGGGCGCAGCTCCAGCGGGTCGAGGAACTCGTCGTCGAGCCGCTTGATGAGGCCGTGCACCGGCCGCAGTCCCTGCAGCGTCTTCAGGTAGAGGCGCTGGTCGCGCACGGTGAGGTCGCTGCCCTCGACCAGGGTCACGCCCAGGTAGCGCGCCAGGTAGGCGTGCTCGAAGTAGGTCTCGTTGTAGGGACCGGGCGTGAGCAGGGCGATGTGCGGCGGCGCACCGGCCGGACACAGGCCCTGCAGGCCCTCCATCAGCGCGGTGTAGGTGGCGGCCAGCCGCTGCACCTGCAGCGCGGCGAAGGCCTGCGGGAACTGGCGCGAGATGGCGACCCGGTTCTCCAGCAGGTAGCCCAGGCCGGAGGGGGCCTGCGTGCGCTGCGAGACCACCCACCAGTTGCCGTCCGGACCGCGCGCGAGGTCGAAGGCGGCGATGTGCAGCCAGGTGTCGCCCGGCGGCTTGACGCCGTGCATCGGCCGCAGGTAGCCCGGATGGCCGCGCACCAGCGCCGGCGGCAGCAGGCCTTCGGCCAGCAGCACCTGGGGGCCGTAGACATCGGCCATCACGCGGTCGAGCACGCGCACGCGCTGCAGCACGCCGGCCTCGATCTGAGTCCAGCTCTCGGGCGAGATGATCAGCGGGAACAGGTCGAGCGACCAGGGCCGTTGGGGCCCGTCGGCATCGGCGTAGACGTTGTAGGTGACGCCGTTGTCGCGGATCTGGCGCTCCAGCCCGACGGCGCGGCGCGGCAGGTCGGTGAAGCCGCCGTCGCCCAGGTTCTCGAAGAAGCGGCGCCACGGCGGCGCGAGGACCTCGGCGCCGGTCGCGCGGGCGGCCGGCGATGCCTCGCCCGATGGCGCGGGCGCGCCGCCGGATGGCGGCGGCTGCGAGGCGTCGTAGAGCAGGGGGGACGCCGGCGCGGCGCCCGTCGTCGCAGGGTCGGGTGCCGCGGCGGGCCCGGCGACGCCGCCGCGCAGTTCGTCGAAGTGGCCGGGGGGCGGCGGCGGCGCGAGCGCGGCCGCCAGCGCCGCGGGCGACCCCGTTGCGTGCGCGTCGAAGAGGGATTCGTTCTGCGGTTCCAAGATACGGGGATTGTCGACGCTGCGCGACCGGCCGCTCGCGCGACCGGCCGGGCGGGCCGTCTTCAGCGTCGCAGGTCCAGCGTGAACGGAAACTCGCGACTGCCCGCCAGCTCGATGGTCGCCGGGGGCGTGCGCATCGTGCCGGGCGTGTGGCCCATGCGGGTGAAGCGCGACATGCGGCGGCTCTCGGCCTCGTAGGCGTTGACGGGGAAGGTCTCGTAGTTGCGCCCGCCCGGATGGGCGACGAAGTACTGGCAGCCGCCGAGCGAACGCTTCATCCAGGTGTCGACCAGGTCGAAGGTCAGCGGCGCGTGCGCGCCGATGCTCGGGTGCAGCGACGACGGCGGGTTCCAGGCCTTGTAGCGCACGCCGGCGACGAACTCGCCGGTGGTGCCGGTGGGCTGCAGCGGCAGCACCTTGCCATTGACGGTGACCACGTGACGGCTCTCGTTGAGGCCGGTCACGCGCACCTCGATGCGCTCGAGCGACGAGTCGACATAGCGCACGGTGCCGCCGGAGGAGCCTTCCTCGCCCATCACGTGCCAGGGTTCGAGCGCATTGCGCAGCGACAGCTCGACGCCCATCGAGCGCACCTGGCCGACCAGCGGGAAGCGGAACTCGAGGTGCGGCGCGAACCATTCGGGATCGAACGGGAAGCCGGCCTGGCGCATCTCGGCGATGACGTCCTCGAAGTCCATCTTGACGAAGGTCGGCAGCAGGAAGCGGTCGTGCAGCTCGGTGCCCCAGCGGGTGGCGGGCGCCTGGTAGGGCGTGTCCCAGAAGCGGGCGACGAAGGCGCGCAGCAGCAGCTGCTGGGCGACGCTCATGCGGGCGTGCGGTGGCATCTCGAAGGCGCGCAGTTCCAGCAGGCCCAGGCGTCCGGTGGACGAATCGGGCGAGTAGAGCTTGTCGATGCAGAACTCGCTGCGGTGCGTGTTGCCGGTGACGTCCACCAGGATGTTGCGCAGGGTGCGGTCGACCAGCCAGGCGGGCATGTCCTTGCCATAGACCTCGCGCTCGCGGGCGATCTCCTTGAGCGCGATCTCCAGCTCGTAGACCTGATCGTTGCGCGCCTCGTCGACGCGCGGGGCCTGGCTGGTCGGGCCGATGAACATGCCCGAGAACAGGTAGCTCAGCGACGGATGGTTGTGCCAGTAGAGCAGCAGGCTGGCCAGCAGCTCGGGCCGGCGCAGGAACGGGCTGTCCGCCGGCGTGGCGCCGCCCAGCACGAAGTGGTTGCCCCCGCCGGTGCCGGTGTGGCGGCCGTCGGTCATGAACTTCTCCGCCGACAGCCGGGTCTCGAAGGCGGCGTCGTAGAGGAATTCGGTGTGCTCGACCAGCTCGCGCCAGTTGTGAGCGGGGTGGATGTTGACCTCGATCACGCCCGGGTCGGGCGTGACCTGCAGCATCTTCAGGCGCGGGTCGCGCGGCGGCGGATAGCCTTCCATGACGATGCGCAGGCCGAGCTGCTCGGAGGTCGCCTCGATGGCGGCGACGAGGTCGAGGTAGTCCTCCAGGCGCGACAGCGGCGGCATGAAGACATAGAGCACGCCCGAGGCGCTGCCGACCTTCTCGGCCGCCGGGCCGTTGGCGCGACGCGGGTCGCGCACCTCGACGCACAGCGCCGTGCGCGTGGCCCAGTGGGCCGACTCGCCCCGGCGCGGGATGCGCGGGGTGGCGGGGTCGCTGTCCGAGCCCGGCAGGCCGGCGGCAGCGGCGCCATCGGCGCCCACGGCGGCCACGGCGCCGACCGGGCCCTCGCCATGCGCCACGGCGCGGGCTTCCTGCATGCGCACCGAAACGGGGGCGGCGGGCGGCGCGCCGAAGGCATAGGGCACCGCGCCGAGATCGCCCGTGGCCGGCGTCGGCGCGCTCGGATAGCGGGTGCGGAAGTCGGCGGCGCTGGGCAGGTCGTCGCGCGGGGCGGTCGGGTCGCGGTCGATCTGGTAGGGATAGTCGCCCTTGCTGACCCATGGCTGCGAGTCGAGCGGCAGGCGATAGCCCATGGGCGAATCGCCGGGGATGAGATAGAGCCGGTCGTCGCGCAGGAACCAGGGGCCGGTGCGCCAGCCGGGGCCCTCCATCGCGGGCGCGTCGGCGGTCGCGTTGCCGGGCTCGATCGGCAGCATGTAGCCGACCACCGCGTCGAGCTTCTGCGTGAAGACGCGGCGCAGTCGCACGCGTTCGAGTTCGTCGTCCAGCTTGGAGTCGAACGGATCGACGTTGACCGGCAGGCGGCGCTCGCGCCAGAGGTAGTAGAAGGTGTCCTCGTAGCCGGGCTGGATGTAGCGCTCGGTCAGGCCCAGGCGATGCGCCAATACGGTGGTGAAGCGGCGCGCGTCCTCGCTCGTGTAGTGGGTCGGATGGCGCTCGTCGACGAAGCGCTCGGGATCGCGCCACAGCGGCTGGCCGTCGGCGCGCCAGAAGATCGACAGCGCCCAGCGCGGCAGCTGCTCGCCCGGATACCACTTGCCCTGGCCGAAGTGCAGGAAGCCGCCATCGCCATACTGCGCCCGCAGCTTGTGCACCAGCTCGGTGGCGTAGCCGCGCTTGGTCGGGCCGAGCGCATCGGTGTTCCATTCCGGCGCATCGCGATTGGTGGTGCAGACATAGGTCGGCTCGCCGCCCATCGTCAGGCGCACGTCGCCGGCCTCCAGCTTCGCGTCGACGGCATCGCCCAGCGCCAGGATGTCGGCCCACTGCTCCTCGGTGTAGGGCTTGGTGACGCGCGGGGACTCGTGGATGCGGGTGACCACCATCTCGTGGCCGAACTCGACCTCGGCGTCGTCCACCACGCCCTCGATGGGTGCGGCGCTCGAGGGCGTCGGCGTGCAGGCCAGCGGGATGTGGCCCTCGCCGGCGAGCAGGCCGGAGGTGGCGTCCAGGCCGATCCAGCCGGCGCCGGGCAGGTAGACCTCGCACCAGGCGTGCAGGTCGGTGAAGTCGACCGTGGTGCCGCTCGGGCCGTCGAGCGCCTTGACGTCGGGCGTGAGCTGGATCAGGTAGCCCGAGACGAAGCGCGCGGCCAGGCCCAGGTGGCGCAGCAGCTGCACCAGCAGCCAGCCGGAGTCGCGGCACGAGCCGCTGCCCTTGGTGAGCGTCTCCTCGGGCGTCTGCACGCCGGGCTCCATCCGGATGAGGTAGTTGACGTCGCCCTGCACCTGCTGGTTGATGCCCACCAGGAAGTCGATGGTGCGCTGTTCCTTGCGGTCGACCTTCTCCAGGTAGGCCGCCACCAGCGGCGTCATCGCATCGGTCACCAGGTAGGGCGCGAGCTCCTCGGCCTGCGAGGCGCTGTACTTGAAGGGAAAGTTCTCGGCTTCGGGTTCGAGGAAGAAGTCGAACGGGTTGTAGACCGCCATCTCGACCACGAGATCCACCGTGACCTTGAATTCGCGGGTCTTCTCCGGGAACACCAGGCGCGCCTGGTAGTTGGCGAAGGGATCCTGCTGCCAGTTGACGAAATGCTGTTCGGGCTCGATGCGCAGCGAGTACGAGATGACGTTGCTGCGGCAATGCGGTGCCGGACGCAGGCGCACGACCTGAGGACCCAGCTGGACCGGGCGGTCGTACTTGTAGTGGGTGACGTGATGAAGCGCGGCGTGGATGGACATGGGATTTGGATGTGCTTCAAAGGTCTCGGATGGAACGCATACTAGCCCACGAATAAGCAATTAGTGCGCCATGACGACCCCATGTCGATCGCGGATCGACCTCTCCAGGCCATGGCGCCGGTGTCGTCGCGCTCTTTTCCCGGCCGGCCATGACATCCATGCCGCTGGCCGGGCATTGCCACGGCGATGCCCGCTTCGACATCGAGCCTGCAAACCAATGTTCGTGAAAGAAATATGGGGCTGGTCCTGTAGTAGCTATTGACGATTTCTATTTCCATGAATTGAGAATTCATCAGAAAACTCAATAGTTATTCATGGATCGCTCCGGAGGCCTGCAATAAAAATTAATTTGCCGATGACGACAAATTAATACGCGATGAAAAACATGGCAGGCCATGACGACCCGGACATTCCCGCGCGCGGCGCTCCTTTTTCCCTGGTCGCGTTCCGGCAGGCCCGCCGGCCGGACGCACCGAAGGCCCGCGGATCGCATGCATCCGTAGTCCCGCGCCGCTCCCATGGCGCCGCGATGCGCGACGTGCCTTCGCCGCCGGCGGCGTCGCCGGTCCGGGTCGGCGCGCCGGCCTCGTCGAGGGTGGCAGCGTCCGACGACCGGCCTTTGCGGCTCGCGCCGCCGCCCGCCGGCCCGGGATGGCGAACCGGGAATTGCCGCCGCAGCATCGCCGGCCGGGAAATGGCCGGTCGATCCGAATCCCGCGCGCTGCTGGAATTCGAATTGCCGCCGCCCGGCCACGCCCCGCAATTCACCCGCCCGATCGAGCCGGTGGCCCCGGGACTGGACGTGCATGCGCTGCGGCGGCTGCCGGCATTCGATGCCGACCCGGTGCGGCCGCTTCGCGGCGATCCCGGTGGCGTCCATCGGGGCGAACGGGCGCCCCGGCGGCCGACGCGATCCGCCGCCTAGGCGACGCCATGCCGATCGAGAGGGAGGAGGCCGGCCTCGCGCGCGGCTGGAATGGCTTCGCGGCGCTGGCCGGATGGCTGGTCGGCACGGCCCTGCAACTGCAGCAATCCGCGCTGTGGCGCGGCGCGACCTATGGCGCGCTCGCGGTGGCGGGGCTGGCCGGCCTGCTGGCCTGGGCGGTGTCGCGGCGCCGGCCACGCCGCATCGGCACCGCCTGGCTGGCGGCCGGCCTGGTACTGGCCCTGGCCGCGCTGGCCGGTGCCGGGACCACCGGCTGGCGCGCCGCGCGACAGGCCGCGGGCACGCTCGACCCCGCCCTGGAAGGGCGCGACCTGCAGGTGGTGGGCGTGGTGGTCGGCCTGCCGCAGCACGGCGAGGGCGGCACGCGCTTCACGCTGGCGGTCGAGACGGCGCATCGGGTGGTGGCGCCGGCCGTCGTGGACGGCACCGGAGCCGCCGTCGCCGTCGCCGCCGCCGCCGCCGACACGGCGATCGCACACCCGCCCGATCGGCTCGCGCTCGCCTGGTATGCCGAGGGCGGCGCTCGCTGGGGGCGCGCCGACGACGAGTCCGGCGCCACGGCCCCGACCCACGCGCCCGGGGACCCCGCGCCACGCGCGCTCCCGCCCCCGACGCTGGCCGGCCCGGGGGCGCCGCACGCCGGCGAGCGCTGGCGCCTCGTGGTGCGATTGAAGGCGCCGCACGGCGATGTCAACCCGCATGGCTTCGACCAGGAGCTGTGGCTGTGGACGCAGGGCGTGCGCGCGAATGGCTATGTGCGCGCCGGTCCGCGCGACGCGGCACCGCTGCGGCTGGCGACGACCTGGCGCGAGCCCGTGGCGCGCTCGCGCGAGGCGGTGCGCGATGCCGTCTTCGAGCGCATCGCCGACCGGCGCGCCGCCGGGGTCGTCGCGGCCCTGGTGACGGGCGACCAGAGCGCCATCGAGCGCGCCGACTGGGAGGTCTTCCGCGCCACCGGCGTGGCGCACCTGGTGTCGATCTCCGGCCTGCACATCACCCTGTTCGCGGCCCTGGCCTCGCTGCTCGTCGGCCTGGCGTGGCGGCGCAGCGCCTGGCTCATGCAGCGCTGGCCGGCGCCGCGCGCGGCCGTGGCCGGCGGCGTGCTGCTGGCGACCGCGTATGCGCTGTTCAGCGGCTGGGGCGTGCCGTCCCAGCGCACGGTCGGCATGCTGGCGGTGGTGGCTTGGCTGCGGCTCTCGGGGCGCCGCTGGCCCTGGCCCTGCGTCTGGCTGCTGGCGGCCTGGGCGGCGGTGCTGCTCGATCCGTGGGCGCTGCTGCAGGCCGGCTTCTGGCTCAGCTTCGTGGCGGTGGCGGCGCTGTCCGCCACCGATGGCGCGGCACCCGGCGTCCGTCCGGAGGGCTGGCGCGGGCACCTGGCGCGCCTGGCGCGCGAGCAGGGCGTGGTCACGCTGGCGCTCACGCCGCTGACGCTGCTGCTGTTCCAGCAGGTGTCGGTGGTCGGTCTGGCGGCCAACGCGCTGGCGATCCCGTGGGTCACGCTGGTGGTGACGCCGCTGGCGATGGCGGGCGTGGTCGCGCCACCCCTGTGGGACCTGGCGGCGCATGCCGCGCAGGCGCTGGCCTGGGTGCTGCAGGGCCTGGCGGCGCTGCCCTTCGCCACGCTCTCGGCGGCGGCGCCGCCGACGTGGCTGGCGGCCTGCGGCATCGCCGGCGGCATCGTCGTGGCGATGGCGCGCCTGCCCTGGCGGCTGCGGGCGCTCGGCCTGCCGCTGCTGCTGCCGGTGCTGCTGTGGCAGCCGGCGCGGCCGGGCGCCGGCGAGTTCGAGCTGCTGGCCGCCGACGTCGGGCAGGGCAACGCCGTGCTGGTGCGCACCGCCGGGCACAGCCTGCTCTACGACGCCGGGCCGCGCTACAGCTTGGAGAGCGATGCCGGCCAGCGCGTGCTGGTGCCGCTGCTGCGCGCCCTCGGCGAGCACCTGGACCTGCTGGTGCTGAGCCACCGCGACAGCGACCACACCGGCGGCGCGGCGGCGGTGCTGGCGGCGCAGCCGGATGCCGCGGCGCTCGGCTCCATCGAGGCCGGCCATCCCCTGCAGGCGCTGCGGCCGGTGCGGCGCTGCGTGGCCGGCCAGCGCTGGTCGTGGGACGGCGTGACCTTCGAGGTCCTGCATCCGCTCGCCGCCGATCCGCAGCTGCCCGGCGTGCGCCCGAACGCGCTCTCGTGCGTCCTGCGCATCGGCAACGGACGCGCCACCGCGCTGCTGGCGGGCGACATCGAGCAGCCCCAGGAAGCCGCGCTGGCCGCCCGCAGCGCCACGGGCGCCCTGCGCGCCGACGTGCTGCTGGTGCCGCATCACGGCAGCCGCACCTCGTCGAGCCCGGCGCTGCTCGATGCCGTCCGGCCCCGTCTGGCGCTGGCCCAGGCGGGCTACCGCAACCGCTTCGGGCATCCGGCGCCGCTGGTGGCCGAGGCCTATGCGGCGCGCGGCATCGCGCTGGTCGACAGCCCGCACTGCGGCGCGGCGCACTGGTCGAGCCTGGCGCCGGGGCAGGTGAGGTGCGAGCGCGCCGTACGGGCGCGCTACTGGCGGCATCGCGTGCCCTGAAGCGGTCGCTCGCGATCACTCGCGGGCGGTGGCATGCCGGGTTTTCCCTCGAAAAGTTTCGACCCTGGCAACTTTCGCTGCTTTGCTTGACGCTGTGGTGAAGCTGCGACTTCAATGCGGGACGCTCGGAGGTGTTCCGATGGGCGCAACAACGACGAGAGACGACGACATGACCGCCAGAACGCGCGTTCCCGCCTCCATGCTGGCCCAGCGGGCCGTGGAGCCCACCTCGTCGGTCGAGCGCGCCTGCCGCATCCTGCGCGCGCTGTCCGACCCCGGCGTCACGCGCCTGACCGACATCGCCCTGGCCACCGGCCTCGACAAGACCACGGCGCTGCGACTGCTCGACGTGCTGGCGCAGGACGGTTTCGTCGTGCGCGATGCGCGCAGCAAGCTCTATCGACTGGGCGCCGAGCTGCTGGTGCTGGGCGCCGCCGCGCTGGCGCGCTTCGACCCGCGTCCGTTGGCGCGGCCGTCGCTCCTGCGGCTGACCGGCCGGTTCGAGGACAGCGTGATCCTGTCGATCCCCAGCGGGATCGAATCGTTGTGCGTCGACGTCGAGGAGGGCCGCTACCCGATCCGCGCCAACTACCTGTCCATCGGCAGCCGCCGTCCGCTGGGGGTGGGCGCGGGCAGCCTGGCACTGCTGGCCTGGATGCCTGAGGCCGAGCGCCAGGCGGCGCTGGCCGTGATCGCGCCGCAGCTGCAGCGCTATCCACGCATCACGGCGCAGCTGCTGGAGGACCACGCCCTCGCGGCGCGCGAACGTGGTTACGCGGTGCTGTTGGACGTGGTGGTCGAGCGCATGGGCGGCATCGCGGTGCCGATCCTCGGTGTCGACGGCCGGCCGGTCGCGGCCCTGAGCATCGCCGCGCTCAACGAGCGCATCACCTCGCGCGAGGCCGAGCTGGCGCAGGCGCTGCGGCGCGAGGCCGCCACCTGCGAGGTGCTGTGGAGCCGCGCCGCGTCCGGCGGTACCGGCGCGGGCGTGCGTGCCGCCACGACCACCACCAGCGTACGGCACGGGAGGATGCACTGATGACCGCCACCGCCTGGATCACCGGCGTCGGCGGCACCGCCTTCGGCCGCCACGAGGGGCAGGGCGCGCTTGACCTCATGGCGCAGGCCGCGCGCGCGGCCCTGGACGACGCCGGCCTGCGCCGTGCCGACATCGACGGCGTGCTGTGCGGCTATGCCACGACCCTGCCGCACCTGATGCTGTCGACCCTGTTCTGCGAGCGTTTCGCCCTCGACCCGGCCTACGCGCACAGCGTGCAGGTGGGCGGCGCGACCGGTGCGGCCATGCTGATGCTGGCGCGCGAGCTGGTGCGCGGCGGGCGCTGCCGTCACGTGCTGGTGGTGGCCGGCGAGAACCGCCTGAGCGGCCAGTCGCGCGACAGCGCCATCCAGACGCTGGCGCAGGTCGGCGACCCGGACTACGAGGTGCCCAACGGCGCCTCGGTCCCGGCCTACTATGGCCTGATGGCCTCGCGCTATCTGCACGAGACCGGTCTCGCCGAGGCCGACCTGGCCGAGTTCGCGGTGCTGATGCGCGCCAACGCGCGGCGCCATCCCGGCGCCCACCTGAGCACGCCGATCACGGTCGCCGACGTGCTGGCCTCCAAGCCGATCGCCGCGCCGCTCAAGCTCATGGATTGCTGCCCGATCTCCGACGGCGCGATGGCGCTGGTGGTGTCGGCCACGCCCGGCATCGACGGCGGCGATGGCGACGGCACGCGCGTGGCCCTGGCCGGCGCCGGCCAGGCGCACCGCCACCAGCACCTCAGCGCGATGGCCGACGTCATGGACTGCGGCGCGGCCGTCGCGGCGCGGCGCGCCTTCGCGGAGGCCGGGCTGGGCGTGGCCGACATCGACCACCTCGGCATCTACGATTCCTTCACCATCACGCTGACCATGCTGCTCGAGGAAATCGGCTTTGCGCCGCGCGGTGGCGCGGCGGCCCGGGCGCGCGCGGGCGACTTCTCGCCCGATGGCGCCCTACCGCTCAACACGCACGGTGGCCTGCTGTCCTTCGGCCACTGCGGCGTGGCCGGTGGCATGGCGCACGCGGTCGAGGCGGTCCGGCAGCTGACCGGCCGCGCCGGCGCGCGCCAGGTCGCCCGCCCACGCCATGCCTTCGTGCACGCCGACGGCGGCGTGATGTCCTCGCATGTGAGCCTGATCCTTTCGCGGGAGGAAGCGCCATGAACGCCTCGTCGACCCCGGCCGCCGACACTTCTGGCGTTCCGTCCACTCCGGCCGCCACGCCCTCCAGCGCACTCGCGGCGCCCTTCGTCGAGGGGTTGGCACGGCACGAACTGCGCTTCCAGCGCTGCGGCGCGTGCGGCGCGGCGCAGAGCCTGGCACGCCATGCCTGCACGCGCTGCGGCGGCGAGGCGCTGGCCTGGGAGACCGCGCGCGGCACCGCCACGCTGCACGCCGTCACCGTCGTCGCGCGCGCGCCGTCCGACGCCTTCCGCGCACTGGCGCCGTACACGCTGGTCCTCGCGCAGCTCGACGAAGGGCCGCGCCTGATGGCGCATGCCGACGCGGGGCTGCGCATCGGCGAGCGCGTGACGGCTGGCTTCTTCGTGCACGACGGCCGCACGCTGGTGCGCTTCGCGCGCACCGATCCCGCCGCCGGCTGAGCGCCGTCGGACGGTGTCGGGCACCGGTCATCGACAGGAATCACAGGAGACAACGACATGCATCCGATCCGCTTCCTCCCCTCGCGCCGCCGGCTGGTGACGACCGTCGCTGGCGCGGCGCTCGGCCTGGCCGCCGCGTCGGTCCCCGCGCAGGCGCAGTCGCCGTCGGCGGCGGCGCTCTACCCGACCAAGCCGGTGCGGCTGGTGGTGCCCTATCCGCCAGGCGGGCCGACCGACATCGTCGCGCGGCTGGTGTCGCAGAAGCTCTCGGAGCAGACGGGCCAGCAGTTCATCGTCGACAACCGGCCGGGCGCGGGAGGCAACCCCGGCGCCGAGCTGGTCGCGCGCAGTCCCGCCGACGGCTACACGCTGGTGGTCGCCACCACGGCGCACGCCATCAATCCGTCGCTGTTCAAGAACCTGGGCTATTCGCTCGCGAAGGATTTCGCACCGGTGTCGCAACTCACCAGCGGGCCGCTGGTGATCGTCGTCAACCCACAGCTGCCCGTGAAGAACGTGGCCGAACTCATCGCGCTGGCCAAGGCGAAGCCGGGCGAGCTGAACTTCGCGTCCTCGGGCAACGGGCAGTCGACGCAGCTGTCGGCCGAGCTCTTCGCCGCCATGGCCGGGGTGAGGATGAATCACATTCCCTACAAGGGCAGCGCTCCGGCGCTCACCGACACCATGGGCGGCCAGACGCAGCTGATGTTCGACACCATGCTCTCGGCCCTGCCGCACGTGAAGGCCGGCAAGTTGCGCGCGCTGGCGGTGACCAGCGCCGCTCGCTCGCCGGTCGCCCCCGACGTGCCCACGGTCGCTGAGTCCGGGCTGCCGGGCTACGAGGCCATTGCCTGGAACGGCCTGCTCGCGCCCGCGGGCACGCCGGCCGAGGTGGTGGCGCGCCTGAACGCCGAGTTGCGCAAGGCGCTCGCCGCTCCGGACGTGAAGGACAAATTCGAGGCCCAGGGCTTCGCCGCCACCTGGAGCGCCCCGGCGGACTTCGGCCGCTTCATGTCCGCCGAGGTCGACAAGTGGGCGGGGGTGGTGAAGATCTCCGGCGCGAAGGTGGATTGACGTGATCGACGTCCATCGCCTGAAGGCCTGGCATTTCGACGAGGTGGTGCAGCGCTACGACGCCGACGACGCCATGCGTTACGCGCTCGCCCTCGGCCTGGGCGGCGACCCGACCGACGCGCGGCAGCTGCGCTTCGTCAACGACGCGCCGGTGGCGCCGCTGGCGCTGCCGACGATGGCGGTGGTGCTGGGCTTTCCAGGGTCGTGGATGCAGGACCCGGCTACCGGGATCGACTTCACGCGGATCGTGCATGGCGAGGAACGCGTCGTGTGGCACCGGCCGCTGCCTTCGGCCGGCACGGTGCGGGCGCGCCATCGCGTCACGCGCGTGGTCGACAAGGGGCCGGGCCGCGGCGCCACCATCACCTACGACAAGACCCTGCACGACGCCGCCGACGACGCGCTGCTGGCCACCGTGACGCACACCACCTTTGCGCGTGGCGATGGCGGCTTCGCGACGCCGCAGGCCCCGGGTGACACCGCGCCGCCCGCACCCGCTCCAGTGCCCGGGGGCGCTCCACACGCCGTCGTCGACATCCCGACCCTGCCACAGCAGGCGCTGCTCTACCGCCTGTGCGGCGATCGCAATCCGCTGCACGCCGACCCGGCCACCGCCCGCGCGGCGGGTTTCGAGCGGCCGATCCTTCATGGCCTGTGCACCTGGGGCATGGCCGGGCACGCCCTGCTGGCGTGCTGCGTGGACAGCGATCCGGCGCGACTGCGCAGCCTGTCGGCACGCTTCTCGGCCCCGGTGTTCCCGGGCGAGACGCTGCGGCTGGAGCTGTTCCGCGCCGGCGCCGAGGTGCGCTTCCGAGTCCGCGTGCCGGCGCGCGACCGGGTGGTGCTCGACCACGGCCACGCCGTGCTCGCGGACCGGCCGGCCGACTGAACCCGAGAACGATCCGAGAACGACGAGGAGATGACATGACGACCAGGACCGACCGGGGCCGCGCTCCGGCTTCCATCCCCATTCCCATCCCGGCCCTCGGGCGCCGGACCCTGCTGACGGGCGCGGCCGTTGCGCTCGGCGCGCTGGCCGCGCCGGGTGGCGCTTTCGCCCAGGCCACTTTCCCGAGCCGGCCGGTGCGCTTCGTCGTGCCGTTCCCCGCTGGTGGCCCGGTCGACACCACCGGCCGCGCAGTGGCGCAGAAGCTGTCGGACGTCTGGGGCGTGCCGGCGGTGGTCGACAATCGCGCGGGCGCCGGCGGCATCGTCGGCGCCGAGATCGCGGCCCGATTGCCGGCCGACGGCCACCACGTGTTCGTCTGCAGCATCCATCACGCGGTGCTGCCCAGCCTCAAGCCCCGGCTGACCTACGACATCGAGCGGGATTTCGCGCCGCTGAGCTTCGGCGCGATGTTCCCGGTGGTGCTGGTGGCGCACCCGGACGTGCCTGTGAGGTCGGTGGCCGACGTCGTCGCGCTCGACCGGCGCGCGCCGGGCACCCTGAGCTATGGCTCCGCCGGCAACGGCGGCGGCACCCATCTGGCCGGCGAGCTGTTCAACATGCAGGCCGGCACCAAGCTGCTGCACGTGCCCTACAAAGGCAGCGCACCGGCCATGAGCGACCTGCTCGGCGGCCAGGTGCAGTTCATGTTCAGTGACGCCCCGACCGCGCTGCCGCAGATCCGGGCCGGCAAGGTGCGGGTCATCGCGGTGGCCAGCGCGCGGCGCTCGACGCTGCTGCCCGACGTGCCGACGGTCGCCGAGTCGGGACCGCCCGGGCTGTCGGGCTACGAGGCGTATTCGTGGGCCGCCTTCATGGCGCCGGCGGGCACGCCGCCGGATCTGGTGCGGCGCCTCGGCGTCGACATCGGCAAGGCGCTGAACGACCCGCAGGTGCGTCAGCGCCTGCAGGATGCCGGCGCCGAGGCCATGCCCACCACGCCCGAGGCCTTCGCGAGGATGCTGCACGCCGAGATCGCCAAGTGGACGAAGGTGGTGCGCACCGCCGACATCAAGGTCGACGGATGACGACGCCGCCCGAGGCCCTGGCCCCTGCGTCCTCCACGTCGCCGGCGTCCCCGGAGACCGCCGCGCGCCTGCTCGCGCGCCGCGATGGCGCGGTGCTGGTGCTGACGATCAGCAACCCGCCGGCACGCAATGCGATGCACCCGTCGCTCTACCGCGCGGCGGTCGAGGTGCTGCGCGAGGCGGCCGGCGACCGCGCGGTGCGCGCCATCGTGCTCGTGGGCGAGGGCGATCACTTCTGCGGCGGCGGCGACCTCAGGCGCCTCGCATGGCAGCGCGGCCGCCCGAACCAGGAACAGGCTGCGCACCTCGACGTTCTGCACGACTGGGTGATGGCGATGCACGATGCGCCGCAGCCCGTCATCGCTGCCGTCGAGGGCGCGGCGGCCGGCGGCGGTTTCTCGATCTGCCTGGGTTGCGACCTGATCGTCGCGGCCGAGGACGCGCGGTTCGTCATGTCCTATGTCCGTCTTGCGCTGACGCCCGACGGCGGTGGCTCCGACTCGTTGGCGCGCGCGCTGCCGCCGCAGATGGCGCTGGAGCTGCTGCTCGACGGCGACGTCTGTGATGTCGCGCGGCTGCACGCGCTGGGCGTCGTCAACCGCGTGGTGCCGCGCGGCGAGGCCCTCGCCACTGCCATGGCCTGGGCGCAGCGGCTGGCCGAAGGCCCGTTCGACGCGCAGGCCGACATCAAGCGGCTGGTGCATGCCGCGCGTGGCCGATCGCGCCGCGCGCAGCTCGATGCCGAGCGCGACGCCTTTGTCCGGCACCTCCACGGCGAGGCCTGCGGCGCGGGCATCGCGGCGTTCCTGGAGGGGCGTCGCGGCTGATCCAGCCGGCGCCCTCCTTTTTTCCTCTTCCCCTTTCATCCCGCGAGGCCCCGCTCCATGTCCGACCTGCTCGAATCCGCTCTCGACCCCCGCTCGGTCGCCGTCATCGGCGCCTCCGAGAACATCCACAAGATCGGCGGCCGGCCGATCCACTACATGCAGAAGTACGGTTTTCGCGGTCGCATCTACCCGATCAATCCGGCGCGCGAGGAGGTGCAGGGACTGCGCAGCTATGCCTCGCTCGATGCCCTGCCCGAGGCGCCGGACCTGGCGATGGTCATCGTCGGCGGCGAGAAGGCGGTCGAAGCCGTCGCACAGTGCGCGGCACGCGGCGTGAAGTCGACGGTGGTGGTGGCCTCGGGCTTCGGCGAGACGAACGAGGAGGGGCGCGCGGTGCAGCGCGCCATGGTCGAGACCGCGCGCGCCGCCGGCATGCGGCTCTACGGTCCCAACACGCAAGGGCTGGCGAACTTCGGCACCGGTGCCATCGCCGGCTTCTCGACCATGTTCGTCGAGGTGCCGCCGGCCGACGGACCGGTGGGCATCGTCAGTCAGAGCGGTGGCATGTGCGCCATGGCCTACGGACTGCTGCGCGGGCGCGGCCTGGGCGTGCGCCACGTGCACGCGACGGGCAACGAGGCCGACATCACGGTCGCCGACCTGGCCTGGGCCGTGGCGCACGACCCCGATGTGAAGCTGCTGCTGCTCTACCTGGAGACGATCGCCGACCCCATGCTGCTCGCGCGCACCGCCGCCTACGCCCGCGAGCGCGACCTGCCGATCATCGCGGTCAAGGCGGGGCGCTCGGCCAGTGGGCAGAAGGCGGCGGCCTCGCACACCGGATCGCTGGCCAACGAGGATCGCACGGTCGACGCCTTCTTCCGCCGGCACGGCATCTGGCGGGTGCGCGACCCTCATGCGCAGGCGCTCGCCGCCGAGGCCTACCTCAAGGGCTGGCGGCCCGAGGGCCGGCGACTGGTGATCATCAGCAACTCCGGTGCCAGCTGCGTGATGGGCGCGGACGCCTCGGAGGATTTCGCCCTGCCGCTGGCCGAACTGGCACCCGCCACCCGCGCCGACGTGGCCGCCCGCCTGCCGGGCTTCGCGACGGCGGTCAATCCGATCGACATCACGGCGGCACTGTTGTCCAACAGCGGCCTGTTCGGCGACGTGCTGCCTGCGGTGGCACGCGATCCGGCGGCCGACCTGTTCTTCGTCAACATCCCGGTGGCCGGCGCCGGCTACGACGTCGAGGCCTTCGCGCGCGATACGGCGGCTTTCGCGCGCGACACCGGCAAGCCGGTGGTGGTCGCGGCATGGCAGGACTCGGTGGCCGCGCCCTTCAGGGCCCAGGGCATCCCGACCTACGCCAACGAGAACGATGCCCTGGGCACGCTGGCGCAACTGGCCTCGCATACCGCGCTCATGCGCCGCGTCGTCGAGCCATGGCCGGCCGGCGCCGCGCCCTCGCTGCCGCCGGGCACCGGCCGCTTCCTGGACGAGGCGCAGAGCCTGGCGGTGCTGGTCGCCGCCGGTGTGCCGGTGGTGACGCACCGCCTGTGCCGCAGCGCCGACGAGGCGGCCGAGGCGCTGTCCGTGGTGGGTGCGCCAGCGGTCGTCAAGGCCTGCTCGCGCGACGTGCCGCACAAGTCCGAGCACGGTCTGGTGGCGCTGGACGTGACCACGGCGGCGCAGGCCCGAGCGCTGTTCGCGCGCCAGTGGGCGACGCTGGCCGCACTGGGCGCGGCGCAGGATGGCGTGATTGTCGCGGCCATGCGCCGGGGACGGCGCGAGTTCATGGTGGGCGCGCGCATCGATCCGGTGTTCGGTCCGGTGGTGGTGGTGGGCGATGGCGGCAAGTACGTCGAGGCGCTGCAGGACGTGGCCGTGCTGGTGCCACCCTTCGCTGCGGCGGACGTGACGGCGGCGCTGCGCACGTTGCGCATCGCGCCGCTGATCGAGGGCGTGCGCGGCGATCCGCCGCTCGACGTCGAGGCGCTGGCCGAGGTGGCAGTGGCCGTCGGCAGACTCATCGTCGATGCCGGCGGCACGATCGCGTCGATCGACGTCAACCCGGTGCTGGTCGCGGCCCGGGGCGAGGGCGCCATGGTGCTGGACGCCCTGATCGAGCGAGGAGACTGAGTCCCTGCGTCGCTCCCGTGCAAAAGAACGCCGACGCTTGGCCTCGAAATTGCTAAGCTTCGTACAGGAGAAATGGTTGTTCACATGCACAAATTCGACGAGATGTACGAGCAGCTGCCCTATGCCGGCGCTGCGATCCGCAGCCATTACGCCCGCTACGACCAGTGGCTGGCGCGTCAGCCCGGCGAGCTCATGCGCTCCCGGCGCGAGGAGGCCGAGCTCATATTCCGCCGTGTCGGCATCACCTTCGCGGTGTATGGCGCCAAGGACGAGGACGGTTCCGGCACCGAGCGCCTGATTCCCTTCGACCTGCTGCCGCGCATCATCCCGGCGCACGAATGGGAGCAGATGGAACGGGGCCTGGTGCAGCGCGTGACGGCGCTCAACCGCTTCATCCACGACGTCTACCACGACCAGGAGATCGTCAAGGCCGGCATCATCCCGATCGAGCAGATCCGCGACAACGCGCAGTTCCGCCCCGAGATGATGGGCGTGACGGTGCCCAACAACGTCTACTCCAACATCTCGGGCATCGACATCGTGCGGGCGCCCGATGCCCAGGGCAACGGCGAGTACTACGTGCTGGAGGACAACCTGCGGGTGCCCAGCGGCGTGAGCTACATGCTGGAGAACCGCAAGATGATGATGCGGCTCTTCCCCGATCTCTTCAGCCAGAACCGCATCGCGCCGGTCGCGCACTATCCCGACCTGCTGCTGGAGACCCTGCGCGCGAGCGCGCCGCCGGCGACCGCCGAGCCGACCGTGGTCGTGCTCACGCCGGGCATGTACAACAGCGCCTACTTCGAGCATGCCTTCCTGGCGCAGCAGATGGGCATCGAGCTGGTCGAGGGCCAGGACCTGTTCGTCAAGGACGACTTCGTCTACATGCGCACCACGCGGGGCCCGAAGCGCGTGGACGTGATCTATCGCCGCGTCGACGACGACTTCCTCGATCCCGAGGTCTTCAAGCCCGACTCGACCCTCGGCTGCGCCGGCCTGATGCGCGCCTATCGCGCGGGCAACGTCGCCATCTCCAACGCCGTGGGCACCGGCGTGGCCGACGACAAGTCGATCTATCCCTACGTGCCGAAGATGATCGAGTTCTACCTCGGCGAGCAGCCGATCCTGAAGAACGTGCCGACCTACATGTGCCGCAACAAGGACGACCTGCGCTACACGCTCGACCACATGGAGGACCTGGTGGTCAAGGAGGTGCATGGCGCCGGCGGCTACGGCATGCTGATCGGCCCGGCCTCGACCAAGGCCGAGATCGAGGACTTCAAGCGCGCCGTCATGGCCAAGCCCGACGGCTACATCGCCCAGCCGACCCTGAGCCTGTCGACCTCGCCGACCTTCGTCGAATCGGGCATCGCGCCGCGCCACATCGACCTGCGGCCCTTCGTGCTGTCGGCCAAGGAAGTGCAGATGGTGCCCGGGGGCCTCACGCGCGTGGCGCTCAAGGAAGGCTCGCTGGTGGTGAATTCGTCGCAGGGCGGCGGCACCAAGGACACCTGGATCATCGAGGGCGACCGGCGCGGCGCGCGTCAGGCGGCGGTCGACGTCGCCGCCGCCGCGGTGCAGGCCCAGAAACAAACATCGGCCTGAGGCCCAGAGGAGACGCCCCCCATGCTGTCACGCACCGCCGACCATCTCTACTGGATGTCGCGCTACACCGAACGGGCCGAGAACACCGCCCGCATGCTCGATGTCAACTACCAGACCTCGCTGCTGCCCCAGTCCGCCCAGGTCGCCAAGTACGGCTGGCAGGGCGTGCTCTCGATCAGCGAGCTGCTGCCGGCCTACAACAAGGAGCACGACCAGATCACGCCCGACGAGGTGATGGAGTTCATGGTCAAGGACGAGGCCAATCCGTCCTCGATCATCTCGTGCCTGAAGGCCGCGCGCGAGAACGCGCGGGCCGTGCGCGGCGCGCTCACCACCGAGGCCTGGGAGACGCAGAACACGACCTGGCTGGAGGTCAACCGGATGCTGCGCAACGGCGACTTCGAGCGCGATCCGGCCCAGTTCTTCGAGTGGGTCAAGTTCCGCTCCCATCTCTCGCGCGGCGTCACGCTGGGCACCATGCTGCAGGACGAGGCGTTCTACTTCTCGCGCCTGGGCACCTTCCTGGAGCGCGCCGACAACACCGCGCGCCTGGTGGACGTGAAGTTCCACGCCCTCAACAGCGAGTTCTTCGGCACCGCCACCGAGGAGGACCAGGAGTACGACTTCTATCACTGGAGCGCGATCCTGCGCAGCGTCTCGGCCTTCGAGATCTATCGCAAGGTCTACCGCGACGTCATCAAGCCCGAGCGCGTGGCCGAGCTGCTGATCCTGCGCGCCGACATGCCGCGCTCGCTGCACCACAGCCTGCACGAGGTGGTGGCCAATCTCGACCAGGTCTCCAACGATCCCGGCAGCGAGACGCGCCGCCGCGCCGGCAAGCTGCTGGCCGACCTGCAGTACGCCCGCGTCGACGAGATCCTGGCGACCGGCCTGCATGCCTATCTGACGCAGTTCCTCGATCGCGTCAACGAGGTCGGCGCGCGCATCAGCCAGGACTTCCTGATGCCGGCGAGCTGAGGCCGGGGCACACCGCCGCGTCCCGCGTCGCGCCGGTCACCCGGCCGTCGTCGATCCGCACCACCGCCTGCGCCAGGGCCTCGACATCGGCGGGGTCGTGCGTGATCAGCAGGGTGGGCACCCGCACGCGTTCCAGCATCTCGGCGAGCTCGATGCGCAGGCGCGCGCGCAGCGGGATGTCGAGCGCCGACAGCGGCTCGTCGAGCAGCAGCAGGTGCGGGCGCGGCGCCAGTGCCCGGGCCAGGGCGACGCGCTGGCGCTGGCCGCCCGACAGGTGGCGCGGCAGCGCATCGCGCAGGGCCCGCAGGTCGAATCGGTCGAGCAACGCCTCGATGTGCGCCAGGTCGGCCGGCGCGGCGCGATGGCCGAGCCGGCGCACGCCGAACTCGAGGTTGCGCAGCACCGTCAGGTGCGGGAACAGCGCATAGTCCTGGAACACCACGCCGACGCCGCGTTCGCGCGCCGGCAGGTCGAGGCCCGCCGCGCTGTCGAGCAGCGTGCGGGCGCCGATGCGCACGTGGCCCCGCACCCCCGGCAGCAGGCCGGCGATGGCCATCAGCACGGTCGACTTGCCCGAGCCCGAGGCGCCCACCAGCGCCGTGCGCGCTGCCTGCGAGACGAAGGCGGCATCGAGCGCGAAATGCCGCTCGCCCGATGCCAGGGTCGCGCGGACATGCAGGTCGAGCACCGGCGGCGGATCGATCGCGGAGGGCGCGCGGACCACGTCGCTCATGCTCAATGCCGCGCCCGCAACAGCCGGCCCGAGATCACCAGCACCGTGGCGCACACCGCCGAGATCACCGCCGTGAGCCACAGCGCCTGCGCATCGTCACCGGCCTGCACGGCGTCGTAGACGGCGATCGACAGCGTCTGCGTGCGGCCCGGCAGGTTGCCGGCGATCATCAGCGTGGCGCCGAATTCGCCCATGGCGCGCGCGAAGGCCAGCATCAGTCCCGAGGCGATGCCGCGCACCGCCAGCGGCAGCGCGATGCGCACGAAGATCTCGAACTCGCCCGCGCCCAGGGTGCGGGCGGCCTGCGCGAAGCGGCCGTCGACCTCCTCGAAGGCGGCGCGCGCGCCCTTGTAGACCAGTGGCAGCGCGACGATCGACGCCGCGATCACCGCACCCTGCCAGGTGAACATCAGGTTGATGCCGAACCACGCCTGCAGGTGCCGGCCCAGCACGCCGTTGCGGCCGATCAGCACGATCAGGTAGTAGCCCAGCACCGTCGGCGGCAGCACCATCGGCAGCATCAGCAGGGCATCGACCAGCGACTGCCCGGCGAAGCGCCGATGCGCCATCCACCAGCCCAGCGCGATGCCCGCCGCGCCCGCCAGCAGCGTGGCGAGGATGGCGACCTTGAGCGTGAGCCAGAGCGGGGTCAGCAAGAGGATGCTCAGGGTCGCGAGAAGCCGAAGCCCTCGAGGATGCGCTGGCCATCGGCGCCGCGCACGAAGGCGATGAAGGCATCGGCCAGCGCGTCGTCGCGGCCACCGGCGACGCGGGCGATCGGATAGCTCACCGGCGTGGCGGTCGGCACGGTCAGGGCGATGCGGGTCTTGTCGCGCTCGATCAGGGCATCGGTGCGGTAGACGAAACCGGCATCGACCTCGCCCCGCGCGACATAGTTGAGCACCTGGCGCACGCTCTCGCCCTGGATCCAGCGCGATGCCAGCGCGGCGCCCAGGCCGGCCTGCTGCACGGCCTGCGCCGCGTAGCGTCCGGCCGGCACCGAGGCCGGCGTGCCGGTGGCGATCCTGGCGTAGCCGGGGCCGGCGAGATCGGCCAGCGCGCCCGGCGTGCGGGTCGCGCTCGCCGGCACGATCAGCACCAGCGAATTGCGGGCGAAGTCGGCGCGCGTGCCGGCGGCCAGCAATGCCTCCCGGGCGGCGCGGTCCATGGTGTCCTGGTCGGCCGAGGCGAAGACATCGACCGGCGCGCCCTGGCGGATCTGCGCCAGCAGCGGACCCGAGGCGGCGAAGTTGAAGGTCACGCGGGCGCCCGGACGCGCCTTCTCGAAGGCCGCGCCGATCGACCGGAAGGCATTGGTCAGGCTGGCCGCGGCGGAGACGACGAGTTCCTGCGCCTGCGCGAGGGTGCCGCCCAGCAACAGGGCGATGGCGAGCGCGCCGTGGCGCAGGGAGCGGGTCCAGGATGTCATGGGCGGTTTCCGGAGGGTCAGCGCAGCGCTATTCAAAAGAGGAATAGCGAGATCATAGCCACGCCACGTCCGACGCGCGTCCGACAATCGCCCGATGCGCACCCGGTCCTCCGCTTCCCCCTCCCCATCCGAGTCCATGGCCACGCCCTTCATCGATGCCCTGGGCCACGGCGCCGGCGACAAGCGCATCGAGATCCTGCGCGGCATCGCCGCGACCGGCAGCATCTCGCAGGCCGCGCGCGAGGCCGGCGTCAGCTACAAGGCGGCGTGGCAGGCGATCGACACGCTGACCAACCTCGCCGGCGTCGCGCTGGTGCAGCGCGCCGTGGGCGGCGCGGGCGGCGGCGGCGCGGTGCTGACGGCGCAGGGCACGCGCCTGCTGGGACTGGCGCAGGCCTTCGACGCCGCGCGGCGCGAGGTGCACGCGCGCTGGCTGGCGGAGCATGACGACGGGGAGGGCGCCGCCGGCCCCGTCGCCACCGCGCCGGTGCGGGACGGCGGCGGGCGGAACGCGAGCGCGACCGGCGCCACCCTGTCGCGCCTGGCCTTGCGCACCAGCATGCGCAACCAGCTGCCGGCGGTGGTCGAGCAGCTGGCGACCACCGGCCGCATCGTGCGCGTGTCGATGCGCCTGGAGGGCACGCCGGCCGGGGGTCCGCGGCTCGTCGCGCGCATCACCCGCGAGAGCGCCGAACTGCTCGGCCTGCGCCCCGGGCTGCCGGTGATCGCCTTGTGCAAGGCGACGGCGGTGCGGATCGGGCGCGCGATGCCGCAGCCCGCGCCCGCGGAGCCGGACGCGCAACCGCATGGCATCGACGTCACCCATCTCGAGGGCAGCGTGGCGCGCGTCTCGCGCGGCGCCGATGGCGACGAGCTGACCGTCGCGCTGGCTGGTGGCCTGCAGCTGATCGGCTTCGCCGCCAGTGGTTCGGGCCTGCGCGCGCGCCAGCGGGCGCGGGTGTCGATCGACGCGGCGGCGCTGGTCGTGGCGCTGGCGGGCTGAGGCACGCGAAACCGGTCGCGTCCGACGGTGGCGCGCACCGATCCTCCGCAGACTGGGGTCATGGACAACCTCGACCTGACAGTGATCCGCGCGCTCCTCGATTGGCGCCGCGCCGGCCGGCATGCCCTGCTGGCCACCGTGACCCGCACCTGGGGCTCGTCGCCCCGGCCGGTCGGCTCGATCATGGCGCTGGCCGACGATGGCGCGGTGATGGGATCGGTCTCCGGCGGCTGCATCGAGGACGACCTGATCGCGCGCCATCGCGGCCGGCTGCATCTGCCGCGGGCATCGAGCCGGCCGGTCGTCGTCACCTATGGCGTCTCGGCCGACGAGGCGCACCGCTTCGGCCTGCCATGCGGCGGCACGCTCGAACTGCTGCTGGAGCACGATCCCGATGCCGATTCGCTCGGCACGCTGGTGGCTTCGCTGGAGGACGGCCGGCCGATGCGGCGCGCCGTCTCGCTCGACGACGGCACGGTGCGGCTCGATGCCGCCTCGGTCCCCGAGGAGGCGCACGTGGCCGGCGGCTGGTTCGTCAACGGCTTCGGGCCGGCCTTCCGCATGCTGATCGTCGGTGCCGGCCAGCTGGCCGAATATCTCGCCACCATGGCCAAGTTCAGCGGGTTCGCGGTGACGCTGTGCGATCCGCGCGCCGAATACCGCGGCGCCTGGTCGGTGCCGGGCGTGACCCTGACGACGCAGATGCCCGACGATGCCGTGCTGGCCTTCCGGCCCGATCGCCGCAGTTGCGTGGTGGCGCTCGCGCACGATCCGAAGATCGACGATCTGGCACTGCTGGAGGCGCTCGACAGCGAGGCCTTCTACATCGGCGCGATCGGCTCGCGGCGCAACGCCCAGGCGCGGCGCGAGCGCATGGTCGAGCACTTCGGACACACGGCCGCCTCGCTCGAGCGTCTGCGCGGGCCGATCGGCATCTACATCGGCAGCAAGACGCCGCCGGAGATCGCGGTCAGCGTGATGGCGGAGATCCTGGCCGTGAAGAATGGCGTCACGCTGCCGCGCGAGATCGAGGTGGCGAGCGCCAAGGCACTGCGCGAGGGCCTGCAGGAAATGGCCTGAGGCACGGTCCGGGCCCGGAGCGCCGGAGCGCCGGAGCGCCGGAGCGCCGGAGCCCGAGGGGGCGGCTCAGTCCGGCGTCGGGACCGAGGTGCCGCGCTGTGGCGGCTGCCTGGGCCGGCCCTCGCCGTCCAGGCCGAGCTCGTCGCCCGGGTGGGCCTGCGGCACGTCGCCATCCTTCTGCCGCTCGCGGAACAGCGCGGCGCGCATCAGGAAGATGGTGGTGACGGGCGCGGTCAGCGCGATGAACAGCGTGATGAGCACGGCGTGCAGGAACAGGTTGGCGCCCTGCATCGAGAAGTACACGATGGTGGCCAGGGTCATGCACCAGACGCCGGCGGTCGCGCCCAGCGTGGGCGTGTGGATGCGGCGGAAGAACGTGGGCATGCGCACCAGGCCGAAGGAGCCGATGGCGGCGAAGGCCGCGCCCACCACGGCGAAGACCGCCGTCACGATCTCCGCCCACAGCGGCAGCGGCACGGCGACGAATTCGGGCATCACTCGATCACCTCGCCACGCAGCAGGAACTTGGCGATCGCCGTCGAGCTGACGAAGCCGAACAATGCCACCAGCATCGCCGCCTCGAAGTAGACATTGCTGGCATAGACGATGCCCAGCACCAGCATCATCAGCATGCCGTTGATGTAGAGGCAGTCGAGCGCCATCACGCGGTCCTGCGCCGAGGGACCGGCCAGCAGCCGGAACAGGGCGCAGAGCATGGCGATGGCCAGCAGGAAGAGGGCGGCCTTCAGGCCCCAGAGCAGCACGGGCGTCATGACTCGAAGATCTCCATCAGCGGCTTCTCGTAGCGATCCTTGATCATGCGGATCATCCCCTGCTCGTCCTTCAGGTCGAAGACGTGCAGGAGCAGGGTCGAGCGGTCCAGGCTCAGTTCGCCCCAGGCCGTGCCCGGGGTCAGGCACAGGATCATGGCCAGCACGGCGAGCGCGTTGGCATCGCGCACGTCGAGCGGGATCAGCAGGAAGTGCGAGGGGATGTCGTCGGTGCGGCGCGTGAGCAGTTCGCGCGCCACCATCAGCGCCGAGCGCACCATGTCGCGCAGCACCACCACCAGCAGGGCCAGCGCCACGCGCGGCCGCCGCATGCGCACCGCCGCCGGCCGCAGGCCGCGCGTGAGCAATGGCACCACCAGGGCCAGGATCAGCGCCATCAGCAGGGTCGCCGCCTCGAGCGACTGGTTCAGCAGCAGCCAGACGACGAACAGCGCGACCGACAGCGGGGGCGAGGGAATCCAGCGGCGGATCATGGAGCGGCACTCCCGGTGGCGCCCGAGGTCGGGCTGGGCGTCTGGCGGGCGCCGAACACCGCCTCGCGATAGGCATCGGGGCGGAACAGGCCCTCGGCCGTGGCCCGGGCATGCTGCATCACCGGCTCGGCCTCGATGGTCAGGGCCAGGCAGGCGGCCAGCAGCGCGGCCACGGGCAGCACCTCCAGCGCGCGCAGCGAGGGCATGGTGGCATGGTCCTGGGTCCAGAAATGGCGGATGCCGGTGCGGCTGAGCGCCACCAGCGTCAGGAAGCCCGAGATCAGCAGCATCGCCAGGAAGATCCAGCCGGCCGGGCCGACCACCGGCGCGTCGAGCAGGCTGGAGAGCATGGCGAACTTGCCGACGAAGCCGGAGAAGGGCGGCAGGCCGGCCAGCAGCAGCGTGCAGCCCATGAAGCCCAGGCCGAGGAAGGCGACGCCGGCCGGGATGGCGCGGCCATAGAGCGCCTGCTGCTCGTCGTCGAGGTTCACGTGCGCGTGCACGGTCAGGTCCTCGGCCAGGAACGGCGCGCTGCCGGCGTCCTCGTGCGGCGCGATGCTGGCGCCTTCGTTGCGCCAGCGCTCGATCATGTCGATGAGCAGGAAGAACGCGCTCGCCGCGAGCGTGGAATTGAGCAGGTAGTAGAGCGCTCCGCCCCAGACCCCGGGCAGTCCGAGGCCGACGGCCGCCAGCAGGGTGCCGGCGGAGACCAGCACGCTGAAGCCCGCGAGGTTCGACAGCCGCTGCGTGCCGACCACGCCCAGCGCGGCGGCGCACAGCGTGGCGATCCCCATCGCCACCAGCACGCCCTGGCCGAACTGCGCCGACACGCCGGTGTCGGGTGCGAACATCACGGTCCACAGCCGCAGCAGGGTGTAGATGCCCAGCTTGGTCAGCAGCGCGAAGACCGCGCTCACCGGCGCCACGGCCGCGCTGTAGGCCGGCACCAGCCAGAAGTTCAGCGGCCAGGCGCCGGCCTTGGCGAAGAAGGCGGTCGCGAGGATGGCCGCGGCGGCATGCACCAGGCCGCGATCGGCCGGATCGAGCTGGGCGATGCGGATGCCCAGGTCGGCCATGTTGAGCGTGCCGGTCGCGCCATAGAGCAGGGCCGCCCCGATCAGGAACAGCGACGAGGCCGCCAGGTTGATGGCGATGTAGTGCAGCCCGGCGCGCACCCGCAGCCGGCCCGATCCGTGCAGCAGCAGGCCGTACGAGGCGGCCAGCATGACCTCGAAGAAGACGAACAGGTTGAACAGGTCGCCCGTGAGGAAGGCGCCGTTGAGGCCCATCAGCTGCAGCTGCAGCAGGGGGTGGAAGTGCACGCCGGCGCGGTCCCAGCGCGAGGTCGAGTAGATCGACACCGCGAAGGCGACGACGCCGGTCAACGCCACCATCAGCGTGGAGAGCCGGTCGGCCACCAGCACGATGCCGAAGGGCGCGCGCCAGTTGCCCGCCAGGTAGACGCCGATCGAGCCGGGTCCGCCGCCGGTGTCCGGCGCGTTGACCCAGCGCAGCAGCGCCAGCGCGGCGATCAGGCCGACCAGCCCGGAGATCACCGTCAGCGCCGACTTGATGCGCCGGCGCTGTTCGCCCAGCAGCAGCATCAGCGCGGCGGTGAACATCGGCACCAGGATCGGCACCGCCACCAGATGCGGCATGGTGAAGTCGAGCAGGCGGTCGAGCAGGTGCGCGATGTCGTTCATTCCGCGCGCTCCTTGCCGTCGACGTGGTCGGTGCCCGAGAGGCCGCGCAGCGCGATCATCACCACCAGGAACAGCGCCGTCATGGCGAAGCCGATCACGATGGCGGTCAGCACCAGCGCCTGCGGCAACGGGTCGGCGGTGTTGGCCAGGGTCGAGGCATAGCCGGGGATCAGCACCGGCTCGCTGTCGACCTTCAGGCGTCCCATGCTGAAGATGAACAGGTTGACCGCATAGGACATCAAGGTGAGTCCCATGATGACCTGGAAGGTGCGCGGGCGCAGCAGCAGGTAGACACCCGATCCGGTGAGCACGCCGATGGCGATGGCGAGAACGATTTCCATCAGTGGTCTCCGGACGCCGGAGGCGCGAGGCCGGCGGGGTGGGGGACGTCCTCCTCGATCACCAGGCGCGGATCGGCGGCTTCCGAGAGCGCCACCTTCTTCTCGTCGGACTTCGAATGCATCTCGGATTCGCGCTCGGCCTGCTCGTCGGCCCAGCGATGGCTGCGCACCGACTGGTGGGCCAGCGCGGTCAGGATCAGCATGGTGGCCCCCAGCACCAGCGAGAACACGCCGATGTCGAAGAACAGCGCGCTGGGCACGTGGATCTCGCCGAGCACCGGCAGGTGCAGGTGGGCGGTGTGGGTGGTCAGGAACGGATAGCCCAGCGCCACCGCGCCACCGCCGGTGGCCAGCGCCAGCAGCAGTCCGACGGCGATCCAGCGGCGCGGGTAGATGCGCAGGTGCTCCTCGACCCACTCGGTGCCCGAGACGATGAACTGCAGCACCAGCGCCACCGACATCACCAGTCCGGCGACGAAGCCGCCGCCCGGCGCGTTGTGGCCGCGCATGAAGAAATACACCGACACCAGCACCGCCAGCGGCAGCAGCAGCCGCACCAGCACCGCCGGCACCATCAGGTAGCCGACGGCGGTGTCCTTGGCGCGGCGCGGGTTGAGCAGGTCGCTGCTGCCGTCGTCGGCCTGGGCCCGCTGCTGCGCCGGCAGCGCCATCGATTCGATGGCCGGGCGGAAGCGGCGCAGCAGCGCGTACACCGTGAGCGCGACGACACCGAGCACGGTGATCTCGCCGAAGGTGTCGAAGCCGCGGAAGTCCACCAGCATCACGTTGACGACGTTGGTGCCGCCGCCCTCGGTCAGCGCGCGGTCCAGGAAGAACGGCGAGATGCTGTCGGGGAAGCGCCGGGTCATCACGGTCCAGGCCAGGGCCGCCATGCCGCCACCGGCCAGCGTCGCCACCAGCAGGTCGCGTCCGCGCCGGCCCCAGGGGCGCAGGCGTTCGCGCGCGCGCTGCACCTCCTGCTGGCGCATCGGCAGCCAGCGCAGGCCCAGCAGGATCAGGACGGTCGTGACCGCCTCGACCACCAGCTGCGTCAATGCCAGGTCGGGCGCGGAGAACCAGATGTAGGTGATGCAGCACACCAGGCCCGATGCCGCCGCCAGCATCAGCGAGGCGAGGCGGTGGAACTTGGCCTGCCAGGCGGCCGCCAGGGCGCAGACGGCGCCGATCAGCCAGGTCATGGCGAACATCGGCGAGAACGCCAGCGGGGGGCGCGTGCCGCTGGCCGCCGGCATCAGCCACAGCGACGTCGCGGCGCCGGCCACGGCCACCAGCACCAGCAGCAGGAGCTGCGACTGCAGCCGCTGCGTGCCCAGCAGGCGCCGGCTGCGGCGCCCCGTCTCGCTCAGGCGCGCCAGCAGGTTCTCGAAGATGCGCTGGCCGTCGAAGCGGCGCAGGCCCGGGGTGTGTTCGAGCTGGCCCTGCGCGCGGCCGCGCCGCTGCAGCAGGTACAGCGCCCCGCCGGCGGCCAGCGCGATGAAGCTCATGAGCAGCGGCAGGTTGAAGCCGTGCCAGACGGCCAGGCTGTACTCGGGCAGCTCGCCGCCCACCACCGGCGCCGCCGCCGCCGCCAGCAGCGGCCCGACCGACCAGGCCGGCGCGACGCCCACCACCAGGCAGACCAGCACCAGCAGCTCGACCGGCACGCGCATCCAGTGCGGCGGCTCGTGCGGCGTCTTGGGCACGTCGGGTCCGCAGGGCGGACCGAAGAAGACATCGAACACGAAGCGCGCCGAATAGGCGACGCTGAAGATGCCCGCGATGGTGGCGATCACCGGCAGCGTGAAGTCGACCCAGGGCGTGGACTGGATGAAAACCGTCTCGGCGAAGAACATCTCCTTCGAGAGGAAGCCGTTCAACAGCGGCACGCCGGCCATCGAGGCGCTGGCGATGATGGCCAGGGTGCCGGTGATCGGCATCAGCCGGATCAGGCCGCTGAGCTTGCGGATGTCGCGCGTGCCGCTCTCGTGGTCGATGATGCCCGCGGCCATGAACAGCGAGGCCTTGAAGGTCGCGTGGTTCATGATGTGGAAGACCGCCGCGACGGCCGCCAGCGGGCTGTTCAGGCCGAGCAGCAGCGTGATGAGGCCGAGGTGCGAGATGGTTGAGTAGGCCAGCAGCGCCTTCAGGTCGCGCTGGAACATCGCGATGTAGGCGCCGAGCGTGAGCGTGATCGCGCCGGCGCCGCCGACCAGCCAGAACCATTCCTCGGTGCCCGAGAGCGCCGGCCAGAACCGCGCCATCAGGAACACGCCGAGCTTCACCATGGTGGCCGAATGCAGGTAGGCCGAGACCGGCGTCGGGGCCGCCATGGCGCGCGGCAGCCAGAAATGGAATGGGAACTGGGCGCTCTTGGTGAAGGCGCCCAGCAGCATCAGCACCAGCGTGAGCGGATAGAGCGCGTGCGCGCGGATCAACTCGCCCGAGGCCAGTACGACGTCGAGCTCATAGCTGCCGGCGATGCGCCCGAGCACCAGCACGCCGGCCAGCAGGCACAACCCGCCCGCGCCGGTCACGGTCAGCGCCATGCGGGCTCCGCGCCGGGCATCGCGCCGGTGGTGCCAGTAGCCGATCAGCAGGAAGGAGAACAGGCTGGTGAGTTCCCAGAACAGCACCATCTGCACGATGTTGCCGGAGAGCACCACGCCCATCATGGCGCCCATGAAGGCCAGGAAGAACGAGAAGAAGCGCGGCACCGGATCGGATGGCGACATGTAGTAGCGCGCATAGAGCACCACCAGCGCGCCGATGCCCAGCACCAGCATGCAGAACAGCCAGGCGAAGCCGTCCATGCGGAAGACGAGGTCGAGGCCGAGCGAGGGCAGCCACTCGATGCGCTCGCGGATCACGTTGCCATCGGCCAGGCGTGGGAACAGCCAGGCCGCCTGGACCGCGCAGCCCAGCGCCACCAGTCCTGCGAGGGTCGACTCCCGGTTGCGAGCGTTGGACGGCAGGAAGGCCGCGATCGCGCTGGCGATGAAGGGGAGGACGACGAGGAGGACCAGGGGCATTGCGCAGGATTCTATCGACGGGGTGCGTTCGGTCCCGCCCTGCGCCAGGCGCCATGCGGGGGTTTGTCTACCGATTCAGGATGCGAAGGTCTGGACGGTGCGCAGACCCAGCCAGGTGAGAAAGAGCGAGCCTCCCAGATGCAGGGCGATGGTGAGCAGCGCCAGTCCGGGTCGACCTCCCGTCAGCATGCCCACCGTCTCCGCCGAGAAACTGGAGAAGGTCGTCAGGCTACCCAGGAAACCCGTCACGACCATCAGCCGCCACGCCGGATGGATGTCGGGCAGGCCGCTCAGGACCCCGATGACCACGCCGATCAGGTAGCCCCCCACCAGGTTGACCACCAGCGTGCCCCAGGGGATCACGCCGCCCGGGTTGAGCCACAGCGAGATGCCCCAGCGCAGCAGCGCGCCGACGCAGGCGGCGGCGCAGATCGCCAGCGCGTTGGTCAGCATGCCCCGTCGTCCTCGCGGACCCTGTCGCCAGCCGTCACCACCGCCTATTTCTCCACGCCCATCACCCAGTTGGGCACGCTGGTGACGATACCCGGGAAGAGGGTGATCAAGGCGATGCACACCACCAGGCACAGGAAGAACGGGATCGCCGCCTTGGCGATCAGGTTGCTGTCCTTGCCGGTCATGTTCTGCAGCACGAACAGGTTGAAGCCCACCGGCGGCGTGACCTCCGCGATCTCCACCAGCAGCACGATGAAGATGCCGAACCACACCAGGTCGAAGCCGGCCTTCTGGATCATCGGCAGCACCACCGCGCTGGTCAGCACGATCATCGAGATGCCATCGAGCGCCGTGCCCAGGACCAGGTACACCACCACCAGCGCGCCGATCAGCGCATAGGGCGACAGGTGCATGGCGTCGACCCATTCGGCCAGCTCGCGCGGGATGCCGGTGAAGGCCATGGTCTTGGTCAGGAAGGCCGCGCCGGCGAGGATGAACATGATCATGCAGCTGGTGCGGGTGGCGCCCATCAGGCCCTCCCGGAAGTTGCGCCACGTCAGGCTGCGTCCCTTGGCGGCGATGGCCAGCGAACCCAGCACGCCGAAGGCGGCGCACTCGGTGGCGGTGGCCCAGCCGGCCACCAGCACCCAGACGATGAAGACGATCAGCAGCGCGCACGGGATCAGGTTGCCCGACAGGCGGATCTTCTCGCGCAGTGTCGTGGGCGGATCGGCCGCCGGCACCTTGTCCGGGTTGCGCAGGCTCCACCAGCCGATGTAGCCGGAGAACAATCCCATCAGCAGCAGTCCCGGCAGGAAGCCGGCCAGGAAGATGCGGATGATCGAGGCATCGGCCGCCACGGCGTAGACCACCATCGTGATCGACGGCGGGATCAGGATGCCCAGCGTGCCGGCGGTGGCGAGCGAGCCGATGGCCAGCCGCTCGTCGTAGCCGCGCCGCTTGAGTTCGGGCAGGGCCACCTTGGCGATGGTCGCGCAGGTCGCGGCCGACGAGCCCGAGACCGAGCCGAACACGCCGCAGCCGAGGATGGTGGTGTGCATCAGCCGGCCCGGCACGCGGTTGAGCCAGGGCCGCAGGCCCTCGAACATCTCCTCGCTCAACTTGGTCCGGAACAGGATCTCGCCCATCCATATGAACAGCGGCAGCGCCGCCAGCTCCCAGCTCGCGTTGCTCTCCCAGAAGGCGGAGAACAGGTTCTTGCCCGGCAGCGTGTTGGTGAAGAAGGCCTGCCCGACCCAGCCGACGATGGCCAGCGTCATCGCGATCCATACGCCGCCGGCCAGCAGGACCAGCATGATGACGAGCAGCAGCGCGCCCATCCAAAGAGTTTCTGTCATGCGGCCTTCAGATGTCGGAGGAGAAGTCGCCAGCGGCGTGGCGCTCTTCGAGGGCCCGCTGGTAGCTCGGCTTGTCGCCGCGGACCACGCCGACGAGTTCGTCGACCATGGCGATGAGCAGCAGCCAGCAGCCGATCACGAAGGTCGACTGCGGGATCCAGATCGGGATCACCACCAGGCCGGTGGCCATCTCGGCGAACTCGTAGCTCTCCCAGGTGAAGCTGGTGGCCCAGTAGGTGAGGTAGGCGACCGCCACCGAGGCGATCAGCAGGCAGGTGACGTCGAGCACGCGCCGCACCGGCGCCGGCACCTTGTCCAGCAGCAGCGTGACGCGCACGAAGTCGCCGTGGCGGAAGGCATGCGCCATGGCGAAGAACGCCGCGGCCGCGCACAGCCACGCGACGACGTCGTTGAGTCCGCTCACGTGCCAGTTCATCTGCCGGCCGACGCCGGCGACGATCATCAGCACGAAGATCAGGAAGACGCAGCAAGCGCCCAGCGCGCCGGCACCGTCGTACAGGCGATCGAGGAAGCGGCGCATGGTTCAGGCGCTCCGTCGGAGCGTTCGGAGCCTCGTTCGGGCGGCTCTCATTTTTTGTAGGCGTCCATGATCGCCGCGCCATCCGCGCCGGCGGCCTTGAGCCAATCGGCCTGCATGATGCCGCCGACCTGGCGCATGTCGGCGTCGAGCTTGGGCGAAGGCTTGTGGATCTTCATGCCGCGCTCGGCCAGCAGGCGCTTGTATTCGGCGTTCTTCTCCTCGGCCACCTTCCAGCCGCGCGACTCGGCATCGGCGGCGGCTTTCTGCACGGCTGCCTTGGTCGGCGCGTCCAGGGCGTCGAAGGACTTGGCGTTGACCAGGATCGCGTTCTTCGGGATCCAGGCCTGCGTGTCGTAGAAGTTCTTGATGTGCTCGTAGGTCTTGGTGTCGTAGCCGGTCGAGCCCGAGCTCATGTAGCTCTCGATCACGCCGGTGGCCATGGCGGCGCTGAGTTCGGCCTGCTGGATCTGCACCGGCTGGGCGCCGATGAGTTCGGCGATCTTGGCCGTGGCCGGGCTGTAGGCGCGCCACTTGATGCCGCGCAGGTCGGCCACCGAGGCGATCTCCTTCTTCGCGTAGATGCCCTGCGGTGCCCATGGCACCGTGAACAGGATCCTGATGTTCTGCGCGGCCAGCAGCTTGTCCATGGCCGGCTTGGAGGCCGTGTAGAGCTTCTTCGCCTCGGGGTAGGTGGTGGCCAGGAAGGGCACGCCATCCAGCGCGTAGATCGGGTTCTCGTTGGCGTAGTTGGCCAGCAGGATCTCGCCGGCCTGGGCCTGGCCGCTCTGCACGGCGCGCTTGATCTCCGGCGCCTTGAAGAGCGAGGCGTTGGCGTGCACCGTGATGCGCAGCTTGCCGCCCGTCGCCGCTTCGACGTCCTTGGCGAACTGGGTGATGTTCTCGGTGTGGTAGTTGGTCGCGGGATAGGCGGTGGGCAGGTCCCATTTGACCTGCTGCGCGAAGGCCGCGCCGCCGCTCAGGGCGAGCGCGGCGACCGTCGCGATCGAGGTGGCCAGCAAGGACGGCCGCACGGTGGAGGCCTTCACGGCGGGAACGCAGGAGTGATGCATGGGATGGGAGTCCAGGAGAAAAGACGGAGGAAAAACGCAGTGCAGCCTACGTGCAAATATCGGGCCACCATTGAGGTCTTTCCCTACGGAACCCGATCCCGCCCGGCCATGAAAAAGCCGCCCGGAGGCGGCTGAGGTTCGATGGGGCGTCGCGCGCGGGTGGCCAGCGTGCCCTGCGTGCGATCTACTTGGTCTTGGACATCGGGTGGGACTTGGCTTCCCCCTTGGCCATCCGGTCGGCGACGGCGGTGTCGTCGAAGCTCTTGCCGTTGACCGTCAGGCCCTGTCCGGACAGCTTGGTGGCGGTCTTGGCCTTGACGCCCTTGACGCGGCTCATGAAGTCGCCCCAATCCTTGAACTCACCCTGCGCCCGCGCATCCACGATGCGCTTGGACATGCCGGGGCCGACGCCCTTGATGCCGTCGAGGTCGGCGGCATTGCTCTTGTTGACATCGACCGCGGCGAACGACGACATCGTCAGCATCATGGCCGTGATGGCCAGAACTTTCTTGAACATGTGAATGAATCTCCCTGATTCTCGATGATGGATGTGATTGACAGCTTGATCGCGCCAGCCGCTTTCGCATCGGCGCGGGGCGGACTGTAGCCGGGTCGAACGACCGCTTTCTTTCCGAATCGAACAAGGGAGGCGGGTGGCGGGCGACGACGCCCGCGAGGCGCCGCGTGCCTCGTCACGAGGCGCCTCAGAGTTCCTCGACGCGCCGTGGCGGATAGCTGTCCCAGGCCTGGCAGCCCGGGCAGTGCCAGAAGTACTGGTGCGCCTCGAAGCCGCAGGCGGCGCAGCGGTAGCGCATCAGCGGTCGCGTCGCCTGGTCGAGCGCACGCTGCACCTGGGGATGGAACTGCTCGTTGGCGAAGGTCTCGCCGGCGAGCCAGCGGGAGGCCGCCACCAGCGACGGCTGCTTCGCCAGATGCGCGATGTAGCCGTCGCGCGGCGTCGCCCGCGCCGGTGGCGCCATGGCGGGGTCGACGGCCGCCGCCTCGAACACCGGCGTTCCGTCGTCGACCAGCGCGGGCAGGCCACCCAGGGCGATGATGGCTTCGAGCAGGTCGATCGACGGCTGGTCCGCATAGCGGCGCTGCAGCAGCGCCAGGGCTTCGCCGGTGCGTTGCGCGGCGCTGGCCGCCTGCTGCAGCGTGGCCGCGCACAAGGGCAGCGCGAGCGGCGCGCGTTCACCCAGTGCCAGCAGCGTGTCGACGGCGGCCGAAGCCTGGCCGGTGCGCAGCTGCAGCACCGCGGTGTCGATGGCGGGGCGCGGAGCCGTGGGCGCGAGCGCGACGGCCTGGCGCAGCAGTTCACCGGCCGCGGCCAGATCGTCGCCCTTGGCCAGTTGCTCGGCCGCCTGCTCGCACAGGTAGTGCGAGCGGCGTGCCGCATAGCTCGCCTGGCCGGCGGTGTCGAGCTTCTCGGCCACGGCCGCGGCCTGCGTCCATTCGCGCGAACGCTCGTAGATGGCGAGCAGCGACAGCCGCGCCTCGTTCTCGTAGCGCGTGCCTTCGAGTTTCTGCAGGGCGGCCTCGGCGCGGTCGAGCAGGCCGGCGCGCAGGAAGTCCTGGGCCAGCGCGTGCTGGGCCCGTTCGCGATCGACGCGCGAGAGATCGCCGCGTCCGAGCAGGTGCTCGTGCACCCGCACGGCGCGCTGGTATTCGCCCCGGCGCCGGAACAGGTTGCCCAGCGCGAAATGCAGTTCCTGGGTGTCGGGGTCGTTCTGCACCGCCTCGATGAAGGCGTCGATGGCCTGGTCCTGCTGCTCGTTGAGCAGGAAGTTCAGCCCGCGGAAGTAGGCCTTGGGCGCCTGCCGGTTCTCCAGCTTCAGCTGGCGCAGATCGAAGCGCGAAGCCAGCCAGCCGAGGACGAAGGCGACCGGGAAGCCCAGCAGGAGCCAGCTGAAATCAAAGTCCATGTTGTCGGGCGGCTGGAACGTCGGTCACGGTGGCGAGGGCCTCGAGCGGCGCTGGCGCGGTGCTGGCGACGACCGTCGCGGAGGGTTCGTTGGAGGGCGAGTTGGCCACCGCGGCGCTGCGGTGCTTCCACCAGCCTGGCAGCATGCCCAGCACACCGACGACGACGCCACCGGCGAAGGCCGCCAGGACCACCAGCACGAGTGGCGCGCGCCAGTAGGTGCTGAAGAAGAAATAGACGGTCGCGTCCTGCTGGTTGTTCAGCGCGAAGGCGAAGAGGGTGAAAAAAAGGGCTGCCTTGAGCAGCCACAGAAGGTACTTCATGCGCATCCCCGGTAACCCGGGCGCATTCTACTTTTGACGACCATCGGCATGGCCGCCACCGCCGGCGTCGAGCTCGGCGGTCCGGGCGTCGACCGCTTCGCGCAGGGCCTTGCCGGGCTTGAAGTGGGGAACGCGCTTCTCCGGGATCTGGACGCTCTCTCCCGAACGCGGATTGCGTCCGATGCGGGGAGGTCGCCGATTGACCGAGAAGCTGCCGAAACCACGGATCTCGATGCGGTGGCCGCGCACCATGGCGTCGCTCATGGCGTCGAGGATGGTCTTGACGGCGAATTCGGCATCGCGATGCGTAAGTTGCGCAAAACGGGCGGCAAGTTCTTCCACGAGGTCGGAGCGGGTCATGGCGTCTCGGTGAGAGTGGGCGTGCGGAGGACGAAAAAAAAGACAGGGTGGCCTCGCGGCCACGCCTGTCTTCTCCTGGACGACTTACTTGTCGCTGTTGTCCAGCTTGGCGCGCAGCAGGGCGCCCAGGCTGGTCGTGCCGGCGTTCTCGCGGGCCGATTGCTGGCTCAGGTTGGCCATCGCGCCTTGCTCGTCGACCATGTCCTTCTGCTTGATGGACAGCTGGATGTTGCGGGTCTTGCGATCCACGTTCACCACCACGGCCGTGACTTCGTCACCTTCCTTGAGCACGTTGCGGGCGTCTTCCACGCGGTCGCGGGAGATCTCGCTGGCACGCAGGTAGCCGATGATGTCCTCGCCCAGATCGATCTCGGCACCACGTGCGTCGACGGTCTTGACCTTGCCGGTGACGACCTGGCCCTTGTCGTTCACGGTGGTGAACGTGGTGAAGGGGTCGCTGTCGAGCTGCTTGATGCCCAGGCTGATGCGTTCGCGGTCGACGTCGACTGCCAGCACGAGCGCTTCGACTTCCTGGCCCTTCTTGTAGTTGCGCACGGCGGCTTCGCCGGTCTCGTTCCAGGACAGGTCCGACAGGTGCACCAGGCCGTCGATGCCGGCGGCCAGGCCGACGAACACGCCGAAGTCGGTGATCGACTTGATCGGGCCCTTGACGCGATCGCCGCGCTTGGTGTTCTGCGCGAATTCCTGCCACGGGTTGGCCTTGCACTGCTTCATGCCCAGGCTGATGCGGCGCTTGTCCTCGTCGATCTCCAGGACCATGACTTCGACTTCGTCGCCCAGCGAGACGATCTTGTTCGGAGCGATGTTCTTGTTGGTCCAGTCCATCTCGGAGACGTGCACCAGGCCCTCGATGCCGGGTTCGAGTTCGACGAACGCGCCGTAGTCGGCGATGTTCGTGACCTTGCCGAACAGGCGGGTCGACTGCGGATAGCGGCGCGAGACGCCCATCCACGGGTCGTCGCCCATCTGCTTGAGACCCAGCGAGACACGGTTCTTCTCGGTGTCGAACTTGAGGATCTTGGCGGTGATTTCCTGGCCGGCCTGAACGACTTCGCTCGGGTGGCGGACGCGGCGCCAGGCCATGTCGGTGATGTGCAGCAGGCCGTCGATGCCGCCGAGGTCGACGAACGCGCCGTACTCGGTGATGTTCTTGACCACGCCCCGGACGACGGCGCCTTCCTTCAGGGTCTCCATCAGCTTGGCGCGTTCCTCGCCCATGCTGGCTTCGACCACGGCACGGCGCGAGAGCACGACGTTGTTGCGCTTGCGGTCGAGCTTGATGACCTTGAATTCCAGGGTCTTGTTCTCGTAGGGGGTCAGGTCCTTGATCGGACGCGTGTCGATCAGCGAGCCCGGCAGGAAGGCGCGGATGCCGTTGACGAGCACCGTGAGGCCGCCCTTGACCTTGCCGCTGGTGGTGCCGGTGACGAAGTCGCCGGATTCGAGGGCCTTCTCCAGGCTCATCCAGGACGCGAGGCGCTTGGCCGTGTCGCGCGAGAGGATGGTGTCGCCATAGCCGTTCTCGACGGAGCCGATGGCCACGGAGACGAAGTCGCCGGCCTGGACTTCGAGTTCGCCCTTGTCGTTCTTGAACTCCTCGATCGGCACATACGCTTCGGACTTCAGACCGGCGTTGACGACGACGTGGTTGTGTTCGACACGCACGACTTCGGCGGTGATGACCTCACCGCTGCGCATCTCGGAGCGCTTCAGGGATTCTTCGAACAGGTCGGCAAAAGATTCAGACATTGATGGTTCCTTCCGTCAGGCCAGGGTTGGCGGCCACGTCATGCGAAATTGCGTGTGGCTGCGCGGGGATCTGGAGACGGCGGTTGGTGGGCTTGTCGCCCGGGTCGGGTTGGAAAAAAACCGGTGGGCCGATGCGCTTGTCGCGCGGAGGGCGGCTCGCCGGACCGGAAACGGATGCACCGGTTTCAGGCCGGTTGCCCGTGTACGACCTTCAGGAAGGGGTTCCGAAAGGCTGTTGCTGTTGCCACCAGTCCAGCACACGTTCGACCGAGTCTTCGATCGAGAGCGTGGAGTTGTCCAGGAGGCGTGCGTCCTGTGCCGGCTTCAGGGGCGCGACGCTGCGGGAGGAGTCCCGGAGGTCGCGTGCTTCCAGGTCGGCACGAAGACTGTCGATTGTAGTCGAAATGTCCTTTGAAATCAATTGCTTATGGCGTCTCTCGGCGCGTTGCGCGGCGCTGGCCGTCAGGTAGATCTTGAGTGGCGCGTCGGGAAAGAGCACGGTCCCCATGTCGCGGCCATCGGCGACCAGTCCGGGCAGCCGCCGGAAGCGCTGCTGCAGGCCGACGAGCGCCTCGCGCACCGCCGGCAGGGCGGAGACGCGGGAGGCGTCCATGCCGGCGGCCTCCGTGCGGATGAGTTCGCCGATGTCCTCCTCGCCCAGCAGGAGAGTGCCATCCTGGAAGCGCAATGCGAGGGCGCCCACGATCTCGGCGATGCGGGCCTCGTGCCGGGGCTCGGGCTCGAGGCCGGCGCGCCGCATGACCAGGCCGGCGACCCGGTAGAGCGAGCCCGAATCGAGGTAGTGGTAGCCCAGGTGGCGGGCGACCTCGACGGCCAGCGTGCCCTTGCCCGAGGCCGATGGGCCGTCGATGCAGATCACCGGGACCCGGGCGGCCTCGACGACGCCGAACAGCGCCTCGAAATAGTCCGGGAAGGTCTTGGCCACGCAATGCGGGTCGAGGATGCGCACCGGACGCGAAGCCGGATTGAAGGCGGCCAGCGAGAAGCACATGGCGATGCGATGGTCGTCATAGGTCTCGATGGCCGCGGCGCGCCAGGCCGCGGGCGGCAGCGGATGCACGCGCAGGAAATCCGGGCCGTCCTCGACCCGGGCTCCGAGCTTGCGCAACTCGGCGGCCATGGCGTCGATGCGGTCGGTCTCCTTGACGCGCCAGCTCGCGATGTTGCGCAGCGTGCTCGGACCATCGGCGTGCAGCGCCATCACCGCCAGCGTCATGGCGGCGTCGGGGATGTGGTTGGCATCGATGTCGAGCGCCTGGAGCGGCCAGGCGCCGCGCGCCACCCGCAGCCAGTTGGGGCCGCTGTCGATCCGCGCGCCCATCTGGCGGGCGGCGTCGATGAAGCGGATGTCGCCCTGGATCGAGTCCGCGCCGACGCCCTCGATGCGCAAACCCTCGGCTCCGGTGGCGGCCAGGGCACCCAGGGCGATGAAGTAGCTCGCCGACGAGGCATCGGCCTCGACGTGGATGTCGCCCGGCGAGCGATAGCGGCTCGACGCGGGGATGGTGAAGCGTTCCCAGCCGTCGCGGCGCACCGTGATGCCGAAACGGGCGAGCAGGTTCAGCGTGATCTCGATGTAGGGCTTGGAGATCAGCTCGCCGACCACTTCGATCACGATGTCGCGCGGTGTCGCTTCGCCATGGCCCGAGGCCAGGGGCAGCGCCAGCAGCAGCGCCGTGAGGAACTGGCTGGAGACGTCGCCGCGCACGCGGATCGGTGCATCGAGCGCCAGCGTGTCGATGGCCACGCGATGGATGCGCAGCGGCGGATAGCCCGGATTGCCCAGGTAGTCGATGCGGCAGCCGATCTGCGTGAGGGCATCGACCAGGTCGCCGATCGGGCGTTCGTGCATGCGTGGCACGCCACTGAGGTCGAAGTCTCCACCCAGCAGGGCCAGGGCGGCGGTCAGGGGCCGCATGGCGGTGCCGGCATTGCCCAGGAACAGCGCCGCGCGGGGGGTGCGCAGCATGCCGCCCAGTCCCTCGATGCGCAGGGTCGCGCCATCGCGGACGATGCCGCAGCCCAGGATGCGCAGGGCGTCGAGCATGACGCGGGTGTCGTCGGAATCGAGGAGGTCGTGCACCGTGGTGACGCCTTCGGCCAGCGCGGCCAGCAGCAGTACGCGGTTGGAGATGCTCTTGGAGCCCGGCAGACGCACGGTGCCCGCTGCCGAGACCAGTGCGGGAATGTCGAGAAAGGGCGTGGCGTACATGGCGTCGTCAGTCGGTCGATGAGGGAAGGGCGCCGGGACGCCAGGGCGCGCGGATCCCTCGCGCGGCGGCGATGGCGGATTCGAGCGCCGGTCCGTCGTCGCGCGCGATCAGGGTTTCCAGGTCGAGCAGCGTCTCGCGAAATGCCTTCGAATGCGCGAGCACCTGTTCGCGATTGGCCAGCAGGATGTCGCGCCAGATGGCCGGATTGCTCGCCGCGATGCGCGAGAAGTCGCGGAACCCGGGACCCGCGATGGACAGGGCCTGTGGCGCGCCCGACTGGGCCGCGAGGCTGTTGATGAAGGCGAAGGACAGCAGATGCGGCAGATGGCTGACGGCGGCCAGGGCGCTGTCGTGCGCGTCCGGCGTCATGGCGACGACGCGCGACCCGATGGCGCTCCAGGTGTCCGTGGCACGCTGCAGGCTGGCTGGTGCGGTGACGTCGAGCGGCGTGAGCACGATCTGGCGCCCATCGAAGAGCGAGGCTTCCGCATGGTCGACGCCCGCCACCTCCTTGCCCGCAATCGGATGCGCCGGCACGAAATGCGCCAGCTGGGAAGCCGGGAAGGCGCGCCGTGCCGCCTCGACGACGTCACCCTTGGTCGATCCGACATCCATCACCAGCGCGCCGGGTTCGAGGCCGTCGCGGATCGCCAGCAGGGTGGCTTCGGTGGCAGCCACGGGCACGGCCAGCAGGACGATGTCGCACCCGGCGACCGCGGCCAGCGCCGACGGCGCCGTGGCATCGACGACGCCGAGCTGTCGCGCGCGCTCGGTGGTGCCGGGCGAGGCGCTGTAACCGACGATGTGGCGGACCAGCTGGGCGCGCCGCAGGGCCATGGCGAACGAGCCGCCGATCAGACCGCAGCCGATGAGTCCCAGGCGTTCGAACCCGACGATGTCTTCTTCGGACCGGAGCGGGGTGCTCATGTCACGGGATATGCGCCCAGCACCTTGTAGAAAGCGCATGCCGCGCGCAATTCGGTCAGGGCCGCCGCCACGTTGGGCTGGGACGGGTGACCGTCGAGATCGATGTAGAAGTAGTACTCCCACTGACCCGTGCGGGCGGGGCGCGACTCGAACCGCGTCATCGACACGTTGTGGGCCTTCAGCGGCATCAGCAGGTCGTGCACGGCGCCGGGCTGGTTGGGCACGGACACCACCAGGCTGGTGCAGTCGCGATTCGATGCCGGTGGCATCGACAGCGTCTGCGGCAGGCAGATGATGGCGAAGCGCGTGCGGTTGTAGGAGTCGTCCTGGATGGCATGCGCCACGATGTGCAGGCCGAACCGGGTGGCGGCACGGTCGCTGGCCAGGGCGGCCCAGGCCGGATTGCCGGCCGCCAGGCGCGCGCCCTCGGCGTTGCTGGAGACGGCGCGGCGTTCGGCATCGGGCAGGTGCTTCGACAGCCAGGTCTGGCACTGGGCGAGGGCCTGCGGATGCGCCAGCACCGCCTCGATGCCCTGGAGCGAATTGGTCGTGCGCAGCAGATGGTGACGCACCAGCAGGCTGACTTCGCCGACCACGTGCGTGGGTGAATGCAGGAACAGATCGAGCGAGCGCGTGACGACACCCTCGGTGGAATTCTCCACGCCGACCACGCCATATTGCGCGCTGCCGGCGGCCGTCGCGTGGAACACCTCGTCGAAGCTGGCGCAGTAGATCAGGTCGGCGGCGCCACCGAAATATTCGACGGCCGCCTGTTCGCAGAACGTGCCCTCGGGGCCGAGCACGGCGACGCGCTGCGGCGACTCCAGCGCCAGGCAAGCCGAAGTGATCTCGCGCCAGATCGCCGCGATGTGATTGCTCTTGAGCGGTCCGCCATTGCTGCGCTGCATCTTCTCGATGACCTGCGCCACACGATCGGGTCTGAAGTAGGGCGTGCCCTCGCGCTTCTTGACTTCGCCCACCGCCTCGGCGACGCGTGCGCGCTGGTTCAGCAGGTCGATCAGACGCTGGTCGAGGGAATCGATCTGCACGCGCAGGTCGGCGAGGCTGGCGGAATGGTCCGCGGAGTCGGGAACGGAAGGCACGGGAGGAGGCGGAGCGGAGGCAGTCATCGTTCGAACGGCCCGTCGCGCCGCGCGACCGGCGCGGCGTCTCTGGTCAGGCCTGCAATGTCTCGAATTCTCGCATGTAGTCCACCAGCGCCTGGACACCCGCGAGCGGCATGGCGTTGTAGATGCTGGCGCGCATGCCGCCGACCGACTTGTGGCCCTTCAGCTGCAGCAGACCGGCCGCCTTGGCGCCGGCGAGGAAGGCCTCGTTGCGGCTCTCGTCGCGCAGGAAGAACGGCACGTTCATGCGCGAGCGGCAGGCTGGGTCGACACGGTTCTCGTAGAACCCGGACCCGTCGATGAAGCCATAGAGCAGTTTCGCCTTGGCGATGTTGCGCCGCGCCATCGCTTCGATGCCATGGGCGTCGCCTTCGGTCTGTCGCAGCAGCCAGTCGAAGGTCAGGCCGGCGACATAGATGCCCCAGGTCGGCGGCGTGTTGTACATCGAGCCGTTGTCGGCCACGGTCTTGTAGTCGAACGCGCTCGGGCAGATCTCGAGCGCGTGGCCCAGGAGATCGTCGCGCACGATCACGAGCGTCAGGCCCGCCGGTCCCAGGTTCTTCTGGGCGCCACCGAAAGCCAGTCCGACGCGTTGCCAATCGATCGGCCGGGAAGCGACGTGCGAGGAGAAGTCGATCACCAGCGGGGCCTTGCTGCCGAGCGCCGCCAGATCGGGCAGATCCTGCACCTCGACGCCATGGATGGTCTCATTGGTGCACAGATGCACATAGGCGGCATCGGCGGAGAGGTTCCAGCCCGCCGGGTCGGGCAGCCGCGTGTGACGGTCGTCCGCGTTGCTGGCCGCGACGCGCGCCTGGCAATAGCGTTGCGCCTCCTTGTGCGACTTGGCGCTCCAGCTGCCGGTGACGACGAAGTCGGCGGCGGTACCGCGCGACAGGTTCATGGGCACGATGGCGTTCTCGGCCAGGCCGCCACCCTGCATGAACAGGATGTGGAAATGATCGGGGACCGCCAGCAATTGACGCAGGTCGGCTTCGGCCTTGGCCGCGATGGCGCCGAATTCCTTGCCCCGGTGGCTCATCTCCATCACGCCCATGCCGCTGCCGTGCCAGTCGAGCATTTCGGCCGCAGCGACGCGCAACACCTCCTCCGGCATGGCGGCCGGGCCGGCCGAGAAGTTGTAGGGGCGCTCGAGGCCCGACGTCATGCCCATGACGCGACTCACTTCTTGGCGGGGGCGGCGCCCTTGGCGGCCGGCGCCTTGGCCGCGGGCTGCGCCGCCTGGCCGTCGGTCGGTGCGCCCAGCGCCTTGGCGACGCTGACGTTCAGGGCCTGCAGCTTGGGATCGATGGTCGGCCGCACGTCGGTCACGAGCTTCTGCGTCAGGGCGGAGCCGAGCTGCGGATTGAGCTCGGAGAATTTCTTGCTGAGGGGCGAGCTCAGCCAGGCGACGAGCTGACGCAATTCATCTTCGCTGAAGTTCTGTTCCAGCAGGGGGCCGACGGTGCTGGGCGCGAGTTGCACCGCCTTGTCGCGCACGATGGGAAAGGCGTCCTGGACATATTTCTGGATCTCGGCCTCGGCCGCCTTGCCCAGCGCGTCGCGCTTCTCGGGCGCCACGCGAGTCTGCAGGTATTCGCCACCGGCCTGGACGATGGGCTGCACGGAGTCGTTCACGAGGATGCGCGCCATGCCTTCCACGGCGGGACGCTGGACGTCGAGCAACTGTTTGACCAGCGCCGACTTGTCTTGCGCCATCGCGATCGAACTGGCTGCCAGTGCGACCGTCAGGACCGCAAGCTTGATTTTTTTCACTGAGGATTCTCCGTTGAAGATGAGGAAGTGCCGTCGACGTCGGTGGAGTCGCCACCATTTTCAGCCGCGTCGACATTGGCGTCGTTCTCGACGATGCGCTGCAGACCGCTGAGTTTCGCGCCTTCGTCGAGACCGATGAGGGTCACGCCCTGGGTAGCCCGGCCGAGTTCACGGATTTCCGCCACCCGGGTACGCACCAGCACACCCTTGTCCGTGATCAGCATGATCTCGTCGTCGGCATGCACCAGCGTGGCCGCGACCACCTTGCCGTTGCGCTCGCTCTGTTGAATGGCAATCATGCCTTTGGTTCCCCGGCCATGGCGGGTGTACTCGGTGATGCTGGTGCGCTTGCCATAGCCGTTCTGGGTCGCGGTGAGCACACTCTGCTGCTCGTCCTCCGCCACCAGCATGGCGATCACACCCTGGCCGTCCTCCAGCATCATGCCGCGCACGCCGCGGGCGTTGCGGCCCATGGGACGGACATCGTTCTCGTCGAAGCGGACCGCCTTGCCACCATCGGAGAACAGCATCACGTCGTGCTGGCCATCCGTGAGAGCGGCACCCACCAGATAGTCGCCCGGATCGAGGTCGACGGCGATGATGCCGGCCTTGCGCGGATTGCTGAACTCGGCAAGCGTGGTCTTCTTGACCGTGCCCATCGAGGTCGCCATGAAGACGTACTGGTCGGCCGGAAAGGTGCGCTTCTCGCCGGTCAGGGCCAGCACGACATTGATCTTCTCGCCTTCCTGCAACGGGAACATGTTGACGATGGGGCGGCCACGCGATCCGCGCGACCCCGCCGGCACCTCCCAGACCTTCAGCCAGTAGAGACGCCCCCGATTGGAGAAGCACAGGATGTAGTCGTGGGTGTTGGCGATGAAGAGCTGATCGACCCAGTCGTCTTCCTTCGTCGCCGTCGCCTGCTTGCCGCGGCCGCCGCGCTTCTGCGCCCGGTACTCGCCCAGCGGCTGACTCTTGATGTAGCCGGTATGGGACAGCGTCACGACCATGTCGGTCGGCGTGATGAGGTCCTCGGTGGACAGGTCGTAGGCGCTGTGCTCGACCTGGCTGCGGCGTGCGCCCAGCTTCGTCTGGCCGAACTCGTGGCGGATCGTGCCCAGTTCGTCGCCGATGATCACCGAGACCCGTTCCGATCGCGCCAGGATGTCGAGCAGGTCGTCGATCTCCGCCATCACCTCGCGGTACTCGGCAACGATCTTGTCCTGTTCGAGGCCCGTCAGACGCTGCAGACGCATCTGGAGGATCTCCTGCGCCTGGGTCTCCGAGAGACGATAGAGGCCATCCGAACCCATGCCGAAGTTCTTCTCCAGTCCATCGGGGCGGTAGTCGTCTGCATTGATCGTGCCGCCATCGGCGCGCGCACGCGTGAGCATCTCGCGCACCAGCGGACTGTCCCAGGCGCGGCTCATGAGCTCGCCCTTGGCCACCGGCGGTGTCGGTGCGTTGCGGATGATGGCGATGAAGTCGTCGATGTTGGCCAGCGCGACGGCGAGGCCTTCCAGCACATGGCCGCGCTCGCGCGCCTTGCGCAACGTGAAGACGGTGCGACGCGTGACGACTTCGCGACGATGCTGCAGGAAGACCTCGATCAGGTCCTTCAGGTTGCAGAGGCGGGGCTGGCCGTCGATCAGGGCCACCATGTTCATGCCGAACGTGTCCTGGAGCTGCGTCTGCTTGTAGAGGTTGTTGAGCACCACCTCGGGCACTTCGCCGCGCTTGAGCTCGATCACCAGGCGCATGCCCGACTTGTCGGACTCGTCCTGGATGTGGCTGATGCCCTCGATCTTCTTCTCGTGCACCAGCTCGGCCATCCGCTCCTGGAGCGTCTTCTTGTTGACCTGGTAGGGCAGCTCGTCGACGATGATCGCTTGTCGCTGGCCGCGGTCGATGTCCTCGAAATGGCAACGGGCACGCATCACCACCTTGCCGCGGCCCGTCCGATAGCCGTCGCGGATGCCGTTGATGCCGTAGATGATCCCGGCGGTGGGGAAGTCCGGCGCCGGCACGAATTCCATCAGATCGTCGACTGTCGCTTCGGGGTGACGCAGCAGATGCAGGCAGGCGTCGACGACCTCGTTGAGATTGTGGGGCGGGATGTTGGTGGCCATGCCCACTGCAATTCCGCCTGCTCCATTGACCAGGAGATTGGGCAGCCGACTCGGCAACACGACCGGCTCTTTTTCCGATCCGTCGTAATTGTCCTGGAAATCGACGGTCTCCTTATCGATATCGCCGAGCATTTCATGCGCGATCTTGGAAAGACGAATTTCCGTATATCGCATTGCCGCGGCCATATCGCCGTCGACCGAACCGAAATTTCCCTGTCCATCCACCAGCATGTGGCGCATCGAAAAATTCTGCGCGAGCCGCACGATGGTGTCGTAGACCGACTGGTCGCCGTGCGGGTGATATTTGCCGATGACGTCGCCCACGATGCGGGCCGACTTCTTGTAAGGGCGGTTCCAGTCGTTGTTCAGCTCGTGCATGGCATACAGCACCCGCCGGTGGACAGGCTTGAGTCCATCGCGGGCATCCGGCAGGGCCCGGCCGACGATCACGCTCATGGCGTAATCGAGGTAGCTGCGGCGCATCTCCTCTTCTAGGCTGATGGGGAGAGTTTCTTTGGCGAACGAGGTCATGGGCAGGGCAGGCAGGCGGCAGGAAGGTGGAATTTTACGCTTCGCCGGGTGTCGTTATGCCACAACACAAGCGCCGTATTCCGCTGCAGTCCTACGATTCGAGCCGCGCCCTCGCCCGGTTTGAGAAAGGCCCTATGGCACAATCGTCTCAACGTTTTGGGTGGTGGTCACTTAAAGCGTCCTTGATTCGCAGCGCGTCTGCGGCTTTTTCCCCAAGAGGAGAACCATGAAGAAACTCAATAAAGTGGCGATGATGTTTGCAGTCGCTGCGCTCGCCACTGCCGCCGGCGCGCAGACTCGTGTCACCGCTGCGAATGGCGGCCCGGTGAATGACAATTGGCAGAACGGTACCGGTGAACTCGTCTGGAAGAACGGCACGAACGAACTGTGCTGGCGTGATGCCTCCTGGACGCCCGCGACTGCCACGACCGGCTGCGATGGCGCACTGGTTCCCGTCGCTGCTGCACCGATGGTGACGCCGCCGCCCGCGCCGGTCGCACCGCCCCCGCCGCCGCCGCCGGTCGCCGCTTCGAAGGTGACCTTCGCTGCCGACGCGTTCTTCGACTTCGACAAGTCGGTGCTCAAGCCCGAAGGCCGCGCCAAGCTTGACGATCTGGTCTCGAAGATCCGTGACGTCAACCTGGAAGTCATCATTGCCGTGGGTCACACCGACTCCGTCGGCACGGACGCTTACAACCAGCGTCTGTCGGTTCGCCGCGCAGAAGCCGTCAAGGCCTATCTGGTGACCAAGGGTATCGAACGCAATCGCGTCTACACCGAAGGCAAGGGCGAGAAGCAACCGGTGGCCGACAACCGCACCGCCGCTGGCCGCGCCAAGAACCGCCGCGTGGAAATCGAAGTGGTCGGCACGCGCGCCACTCGCTAAGCTCTCAGCAGCTTCGATGGAAAAACCCCGCCTCGGCGGGGTTTTTTTTGGCTTGCATTTATTGCCGTGTGGATTTCCAGTTCAATTGCATTGCCATGAAGTCTGCAATCGTCCTTCAGGATAAGTTGAAATAAATTAAAGTCATGAATAGCAACGTCAATGCCGATCCAGCGGAACTGGCGAAATTTTCCGAACTCGCGCACCGCTGGTGGGACCTCGAAAGCGAATTTCGTCCGCTGCATGAAATCAACCCGCTGCGTCTCGAATGGATCGACAGCATCGCGCCATTGGTCGGTCGCCAGGCACTCGACGTGGGCTGCGGAGGTGGCATCCTGGCCGATGCCATGGCACGCAAGGGCGCCACTGTCCTGGGGATCGATCTGGCCGGCAAGGCGCTCAAGGTGGCGCAACTCCATGCCCTGGAAGCTGCGACGAAGGGCGTGAAGTACCGCGAAGTCAGCGTCGAGACGCTGGCTTCGGAACAACCCGGCAGCTTCGATGTAGTGACCTGCATGGAAATGCTCGAGCATGTCCCGCAGCCCGCTTCGGTCGTCAAGGCGTGCGCCGATCTCGTCAAGCCGGGTGGATGGGTCTTCTTCTCGACCATCCATCGCAATCCGAAATCGTTTCTTTTCGCCATCATCGGCGCGGAATACGTATTGGGGATGCTGCCTCGGGGCACGCACGAGTATCGGAAGTTCATACGGCCGGCGGAACTCGCGGCGTACTGCCGTGCTGCCGGTCTCGACCTGCGCCACACACGTGGCTTGCAATACAACCCGCTCACGCGCCGGTATTGGCTGAGCGACGACACCAGCGTGAACTACATGTTCGCGTTGCGAAAGCCGGCATGAAGGCCATGACGTTGGAAGCGGTGCTGTTCGACCTGGATGGGACCTTGATCGACAGTGCGCCCGATCTCGGTGCTGCGGCCGACAAGATGCGCACCGACCGTCAGCAGGCATCCCTGCCGCTGAGCGACTATCGTCCGATGGCCGGTGCGGGTGCTCGCGGCATGCTCGGCATCGCATTCGGACTGACGCCGGAATCACCCGGCTTCGCGGCCCTGCGGGAGGAGTTCTTCCGGAATTACGAGTCACGCATGCTGCTCGACACGCGCATCTTCCCCGGAGTGATCGAGCTGATCCAGAAGCTGGCGGCGCGGGGTCTGGCCTGGGGCATCGTGACGAACAAGGCCGCGCGTTTCACCGATCCCCTGGTCGCCGCCATTCCCGAGTTCGCGACGGCGGGCGCTGTCGTGAGCGGCGACACGACGCCGCATTCGAAACCGCATCCCGAGCCATTGCTGGAGGCCGCGCGGCGTCTGAAGGTCGACCCGACTCGATGTCTCTACGTCGGCGACGATGAACGCGACATCGTGGCTGGACGCGCGGCCGGCATGCTGACACTGGCCGCCACGTATGGCTACATGGGCGCGAACGCCGACGCGACGCGATGGCAAGCCGATGGCCAGGTCGAATCTCCCCTAGGGGTCTTGCAATGGCTGAATGTGGCCTAAAATCGGAGTCTTGGGGCTGCACTGGTTTCGACGTGGGTTCGGAGTCGCTGTGGTGCATGTCGAGCTGAATGCGCTCGTTAATCAGATTCAAAAAAACTAACTGCAAACGATAACTCGTACGCACTCGCCGCTTAATTGCCGGTGACTTTGCAACAGCACGCCGATGGGCTGGGTGAAGGGTCGATGGAGCAATCCATTGACTTCGAGCTGCAAAGATAATTACATCGGCTGGTTTCCGCCCGGGTGCCTTGGGTGGGAACGAGAAAATAGGGTACTGGCGTCTGGTTTAGCGTGCGACTGCGCGACTCCGGAAGCGAGATCAAAACAGATCGCTAAACATGTAGAACTGCGCGATGAAGGCTTGCGGACGGGGGTTCAAATCCCCCCAGCTCCACCACATCCCAAGGGTCTCGACGAGAGACCTGTGAAGGCACCGGGCCAATGGAATCGTCCATGACGACTCCATGGGTCGCCGGGTGTCCTTGCCGCCTGAAAAGCCGAAGCTCCGTCTTCGGCTTTTCTGTTTCTCTCCCATGCACCGCATTGCGCCGTGCTGTCCGCAGGATTCAGGCCGCGCCCGTGAGAGAAGCTGGCGAGGTTCGAATGATCGGCATGATCATCCTTCGAGCATGCGACATTCGGCCGGACCATGTCACTTTTTCCGGCACGCCCGCCTTGCCGCGCGAGGTGGCACGGTCGACAAGCTGACTCGCCCTGTCTTTCCGACCGACGATGGCGGCATCGACATGGATGTCGACGGATCGACCGTCCGACGGCTTTCGATGCCCTGCCGCGAGGCTATAGTCCGATCCCCGATCGGTCGAGGAGGGCGTCACCCGACGGCGTCCGCCGGCTTTCATGGTTTCGTTCTTTCGTTCCGATCCTTCCTCCCCTC
>Ga0308164_10000433_pt1 | contig 74326 bp, 64 predicted proteins | sample PhyTR2_FD_201031 | JGI IMG/M metagenome (GOLD analysis project Ga0308164, IMG submission 201031) | Phyllosphere microbial communities from UC Gill Tract Community Farm, Albany, California, United States - DLSLT.R2 | ecosystem: Host-associated > Plants > Phyllosphere > Unclassified | place: USA... | reverse complement strand
TCCTTCATTCTGCTGCTGCTGATCAACCTGCTGCAGCGGCGCATTGAAACCCCATCCTGAGGAGGCGCAGAACATGTCTTATTCATCTGTTTCAGCCGCCGCCTCTGCCAACGCCGCCCGTCGTGGCGCCGCGGTGTCGCGACGTATCCTGATCGGCCTGTGCTGGCTGGTGTTCGTCCTGTTTCTGGGCCTGCCGCTGTTCATCGTGGTATCCCAGGGCCTGAAAAACGGTCTGGGCGCGTTCTTTACCGCCATCCTCGAGCCGGACGCGCTGTCGGCGCTGAAGCTGACGGTCATCGCGGTACTGATCTCGGTGCCGCTCAATCTGGTGTTCGGCGTCAGCGCCGCATGGTGCGTGAGCAAATACTCGTTCCGCGGCAAGAGCATTCTGGTCACGCTGATCGACCTGCCGTTCTCGGTATCGCCGGTCATCGCCGGCCTGGTCTACGTGCTGATGTTCGGTGCGCAGGGGCTATTCGGGCCGTGGTTGCAGGATCACGACATCCAGATCGTCTTTGCCCTGCCGGGCATCGTGCTGGCGACCATCTTCGTCACTGTGCCGTTCGTTGCACGTGAACTGATCCCGCTGATGCAGGAGCAGGGCACTCAGGAAGAAGAGGCCGCACGGCTGCTGGGCGCCAACGGCTGGCAGATGTTCTGGCACGTCACGGTGCCGAACATCAAATGGGGCCTGATCTACGGCGTGGTGCTGTGTACGGCGCGGGCGATGGGTGAGTTTGGCGCGGTGTCGGTGGTTTCCGGGCACATTCGCGGCGTCACCAACACCCTGCCGCTGCACGTCGAAATTCTCTACAACGAGTACAACCACGTTGCCGCCTTTGCCGTGGCGAGCCTGTTGCTGATCCTGGCGCTGTTCATCCTGCTGCTCAAGCAGTGGAGCGAATCCCGCATTAACCGTCTGCGCCATAACGCGGCGGAGGAATAATCATGTCGATCGAAGTCCGTAACGTCAGCAAGAACTTCAACGCCTTCAAGGCCCTGAACAACATCAGTCTGGACATCCAGAGTGGCGAGCTGGTGGCTTTGCTCGGCCCGTCGGGCTGTGGCAAGACCACTCTGCTGCGCATCATTGCCGGTCTGGAAACCCCGGATGACGGCAGCATCGTGTTTCATGGCGAAGATGTGTCCGGGCATGACGTGCGTGATCGCAATGTCGGGTTCGTGTTCCAGCATTACGCGCTGTTCCGCCACATGACGGTGTTCGACAACGTCGCGTTCGGCCTGCGCATGAAGCCCAAGCGCGAGCGCCCGAACGAAACGCGGATCGCCGAGAAGGTCCATGAGCTGCTGAACATGGTGCAGCTGGACTGGCTGGCCGACCGTTATCCGGAGCAGCTGTCGGGTGGACAGCGCCAGCGCATTGCCCTGGCCCGCGCCCTGGCGGTCGAGCCAAAAGTGCTGCTGCTGGACGAGCCGTTCGGCGCGCTGGACGCCAAGGTCCGCAAGGAGCTGCGTCGCTGGCTGGCGCGCCTGCACGAAGACATCAACCTGACCTCGGTGTTCGTGACTCACGATCAGGAAGAGGCCATGGAAGTGGCCGATCGCATCGTAGTGATGAACAAGGGCGTGATCGAACAGATCGGCTCGCCGGGCGAGGTCTACGAGAACCCGTCCAACGACTTCGTCTACCACTTCCTCGGCGACTCCAATCGCCTGAGCCTGGGCGAGGAGGGTCACCTGCTGTTCCGTCCGCATGAGGTGTCGCTGTCCCGCCAGGAAATCGAAGACCACCACGCCGCCGAAGTCCGCGACATCCGCCCACTGGGCGCGACGACGCGGGTCACCTTGAAAGTGGAAGGGCAGGACGAGCTGATCGAGGCCGAAGTGGTGAAAGACCACGACAGCCTGGTGGGCCTGACCAAGGGCGAGACGCTGTTCTTCAAACCGAAGGTCTGGCAGAAGCTTTAAGCCTGCGCAGGTGCTTATCGTTATACACAACTCTTGTGGGGGCGACCGGGGCGGCGATCCGCATTGCTCGCGAAGACGGTGTTTCAGTCGATGTATTTTCGGCGATGCTACCGACCCCTTCGCGAACAAGTTCGCTCCTACGCCCTCCGGGCAGAAGCCTTATCGTTCCCATGCTCCGCGTGCTCTGCGTCCTCGGGCTGTTATCGTACGGACAACGCGAGCATGAACGCCGCGACGATGCCGCATACGGCGAACAGTTGTTGCAGGCGTGGGCCGGCGAGGTAGCGGGCGACTTGTCTGCCGATGACCAGGCCGATGACTGCACCCAGCGCGAACGGCGCACCGACCGCCCAGTGCATCACCCCGCTCAGTGACGCGGTAATGACGCTGCCCATCGAAACCAGGGCGATCACGGCCAGTGACGTCGCCACGACACTCTTCATGTCCAGGTCGCTGTAGCGGGTCAGCGCCGGAATGATCACGAACCCGCCGCCCACCCCCAACAACCCGGACAGCAACCCGGAGCCCACGCCGGTCAGCGTCAGTGCGCGCAGGCAGGGCATGGTCCAGCGCAGGCGGCCCTGCAGCGGGTTGAGCACGCAGGGCAGTATTTCCGCACGCGGCGCCGGCTTGCCATGGCGCAATTCGCGGCTGGCCCTGATGAACATGCGTCCACAGGCGTACAGCAGCACGACCGAAAAGACCAAAGCCAGCGGCGTATTGGGCAGTCGATGAGCGAGCCACAGGCCCAGAGGCGCCATCAGCACACCAATGGAGGCGATGTACCCGGCCGCGCGATAGCGGACGATGCCCTGACGCAGCCCCAGTACCGCACCGATCCCCGCCGCCAGCCCTACGGCCAACAGACCGACAGGCGCGGCTTCGACAATCGACAGGCCGAGACCGAAGACCAGCAGCGGCACGGCGAGGATGCCGCCGCCCGCGCCGGTCAGCGCAAGTACCATACCGATGACGGTCCCCAGACCAACGCCCAGCAACTGATGCTCATCCATGCCGGGTGTCAGCCTTTTGCGGTTTGGCCAGCCACTCACGGCCCTTGAGCATGCCATGCCAATAAAGCGCGGGCAGCACTCGCGCTTTCAACCACCAGGCCAGTCGGGTCGGCTGGCGACCCTCCAGCAGCCAGCGCGGAAAGCTCGGCGCAACCTTGCCGCCGTAGGTAAATTCGGCCAGCACGATGCGGCCTTTCTCGACCGTCAGCGGGCACGAGCCGTAACCGTCATACACCGCTGGCCCATCCCGACGACCCAGCGCGACCAATACGTTGTTGGCCACCACCGGTGCCTGCTTGCGTGCCGCTGCGGCGGTCTTGGCATTGCTGGTATTGGTGACGTCGCCCAGACCATGAACATTGGCGAACTGCCGGTGCTTCAGCGTGGCAGGGTCGACATCCACCCAGCCTGCGGCATCGGCCAGCGGGCTACTGCGGATGAAGTCAGGGGCAATCTGCGGCGGCACTACGTGCAACATTTCGAAGCTTTGCTCGACGGTCTCGCTGCTGCCATCGGCCTGCGTGCGAATGAAGGTCGCGCGCTTGCCAGGCCCGTCGACGGCGACCAGCCGGTGGCTGAACTTGAGGTCGATGGCGTAGCGCTCGACGTACTTCATCAGCGCCGGGACATAGTCGGCGACACCGAACAGCACGCCACCGGCGTTGTAGAACTGCGTATTGATCTGCGCGAGACGGCCGCTTTTCAACCAGTGATCGCAGGACAGGTACATGGCCTTCTGCGGCGCACCGGCGCATTTGATCGGCATGGGCGGCTGGGTAAACAGCGCGCGGCCCTGTTGCAGGTTCTGCACCAGCTTCCAGGTGTAGGGCGCCAGGTCATAGCGATAGTTGGAAGTCACGCCATTGGCCCCGAGCGTTTCCACCAGCCCGTCGATAGCCGACCAGTCCAGCTTCAGGCCGGGGCAGACCACCAGTTGCTGATAACCGAGCACGCGGCCGTCGGCCAGCGTCAGCGTATTGTGCTGCGGCTCGAAGGTCGCCACCGCAGCCTTGATCCACTGCACGCCTGTGGGTATCAGCGAGGCCATGCTGCGTGCCGTCGACTGCGGCGTGAAGATCCCTGCACCGACCATGGTCCAGCCGGGCTGGTAATAATGGGTATCGGCGGGGTCGACCAGGGTGATCTGCAGGGTAGCGTCGCGGGCCAGCAGGCTTGCGGCAGTAGCGATACCGGCAGCACCGCCACCGACGATCAGGATCTGACAGGTTGTTGTCGAAGCATTCATCACAGGGTTTTCCAGAGCGGGCAGCGGTCAAAGGGCATTGAGCGGGATCTTCAGGTAGACGACGCCGTTGTCTTCCGGCTCGGGAAAGTGTCCGCAGCGCATGTTGACCTGCACCGCAGGCAGCATCAGCACCGGCATGTCCAGCGTTGCGTCACGGGCTTCGCGCATGCCGACGAACGCGTCTTCATCCACTCCGTCGTGCACATGGATGTTGCTGGCGCGCTGTTCGGCAACCGTGGTCATGTACTTCAGCTCCCGGCCATTGGGCAGGTAGTCGTGGCACATGAACAGCAGAGTGTCCGGCGGCAGCGCCAACAGCTTCTTGATCGAGCGATACAACGTGCGCGCATCGGCACCCGGGAAGTCGCAACGAGCGGTGCCGTAATCGGGCATGAACAGCGTATCGCCGACAAACGCGACCGTGGCGTCACCGACTTGCACCAGGTAACTCATGCACGCCGGCGTGTGTCCGGGCGTGTGCATGGCCTTGACCTCAAGCGTGCCGAGGGCGAACGACGCGTTGTCCTCCAGCAGCACATCGAACTGGCTGCCATTGCGGGCAAAGTCAGACGGCGCGTTGAACAGCGTGCCGAAGGTTTCCTGCACGGCAGTGATATGGCTGCCGATGACAATTTGCCCACCCAATCTCTGTTTCAGATACGGCGCTGCCGAGAGGTGATCGGCGTGCACGTGGGTTTCAAAAATCCACTGCACCGAGGCGCCCAGCGCCTGCGCCCGTTCGATCATCCGGTCGGCAGACTCGGTCCTGGTACGGCCGGACTTGGGGTCGTAATCGAGCACGCTGTCGATCAGCGCACATTGCTTGCTGTGCAGGTCCATCACCAGATAGCTGATGGTCCAGGTATGCGTGTCGAAGAGCGCTTCGACATGGAGTTTTTCACCGATGATCATGTGCAATTCCTGTGGCTGTAAATCGCCTCAAGGCCCATTTGGCCAGGCCGGACGGTTGGCAGTCGTTGCCATGATGTCTCAATAACCATGCCAATCACTGTAAAGCCTGTTAAGGCTAATAAATTCGGGGCGTTTTGCGGTTTTTCAAAACACCTCGATGGCCTGCCGCAAGTCGCTGACTGCCACATTCTGGCAGTCATTTGGCAGTCCTTGGCACAAGCTGGCAGGCGAATGGGTTAAGCTGCGCCCAGTCCACAGGAGCACCCATGAACCTCATCGCCACCGATTTTCCCGGCAGTCGCATGCAGTCGCTGGTGTCATACCTCGAACATGATCTGCGACCGACCATCGTGCTCGACACCGACTACAACATCATTGCCGCCAACACTGCCTACCAGCGCCAGTTCGGCGTCGAAGGCACGCCGCATGTGGGCGAGAAGTGTTATCGGGTGTCGCATCAGTTTGCGGTGCCGTGCGATCAGGCCGGTGAGCATTGCCCGATGCGCAAGGCCCATGAAACGCGGCTCCCGGAGCGTCTGCTGCATATTCATCACACGCCGCGCGGCCCCGAGCATGTGGATGTGGAGCTGCGGCCGATTCTCGACGATCAGGGTGAGGTGATCGCTTATGTCGAGCGACTGAGCTCGGTGGCGGTGGCATCCGTCCAGCCGCAGCAACATGGGCTGGTAGGGCGCTCGGCGGCGTTCAAAGAAGTGCTGGGCGCTCTGCAACGCGCTGCGCCCGCGCAGATTCCGGTGTTGCTGCAGGGCGAGTCGGGCACCGGCAAGGAATTGTTCGCGCGCGCACTGCACGCCAGCAGCGCCAGGTCCGCCGGGCCGCTGGTGGTGGTCGATTGCACCGGGCTTACCGAAACCCTGCTGGAAAGCGAGCTGTTCGGCTATGAGAAGGGCGCATTCACTGGCGCATTGCAGCGCAAGACCGGTCTGGCCGAAGCCGCGCATGGCGGGACGTTGTTTCTTGATGAGATTGGCGAAGTACCGCTGGCCATGCAGGTCAAGCTGTTGCGGCTGATCGAATCGGGCAGTTTTCGTCCGGTGGGCAGTCTGCGCACGGTGCACTCGAATTTTCGGCTGGTGGTCGCCACGCATAAACCGCTCAGGGAGATGGTCGCCGACGGCAGCTTTCGCCAGGATTTGTTTTACCGCATCAGCGCCTTTCCGATTCGCCTGCCGGCCCTGCGTGAACGCAGTGACGACCTGCCGCTGCTGATCGATAGCCTGCTGCAACGCATCGCGCCTGGCGGCGCGCCGCGTGTCGACGCCGAGGCCATGAAGCTGCTGAGTTTGTACAGCTACCCCGGCAACATTCGCGAGCTGCGCAACATACTTGAACGCGCCCGTTTATTTACCGATGACGGCATCATTCGCGCGCAGGATCTGCCCGCCGAAGTACGTGGGCAGGGCGAGGCGGGTGGCGTGACGTACCGCCAGCAGGACGACAGCCTGGAAAAACTCGCCCATGCGCTGCGAGTGTTCAACGGCTCGCGCAGCGAACTGGCCAGAGAACTGGGACTGAGCGAACGCACTTTGTATCGACGTTTGCGTGCCCTCGGCATTCCGCGCTGAAGCACGCACGCTATGACGCAGAGCGTCACGAACGGCATTCCCACGCTGGAGCGTAGGGAACGATCATCTCAACTATCGTGCGGCGCTCCGCGTCGCATGCCTTTCCGGACGCTCTGCGTCCTCTTGGCGACGCGGAGCGTCGAGACCTGCATTCCCACCAGAGCGTGAGGAACGATAAGTGCCCGCATGCTCCGCGCTCAGCGTAATACACAGTCTTCGTGGGAGCGAGCTTGCTCGCGAAGAGGCCGGTGCAGCCCCGGGAAATATGGCGTTTGGACCAAAGTCTTCGTGAGCAAGCTCACTCCCACCAAGATTTCTGTCCAGCCCGATACAGCATGTAGCTGTGACGCGGAGCGTCACGAAATGCATTCCCACTGGAGCGTGCGGAACGATAACCGCAACATGCTCCGCGCTCAGCGTTACACACAAGTTTTCGTGGGAGCGAGCTTGCTCGCGAAGAGGCCGGTGCAGCCCCGGGAAATATGGCGTTTGGACCAAAGTCTTCGTGAGCAAGCTCACTCCCACAAAGATTTCTGTCCAGCCCGATACAGCATGTAGCTGTGACGCAGAGCGTCACGAACGGCATTCCCACGCTGGAGCGTGCGGAACGATCATCGCAACTATCGTGCGGCGCTCCGCGTCGTATGCCTTTCCGGACGCTCCGCGTCCGCCCTCGGGAGCCTTACTTGAACGTCACAACCCCACCGGCCAGGGATTCGACCCGCGCCAGGGATTCAACGCGATAGCCCTGGGCGTCCAGTTCGGCGCGGCCGCCCTGGAAGGATTTCTCGATCACGATGCCCAGCCCGGCTACCGTGGCGCCAGCCTGTTTGATGATCGAGATCAGCGCCTGCGAGGCTTTGCCGTTGGCCAGGAAGTCATCGATGATCAGCACCTTGTCGTCGCTGCTCAGATGGCGCGGCGAGATGGCCACGGTGCTTTCCACCTGCTTGGTGAACGAGTACACGGTCGCCGACAGCAGGTTTTCGGTCAGGGTCAGGGACTGGTGCTTGCGGGCGAAAATCACCGGCACGCCCATGTTCAAGCCCGCCATGACTGCCGGCGCGATGCCGGACGCTTCGATGGTCACGATCTTGGTCACGCCAGCGTCGGCGAACAATCGGGCGAATTCGTCGCCGATTTCCTTCATCAGCGCCGGATCGATCTGATGGTTGAGAAACGCATCGACCTTCAGCACCTGATCGGACAACACGATGCCTTCTTCGCGAATTTTCTTGTGCAGTGCTTCCACTTCAATTCCTTGGCTGCGCCATTGCGCAATAAATGATCAATAGGGTGTCGGCTAGCGTTTCAGCATGGCGCGAATGTCGGCAAGCGCGGTGTTGCCGCGCACCGCTTTGACTTCCGTCGGGGTGTCGTCATTGCCTTCCCAGGCCAGGTCGTCCGGGGGCAGCTCATCCAGAAAGCGGCTTGGCGCGCAGTCGATGATTTCACCGTACTGCTTGCGCTTGGCGGCGAAGGTGAAGGCCAGGGTCTGCCGTGCGCGGGTGATGCCCACGTAGGCCAGGCGGCGCTCTTCTTCGATGGTGTCGGCTTCGATGCTGGAACGGTGCGGCAGGATTTCTTCTTCCATGCCCATGATGAACACGTACGGAAATTCCAGGCCCTTGGAGGCGTGCAAGGTCATCATCTGCACACCCTCGGCACCGTCTTCCTCTTCCTGCTGACGTTCGAGCATATCGCGCAGGACCAGCTTGCCGATGGCTTCCTCGATGGTCATACCACCTTCTTCGTCCTTTTCCAGCGTGTTTTTCAACGCCTCAATCAGGAACCAGACATTGCTCATCCGGTAATCGGCAGCCTTTTCGCTGGAGCTGTTCTGTCGCAGCCAGTTCTCGTAATCAATGTCCATGACCATGCTGCGTAGCGCGGCGATGGGATCGTTCTGCGCGCACTGCTGGCGCACCCCGTCCATCCAGCGCTTGAAGCGCTGTAAACGGTCGGTGAATCGGCTGTCCAGGTGCTCGCCCAGGCCGATCTCGTCGGTGGCGGCGTACATCGACACCTTGCGCTCGGTGGCGTAATTACCGAGCTTTTCCAGCGTGGTCGAGCCGATCTCGCGACGCGGAACGTTGATCACCCGCAGGAAGGCGTTGTCGTCGTCCGGGTTCACCAGCAGACGGAAATAAGCCATCAGGTCCTTCACTTCCTGGCGGCCGAAGAAACTGTTGCCGCCCGACAGTCGATACGGCACCTGATGGTGCTGCAATTTCAGCTCGATCAGCTTGGCCTGGTAGTTGCCGCGATAGAGGATGGCGAAATCGCTGTACGGGCGGTCGGTGCGCAGGTGCAGGGTGAGGATTTCCATGGCCACCCGCTCGGCCTCGGCGTCTTCGTTACGGCAGCGGATAACGCGGATCTCGTCGCCGTGGCCCATCTCGGACCACAACTGTTTTTCGAAGGCGTGCGGGTTGTTGGAGATCAGCACGTTGGCGCAGCGCAGAATACGGCTCGTCGAACGGTAGTTCTGCTCCAGCATCACCACCTTCAACGACGGGTAGTCGTCCTTGAGCAGCATCAGGTTTTCCGGCCGCGCGCCACGCCAGGCGTAGATCGACTGGTCGTCGTCGCCCACCACGGTGAACTGATGGCGCGTACCGATCAGCAGCTTCACCAGCAGGTACTGGCTGGCGTTGGTGTCCTGATATTCGTCCACCAGCAGATAACGCACCTTGTTCTGCCACTTTTCCAGGATGTCGGCGTGTTCCTGGAACAGCTTGACCGGCAACAGAATCAGGTCGTCGAAGTCCACCGCGTTGTACGCCTTGAGCGTGCGCTGATAGTGGGTGTAGACGATGGCGGCGGTCTGTTCCTTAGGATTGCGGGCGTTTTCCAGCGCCTCGGCGGGCAGGATCAGGTCGTTTTTCCACGAGCCGATCATGTTCTTGATTTCGTCGACACCGTCGTCGCCGGAATACTCTTTCTGCATGATGTCGGTCATCAGCGCCTTGACGTCGGTTTCGTCAAAGATCGAGAAGCCCGGTTTGTAGCCCAGCCGCGTGTGCTCTTTGCGGATGATGTTCAGGCCCAGGTTGTGGAAGGTCGAGACCGTCAGGCCGCGTCCTTCGCTGCCCCTGAGCAGCGTGCCGACCCGCTCTTTCATCTCGCGCGCGGCCTTGTTGGTGAAGGTCATGGCGACGATGTACTGGGCGCGAATGCCGCAGTTCTGGATCAGGTGCGCGATTTTGCGGGTGATCACGCTGGTCTTGCCGGAACCGGCACCGGCGAGCACCAAAAGAGGGCCGCCGACGTAGTTCACGGCTTCCTGCTGCCGGGGATTGAGTCGGGACATGGCGGTATGAAGAGTCGTCTGCAAAAAAGGTCGGGCATTTTAACAGGCCCACGGTTTTGTGCAGTGCTCATCGTCGTCGGACAGTGACAGCTATCTAATTCTTCTGTTTTTGTTACATTTGCGCCGCGACGCGCGATACGTGTATTTGTCGCGCTCCTGCGAGAGTGCGGCCACCGGTTTTTCCTTTGCACTTAGGAAGTTAGATTGCCTACACCTGTCGAACCCTTGCGATTGCTGTTATTGGCGCACGAGCCCTTCTGGCAGGCGCTGCTTAGCGGCTGCCTCACTGCGCCGGGAAGCAACGTGATACTTCTGCATGGCGCGAACTGGGACGTTTTCAGCGCCCGATATGCTAACGAGCGCAATACCGTGCTGCTGACCACCCCTGATCTGCAGCCCAGGACCGGGGCCTGCCTGTTGCCTACCGTGGTGCTGCTCGAGACCGAACCATTGGTCGGACCGACCGGCGTCAGTGACTGGCTGGTGCGCGATGCCTTGACCGGTGACACGCTTCGGCGCTGCCTGCGCTATGTCCACGAGCGCAGTCGCCTGGAAGACAGCCTGCGACGCCTGGTCGGCCAGGACCCGTTGACCGGCATCGCCAACCGCCAGGGTTTTCAGGCGCTGCTCTCGGCTCGCCTGAGCGAAGGCGGCGGCGTGGCGCTGGGGCATCTGGACCTGGACAACTTTCGCCGCGCCAACGATTCACTGGGTCATCAGGCCGGTGATCGACTGATCCTGCAAGTCGTGGCACGCTTGAAAAACCAGCTCGATGCAGGTGATCAGATCGCCCGCCTGGGGGGCGACGAATTCGCCCTGTTGATTGACACCCGAACAGCACCCGAACGCGCCCTGCAAATGGCCGAACGTATCACTGACGTGCTGGCCGAACCCTATTGGGTCGATGGCGAAAGCCTGCTTCTGGGTTGCAGCCTGGGCATCGCTCACTCCCAGGCCCAGCCCGAAGCCGACCCGCTGATGTGGCATGCACATATCGCCATGCGTCAGGCCAAGAGCATGCAGGGCTGCACTTATCACCTGTTCGACGAGCGCATCAACCGCAACGCCCGCAGCCTCGCCGACCTGGAAGGTGAACTGCGACGCGCCTTGCGCCGCGATGAGCTGGAACTGCATTACCAGCCGCGTCTGTGCCTGGACAGCGGGCGTATCGTCGGCCTGGAAGCGCTGGTGCGCTGGCGCCATCAGGAGCGCGGGCTGCTGCCACCCAACGAGTTCGTGCCACTGGCCGAGCAAAGCGGCCTGATCGTGCCGCTCGGCTACTGGGTCATCTTCCGCGCATTGCGTGACATGCAGGCCCTGCGCGAACAAGGCTTTGCCCCGCTGCACATGGCGATCAACCTGTCGTTCCGGCAGTTTCAGGACAGCCAGTTGCTGCCGACCTTGAATCGCCTGATCGCGGAACACAATGTCGACCCACGCTGGCTGGAGTTCGAACTGACCGAAACCGCCGTCATGCGGCGCAGCGATCAGGTCAGGCAGACCATGGATGCATTGCGGCAACTGGGCGTGCGCTTTTCGCTGGATGATTTCGGCACCGGCTATTCGTCGTTCATGCACCTCAACAGCCTGCCCATCGCGCTACTCAAGATCGACATGGGCTTTGTCGGGCAGATGGAGTTACGCGAAGAGAACCGCAAGCTGGTCAACGCCATGATCAATCTTGCGCACAACCTGAACCTGGAGGTGGTCGCCGAGGGTGTGGAAACCGCCGGGCAACTGGAGTTGCTGCGCAGTTTCGGCTGCAATCAGGTGCAAGGCTATCTGATCAGTCGGCCGCTGCCGGTGGAAGAACTGGTGACCTATCTGCGTTCGCAAGCCGCGCACGCAGGTACATCCAGGTCCGGGTGACGGTGCGCCGGATCAGCCCGGCACCGCCACCCCGGCTGCATCCCTGCGCAACAGCCGAGCCGTCTTCCATTCAAACGCATAGGTCAGCGCCACAGCCGAGCAGAACAGGCCCAGCGCCAGCCCCCACCACACACCTGAAGCACCGGCATCGGTAGAGAAACCGAGCAACCACGCGGCAGGCGCGGCGATCAGCCAGTAGCAGCCCAGGCCGATCAGGAAGGTGGTGCGTGCATCCTTGAGCCCACGAATGGCGCCCATGGCAATGGTCTGCGTGCCGTCGAAAAACTCGAACAAGGCGGCAATGGCCAGCAGTTTTGTGGCCAATACCACGATCTCGGCAAACGCCGGGTCATTGATGTCCAGAAACAGCCCGATGACCAGGTGCGGCGCCAGCCAGAACAGCAGCCCGAACATGAGCATCACACAGCCGCCAAAACCGATGCCCAAACGCCCGGCCATGCGCACCATCAACAGGTTGCCTGCTCCATAATGCTGGCCGATACGCATGGTGACCGCGTAGGACATCCCCACCGGAACCATGAACGCCATGGACACGGTCTGCAGGGCGATCTGGTGCGCCGCCATCTGCGTGCTGCCCATCGCGCCCATGCAGAACGCCGCAAAAGTGAACAGCCCGACTTCCACTGCATAAGTGCCGCCAATCGGCAAACCGAGACGCCATAGCTCGCCCAGATGGCTGCGTGACAGTTTCGAAAGCCCTTTTCTGATCGGGTACGCCGCGTAGGCCGGATGCCGCCTGATATGCAGCGCCAGCGCGAGGGCCATGCAGTTGGTGACGATCGCGGTGACCAGCCCGATGCCCATCAGCCCCAGGTTGGGCAGCCCCAGCCATTGATGGATCAATGCGTAATTGAGCACGAAGTTGGCTGCCGCACCGGCCAGGCTGATGGTCATCACCGGCCCCGCGCGGCCCAGTGCGCTGGTGAAGCCGCGCAATGCCATGAAGCTGAGCAGGCCGGGCAGGGCGAAGGGCAGGGTGATCAGAAATTGAGCCGCCATATGCACGTTGGCTTCGGCCTGACCGAACTGCAACAGGATGGGTTCGAGGTTCCACAGCAACAGCGCGGCAACCAGCGCCATGCCCCAGGCCAGCCACAGACCGGCCTGGGTCAGACGGGTCGCGCCTTCAGCGTCACCAGCACCGTGACGGATCGAGACCAGCGTACCGACCGCGGCCATCACGCCGACGCAAAAGAACGACACAAAGCTGTACGTGGCAGCGCCCAGACCACCTCCCGCCAAAGCCTCCGGTCCGATCTTGCCCATCATCACGGTGTCGGTGAAGACCATCAGCATGTGCGCCATCTGTGACGCAATCAGCGGCCCCGCCAGGCGCAGGATGATCCAGAGTTCTTTGAGGGCGGACGGCTGCATGGTGACGGAGCTCTACGGCAAAGGGACGAATGAGCGACGTATTCTGGGCAGTTGCTCGACTAAACACAAAACGATAAATCCGATGCTCAGCATGACTAAAACTCATCTGAAGCTATTTTCAGCATTTGCAGTAAAGTAGCCGTTCATCGTTCGCAGGAAGCGCCCCATGCCCCGTAGCCTCCCTCCTCTTTATGCACTAAGGGCTTTTGAAGCGGCTGCGCGGCATACCTCGTTTACCCGCGCGGCCGAGGAACTTTCGATCACCCAAAGTGCAGTAAGCCGGCATATTCGTACGCTGGAAGAGCACTTTGCCTGCCGCTTGTTTCAGCGCAACGGGCGTAACTTGCAGCTCACCGAATCGGCACGCGCGCTATTGCCCGGCGTACGCGATGGGTTCCTGGCACTGGAACGCGCTTGCAGCACCTTGCAGACCGACGAGGGCATTCTGCGCATGAAAGCCCCGTCGACCCTGACCATGCGCTGGCTGCTCGCGCGGCTCAGCCGTTTTCGTCATCTGCAGGTGGGCAACGAAGTGCAACTGACCAGCGCGTGGATGGAAATCGATGCGGTGGACTTTACCCAGGAGCCTTTTGACTGCGCGATTCTGCTCAGCCAGGGGCATTTCCCGTCGGACTGGGAAGCCACACTGCTGTTTCCCGAATTACTTATTCCAGTTGGTGCGCCCACCTTGTTGCAGGACCCGCCATGGGACGTCGAACGCCTGGCAAAGGCTGAATTGCTGCATCCCACCCCTGATCGCCGTGACTGGCGCACTTGGCTGAACCGCATGGGTCTGGCCGATCAGGTGTCGCTCAAAGGCGGGCAGGTCTTCGACACCCTGGAGCTAGGCATGATTGCCGCAGCACGTGGCTACGGTGTGTCGATGGGTGATCTACTGATGGTCGCCGAGGACGTGGCGCAGGCCCGTCTGAGCCTGCCGTGGCGCACGGCGGTGTTCAGTGGCGAAAACTATTATCTGGTCTGGCCGCGTACGAGGCCCGGCGCAGAGCGGTTGCGACGCCTCAGCGATTTTCTTCAGGCGGAGGTGGGCGCCATGCAGTTGCCGTTAGTTGAAGTACTCTATTAAAATTTAGTTTAATATTGAACTGCCATCATCTGTAAATGTCTCGCTCCGCTCTCAAGTAACGACCTTGATGGCCGAAGCATTGCTTGAAGATTGCTCGTTCAAATAGCGTAACAACACCAACTAAATTTATCAGCTGAATGGCAAGCCACGGACCCGGCGACTCCAATCATTCGGCACGGAGTCTCTATGTCCAAGCCTCGTACCCGAATTGCTTCGCAACTTGGTATTGCTCTGGCCGTGATCCTGGCGGTGGTTATCAGTGGTAGCACCCTCTTCGCGTTGAGGTCCCTGGACGCGTCCAACCTGGTCATTCGTGAAGAGCACATGTCGAGTGAAGCCAGGCTCCTCGCTGACCAGCTCAACACTTTCCACAGCACGCTGCGCGACAGCACTCAGCGCTTGAGTGGCCTGTTCGAAAAACGCTTCGCCGCTGGCCTGAGCCTGCAAGCCGACAAGCCGGTCACGGTGGCGGGCACGTCCACGCCAGGCCTGTTCCTGCGTGATGCCGCGCTGAATAACGACTTCACCGAAGTCGATGAATTCCGCTCGATGACCGCCGGCGTCGCGACCATTTTCGTGCGCAGCGGCGACGACTTCATCCGGATCAGCACCTCCCTGAGCAAGCAGGATGGCACGCGCGCCATCGGCACCGTGCTGGACCGCAAGGGCGCAGCCTACGAGCGCCTGATCGCCGGTCAGAGCTATGTCGGCAAAGCGGTATTGTTCGATCGTTATTACATGACCCAGTACAGCCCGGTCCGCGACAGCAGCGGCAAGATCATTGCGGCGCTGTTCGTAGGGTTCGATTACACCGATGCGCAGAAAACCCAGTTCGATAACCTCAAGAACTTCCGTATCGGCTCAACCGGTTCGCTGGCACTGCTAGACGACAAGGGCAGCTGGCTGGTGCCACCGGCAGGCGTCAAATCCCTCGACGGCGCCGCCAAGTCAGTTGCAGAGCTCGCCAGCAAACCGGGCAAGGCGCAGTTCTGGGATGACGAGGATGACAACTATTACAGCGTCGGCCAGCCGTTCGCTGGTGGCCCCTGGACCGTCATCGCCAGCATGCCGCGCAAGGAAATCAGCGAAGTGACCTGGCACGTCGGCACGCAACTGGCGATCGGCAGTCTGCTGGCCATGATCATCGCGGTGATCAGCGCCATCTGGCTGCTGCGCAGCAAGCTTCGCCCACTGTCCGAATTGGTACGCCAGGCCGACGCACTGGGTGCAGGCGACCTGAGCGTGCGCCTGAATGTGACCAGCAATGACGAGATAGGGCAGTTGTCGGGCAGCTTCAACAAGATGAGCGAAGCACTGTCATCAATGGTGTCGCATATCCGTACCGCGGCGCAGGAAGTCAGCACCCGCGCCAACGCGCTGTCCGGCCTGTCGGGCGGCGCGTTCGAGGGCATGGAGCAGCAATCCGGCGAGATCACCAGCATGGCCGGTGCCGTCGAAGAGTTCAGCGCCACGTCGATGAACATCGCCGACAACATGGGTAATACCGAGCGTCTGGCCCAGGAAAATGCCCAGCAGACACGCATTGGTCGTACTTCGATGGAAGAGGCGTCTTCGTCGCTGCAACAGATCGCCACTTCGCTGAGCAGCACCGCGAAAGTCATCGACACGCTGGGCCAACGCTCGCAGGAAATCGGCAGCATTGTCGGGGTGATTACCTCGATTGCCGACCAGACCAACCTGCTCGCGCTCAACGCTGCCATCGAGGCCGCACGCGCCGGTGAGCAGGGTCGCGGCTTTGCCGTGGTGGCTGACGAAGTCCGCAGCCTGGCCTCGCGCACCCGTGAAGCCACGGATGAGATTTCCGGCATGATCGCCAGCATCCAGCAGGAAACCGGCAACGCCATCAGCACCATGCAGCAGGGCAACACACTGATGCAGGAAGGCCTGTCGCTCAACGCCAAAGTGGCCTCCGCACTGGCGCAGATCGACGAGCAAAGCCGCTCGGCCGGTCACCAGTTCGCCGCGATCACCACCGCCACCCAAGAACAAAGCAGCACCGCGACCATGCTCAGCAGCAACCTGCAAAGCATCGCCATGGCCAACAGCGAACAGCGCCAGGTCATGTCCAACCTCGCCATCACTGCCCAGGAGCTGAATGGCCTGGCGACAGAACTGCGTCACGAGGTTGACCGGTTCCGTTAAAAACGGACCGAACAGTGTGCCAAGGCTCGGCGTTGGCACGCTGTTTCGGACGCTTGCGTCAGTTTCTGAATACCCGTCAAAGCCTGCTATGTCGCTGCAGGTGCCATTAGTGTCACCAAGCGTTTCTGGTCAGTTTGCAGGATTAACGGCCAGGCACTCGAAACCCCCTACACTGTTCCCACACCCCAACGCGCATGCTTCGACAGGATCTACGGTAAACCGCGCCTCGCTAACCATCGTCAAGGATCCAGACCATGAAGCAATATGTTGAAAACTATCAGCCTACCGAAGGCTTCGCGCCTGCAACCGGCCATGTGGAAGGCGACTCGGTCTCTCCCAAGGCGATGATTTTCCATATCCTGAAAGATCTCAGCGCCGATGTTGAAGTACTGGATATCGGGTTCGGCTCTGGAACACTGGGCGCGTTGATCAAGGCAAACCCGGACACGGCGCACTGGTCGGTGGACGGCATCGATGGCTGGGAAGCCAACTGCCAGAATTCGCAGCTGCATGAGAACGCTACCTACCGCAACATCTGGCACGGCCTGGCTCAAGAGCTGTCATCCGAGCGGCTGGCCCAGTACCGGATAATCTGTCTGCTGGATGTGGTCGAGCACTTGACGGCCGATACGGCGAGATGGCTGGTGCGCACGTTGCTTTCCAGCCTGGGTCCGGATGCCTATCTGTTCATCAGCACGCCACTGTGGTTCTACCCACAAGAAACTCAACAGACCGGCGATCTCGAGGAACACCTGATCGGCGTGCCTGCTTCGTCGATGATGGCGCTGTGTCCGCACCTGTATGCAGTCAATCAGCCGCTCATCGGCGGGTTCGTGTTCAGTCGCCGCAGCCTGGATTTCGTGGAGTTCTTCCAGCCCACTGCAGATAAATCGTTTTCGTATGAAAAAGGCATGCACGTCGCAAAAGCCGTCGGCATGAAACTCGAGCCCAACGTTGCGTTCACTATGGATTGACTCGGTAACGTTTCCGCCGCCTTCGGGCGGCAGGGCAGGTGAACAGCCATGAGATGCGTGCGACGGGTCCATGGCGAATGCCCGAGCGATATCAAAATACTGATTTATGACAGTTTTATTTCAATGGAATCCGCGCTGTGCGATGCTGGCGCCAAGGCCCGTGGCCGACTAAAAGCCTAGTAGAGCGTTACACCCATCCCCGCTCTCTACACGCTGCATCTTTCAATTCATCGCCTGTATGGGCAAACCTCAGGGGGCTTTTCGCATGCTGACCCTGCTCGATTTGCTATCTGCCGTCGCCCTGCTGATCTGGGGCACGCATATCGTGCGCACTGGCATCCTTCGTGTTTACGGTACACAACTTCGTCGTGTGCTCAGCCAGAACATGTCCAAACGACCGCTCGCGTTCATCGCCGGCATTCTGGTGACAGCGCTGGTACAGAGCAGTAACGCCACCGCCATGCTGGTGACATCGTTTGTCGGCCAGGGGCTGATGACGCTGACGCCTGCGCTGGTGATCATGCTTGGCGCCGATGTCGGCACCGCCTTGATGTCTCGCGTGCTGACTTTCGATCTGTCATGGCTGTCGCCTTTGCTGATCTTCCTTGGCGTGGTGTTCTTCCTGTCGCGCAAGCAGACCCGTGCCGGTCAACTGGGGCGGGTCGGTATCGGCCTGGGCCTGATCGTGCTGGCCTTGCAGTTGATCGTCGAGGCCGCCGCACCGATCACCCAGGCCGCGGGGGTCAAGGTGCTGTTCGCCTCGCTGACCGGCGACCTGCTGCTGGATGCGCTGGTGGGCGCCATGTTCGCGCTGATCTCCTATTCCAGCCTGGCGGCAGTGCTGCTGACGGCGACATTGGCAGGCACCGAAGTCATTGGCTTGCCGGTGGCGATCGGCCTGGTGATCGGGGCCAATATCGGCAGCGGCCTGCTGGCCTTTCTCAGTACCAGCATGCAGAACGTTGCCGGTCGGCAGGTGGCGCTGGGCAGTCTGCTGTACAAGCTGCTCGGCCTGCTGCTGATCTTTCCGGTGCTCGACCCGCTGGTTGCCTGGATCGACACGCTCGGCTTTAGTCCGCAGGAACTGGTTATCGGCTTTCACCTGCTCTACAACACGGTGCGCTGCCTGATCATGCTGCCAACCGTAGCCCCGATGGCGCGGCTGTGCTCGTATCTGCTGCCGCAGCAGAACGAAGTCGGCGGCCTGGCCAAGCCGCGTCACCTGGACCTGACCGCACTGTCGACACCCAGCCTCGCGCTGGCCAACGCGGTGCGTGAAACCCTGCGGATGGGCGATCTGATCGAGAGCATGCTCGCCTCGATGCTGGCGGTGCTGCGTGGCACACAGACGGCGGTGACTCAGGAAGTGCGCCGCCTCAACGACGACGTCGAAGCGCTGTACAGCGCAATCAAGCTGTACCTGGCGCAGATGCCGCGTGAAGACCTCGGCGAGCACGATAACCGGCGCTGGGCCGAGATCATCGAGCTGACCATCAACCTGGAACTGGCCAGCGGCCTGATCGAACGCATGCTGCGCAAGATCCAGCAGCAGAAGACAGCGCATCGCCGGTCGTTCTCTGAAGTCGGTCTTGAAGAACTTGCCGATCTGCAGATCCAATTACAGTCGAACCTGCGTCTGGGCCTCTCGGTGTTCCTCAGCGGCGACCACGAAAGCGCACGTCAGTTATTGCGCGAGAAGCGCCAGTTCAGGGCCGAGGAGCGACGCCTGGCGCACGCCCACGTCAGCCGTTTGCGCAACAAGGTGGTACAGAGCATCGAAACCAGTTCGCTGCACCTGGAACTGATTGCCGACATGAAGCGTCTGAACTCGCTGTTTTGCAGCAGCGCCTACGTGGTGCTGGAAACCGCTGACACAGGAGCCTTGTCAAGCGAGGGCGAGGCAGACAGATCACTATGAACGTAAGGGCGGAGGTGAAGTCTGTTAAACATACCGGCCCGCCAGGAAAGCTGTTTTATGCGTTGCCTGCTGTTCGCTTGTCTGCTCCTCGGTTCACTCCCCTCATTCGCCCTTGACCGTCTTCAGGTCGAGGGCTACCTGCTGCCCAATGGTTTGCAAGTCATTCTCAAACCCGGTTACGACAAGGGTCACGTCGCCATTCGCCTGGTGGTGGGTATCGGCTTCGATGACTTCCCGTGCCAGGACAAGGAACTGCCGCATCTGCTGGAACACCTGCTGTTCAGCGGCGTGGATGACAGCGGTGAAGGCGGGCTGGAAGAGCGTATGCAGGCACTGGGCGGCGAGTGGAACGCCTTCACCAGCAACGCCGACACCACCTTCGTGATCGAAGCGCCTGCGCGAAACCAGCGCAAGGTGCTCGATCTGCTGCTGGAAATCATGACCAAAACCGAGCTGAGTCAGGCGCGGCTGGACGGCGTCAAACGCGTGGTCGAGCGTGAAGATGGCGGGCACTTCTCGCACTTGCAGCGCCTGCTTGACCGGCGTGATTCCGGGCGCAGCGCCAGCAGCCAGCTGGCCGTGGAGCTGGGGCTAAAATGTGCCGACCGTCCCGAGGTGGACGGCATCAAGCTGGAGCACATCGAAGACATCTTCGCCAACTGGTATGCCCCCAACAACATGACGCTGATTGCGGTGGGTGATCTGGACAAGCTGCTGCCAGCCTATCTGGAGCGCACCTACGGCAAGCTCGCCCCCACCGACCCGATCGACCACCCGCCGCTGGCGCAGGACAGCGGCTCTGCCGAACCACGCCGCGAGCTTGAACGCGGCGGGCTGGGCGAGAGCGCCAAGCTGCACCTGATCTACCCCGAGCCGCAGCTCGACGATCAGCACGACGAAACCTGGGAGTTGGTCAAAGCCTATCTGGACTGGACGCTCTACACTGAGCTGCGCCTGAAACACAGTTTGTCCTACGGCCCCTCTGCAGAGCGCGAAGTGTTCGGCGATGTCGGGTTTCTGAGCCTGAACGCCGATGTCGAGCGTGACGATGCCGATGAAGCCGAGCGCGACATTCGCGCTCTGGTCGAGCGCCTGCAAAAAGAAGGCATGCAACCCGCCACGTTTGCGCGGCTGCAACAGCTCGCCATAGACCGGCAATCTTGGGCCACTCAAGGCAATAGTGCGCTGGCCGACTACTATTGGAGTGCGCTCAACGATTATGAAAACGGGCGCTTCGAGGACCCGGCCAAACGGATCAAGGCAGTGAAGCTGGAAACCGCCAATCAGGCGATGCGCCAGTTGCTTGCCCAGCCGGGTTACATGCGCATTGAAAAGCCGCTGTTCAGTTATGACGGTCTGTATTGGCTGATTGGCGCGGTACTGGGTTTCATCGCACTGCTGGCCCTGTGGCGCTGGCGTGCACGCAGCAAATAGAATCCTGACGCCGAACTGCACCCAGAGTGCAGGCACCGCGCCGCGTTGTTACGCTGCGCGTTTTTTTGTATGAACAGAACCGAGTGACCCCTCCGATGCTTGACGTGAATCGCTATGTGACACCCGTGCTCAACTTGATGCAGCGCTATCCGGGGCTCATTGCGGCGTTTGGTTTCGTTTCCGGTATCGCCAGTTTCATTCTGGTCGATCGCCAGGCAGGGCTGGCCACCTGGATCGCGGTGGTGATGCTGATCAGTTGGCTGTGGCTGATGGTCGAAAACACCATGGTCGGGTTGCTCAACAGGGCGCTGGGCCGTGAGATCCCGCAGGGTTTGCTGCGCTACGGCACGCAGATGATCCATCAGGAAAGCCTGTTCTTCGTGCTGCCGTTCTTTTTCATCACCACCACCTGGAACAGTGGTCAGGCGGTGTTCACTGCGGTGCTCGGGGCTGCCGGGCTGATTTCGATCATCGACCCTCTCTACTACAAATGGCTGGCGCCCAGGCGCTGGCTGTTCATGACGCTGCACACCCTGACGCTGTTCGCCGCACTGCTGACCGCGCTGCCGATCATCCTGCACCTGACCACCGCCGAGAGTTACAAACTGGCCCTGGGCGTGGCGATGCTACTGTCGGCGCCCAGCCTGATGTCGAATTTCCCGCTCAACACCTGGCGCAGCGCACTGGCCGTGATCAGCATCATCCTGGCCATCGGCGCTGCGGGCTGGTTGCTGCGCTCCTGGGTGCCACCTGCGACGCTGTGGTTGACCGAAGTGGCGGTGAGCCCGGACTTCGATAACAAGAACCGTACGCCGGGCGACAGTATTTCGCTGATCAGCGCCAAGCAGCTGCGCAACGGCGGCCTGTATGCGTACACCGCCATCAACGCGCCGCGTGGCCTGGATGAGCGTATCTACCATGTGTGGTGGCATGAAGGCGAAGAGATGGACCGCATCGCGCTGGATATCCACGGCGGCCGCAAGGAAGGCTATCGCGCCTGGACGCGCAAGCAGAACTTCCCGGAGGACGTGACGGGACGCTGGCAGGTGAGGGTGCTGACCGAGGACGGCCAGATGATCGGCGTGCTGCGGTTTGTCGTCACTGACAATGACCAGCCGGCAGTCAAGCGACCTACCGGGCGGATAATCAAGCTCAAGCCGGGCGGCGACTCGGCTGAAGAGACCACACCTGAATCCGCGCCGGCTGATGAGCCGAAGCAGGAGAAGCAGGAGGCTGCGCCGGCACCTGAGCAGTCTGCCCCCGCTGAATCTGCGCCTCAGGCTCCGGCGCAGTAATGCTTCAGGTGGCGGTCGCGCCGAAGAACCAGTAGCAGACGAAGATCGCGGCCACGACACCGGAAAACTCGGCCAGCAGCGCGCAGCCCACAGCATGGCGAGCGCGCTGAATGCCCACGGCGCCGAAGTACACGGCAAGTACGTAGAACGTGGTCTCGGTGCTGCCCTGAATCGTGGCAGCGGCCAATGCAGCGAAGCTGTCCACGCCTTGGGTCTGCATGGTTTCGATCAACAAGGCACGGGCGGCGCTGCCCGAGAAGGGTTTGACCATCGCGGTCGGCAGCGCATCGACGAAGCGCGTGTCCAGGCCCAGCCACTGCACCAGATGCCGAATGCCTTCCAGACCGAAGTCCAGCGCGCCGGATGCGCGCAGCACGCCCACCGCACAGAGCATGGCGACCAGATAAGGCAACAGGCTCTTGGCGACGTCGAAACCTTCCTTCGCACCTTCGACGAAGGCCTCGTAGACCAGCACCTTGCGCAGCGTGCCGATGATCAGAAACATCATGATCAGGCCGAACAGCGTGAGGTTGCCCAGAATCGACGACAGACCCGCCAGCGCAGCCGCCGACAGCGTGCCGAGAAAGGCCATGAAGGTGCCCAGCAGCAGGGCGCCGGGAATGAGGTAGGCGAGCACCACCGGGTCCCACAGACGCAGACGCTGCATGAACGCGACCGACAGCAGGCCGACGATGGTCGAGACACTGGTGGCCAGCAGGATCGGCAGGAATACCAGGGTCGGGTCAGGCGCACCCTGCTGGGCGCGGTACATGAAGATCGTTACCGGCAGCAGGGTCAGGGATGAGGCGTTGAGCACCAGAAACAGGATCTGCGCGTTACTGGCGGCGGTCTTGCTGGGGTTGAGTTCCTGCAGCGAGCGCATGGCCTTCAGGCCGATCGGCGTGGCGGCGTTGTCGAGGCCCAGCGCATTGGCGGCGAAGTTGAGGGTGATCAGCCCGAGCGCAGGGTGGCCGGGCGGCACTTCGGGCATCAAGCGCAGAAACAGCGGCCCGAGGACCTTGGCCAGCCAGTCGACGATGCCGGCCTTCTCGGCGATGCGCAAAAAGCCCAGCCATAGAGTCAGCGTGCCGAACAGCAGCACCATGACCTCGACCGACAGCTTGGCCATGGCAAAGATACTTTCGACCATCGCGGCAAAAATGCCGGCGTTACCGCCTACCAGCCACTGCACCAGCGCGGAAATCGTCGCCACGACAAAAAAACCAAGCCACAGGCCATTGAGCATCGGATAAGTCCCCCACAAGAAGCGGGGATGATAGCGGCGGGGTGCGCTGGAGGGAAATCGGCAGGTGCTGAAAGAGTTGTAGGAACGATAGGTGCACGAGAACACGGTCGTTTTGTGACGCTCTGCGGCGCACATTCAGGATAGGACGCAGAGCGTCCAGAACAGCATTCCCACGCGGAGCATGGGAACGATGAAAACCTTGAGATTTCTATCGTGCCAATGCTCCGCGTCATCAGGGGCTGTACGGGGTATGTTCAGCGACCGGCCAGCAGTTCCTGGCCGCGAACCACGGCAGCGCGGACCTGTTCGGGGGCGGTGCCGCCGATGTGGTTACGGGCATTCACCGAGCCTTCCAGGGTCAGCACGGCGAAGACGTCCTGTTCGATCTGGTTGCTGAACTGACGCAGCTCTTCCAGGCTCATCTCTGCCAGGTCCTTGCCGGTTTCCACACCGTATTTCACTGCGTGACCGACGATTTCGTGGCAGTCACGGAACGGCAGACCACGACGGACCAGGTAGTCGGCCAGATCGGTGGCGGTCGAGAAACCGCGCAGCGCCGCTTCACGCATCATTGCGTGCCTGGGCTTGATCGCAGGAATCATGTCGGCGAACGCACGCAACGAATCACGCAGGGTGTCGGCGGCGTCGAACAGCGGTTCCTTGTCTTCCTGGTTGTCCTTGTTGTACGCCAGCGGCTGGCCTTTCATCAGGGTCAGCAGGCCCATCAAGGCACCGAACACACGGCCGCTCTTGCCGCGAACCAGCTCAGGGACATCGGGGTTTTTCTTTTGCGGCATGATCGAGCTGCCGGTGCAGAAGCGGTCCGGCAGGTCGATGAACTGGAACTGCGCACTGGTCCAGAGCACCAGCTCTTCCGAAAAGCGTGACAGGTGCATCATGGCGATGGACGCAGCCGAGCAGAATTCGATGGCGAAGTCGCGATCCGATACGCCGTCCAGCGAGTTGCCGCCCACCACGTCGAAGCCCAGCAGTGTGCAGGTCAGCTCGCGGTCGATCGGGTAGGTGGTGCCCGCCAGCGCCGCGCTGCCCAGCGGCATGCGGTTGAGACGCTTGCGGCAGTCGACCAGACGCTCATAGTCGCGGCTGAGCATTTCGAACCAGGCCAGCATATGGTGACCGAATGTTACCGGCTGGGCCGTCTGCAAGTGGGTAAAACCGGGCATGATGGTTTCAGCTTCACGCTCGGCCTGGCCCAGCAGGCCTTGCTGCAGACGGGTGATTTCGCTGAGGATCAGGTCGATTTCGTCGCGCAGCCACAGACGGATATCGGTGGCGACCTGATCGTTGCGGCTGCGACCGGTGTGCAGCTTCTTGCCGGTAATACCGATGCGGTCGGTCAGGCGTGCTTCAATGTTCATGTGCACGTCTTCCAGATCGACGCGCCAGTCGAACTGACCAGCCTCGATCTCGGCCTGGATGGTGTTCAGGCCGTCAACGATGGTATCGCGCTCGGCGTCGGTCAGTACGCCCACCTTGGCCAGCATTGTGGCGTGGGCGATGGAGCCCATGATGTCGTGGCGATACAGGCGTTGATCGAAGGTGACGGAGGCGGTGAAACGCGCGACAAACGCGTCGACGGGTTCACTGAAGCGGCCGCCCCAGGACTGGTTGGTCTTGTCGGTGCTCATGGATTCGCTCGTTGCTGACTGAAAGTGACGTGCCCGATACCTGGCACAAGAACGAACGCGATGATAACAGGGTTGATGCATTTTTATCCCCGGACAGCTTGCCGCTGACGAGGCCAGGGCAGAGACTGGAGCCATGCGAATCGAACCTGTGAAACACGATGCCCGGCCCGCGCCCGGCAAAGACTTTTTCCTCCCTGAACTGTGCCTGCCGCAGGCATTGCTGGTGCTCGTCGTGCTGGCGGAGCTGCTGGTACTGGTTCTGGTGCTGGTAGAACCGATGCGCAGCGGCTTCGACTGGGTACGCCTGGCGTTGATGTCGCTGTTCGTGCAATGGATCGTGCTACTGTCCGCAGCGCTGCTGTGCGGGTTGCGGCCCTGGCTGGCGCGATTGACGCCGGGCCTGGCGGGCATGCTCAGCTGCCTTTTGGTGGTCGGCCTGACGCTGCTGTGCACAGCCGTCACTGATGTCTGTCAGCTTACCGGGCGAATTTCGGTCAGCGGCATGGTCGAGCGTTACCTGCGCTACTCGACGATTGCCCTGATCATGTCGGCCCTGATGCTGCGCTACTTCTATCTGCAGAGTCAGTGGCGCAAGCAGCAACAGGGCGAACTGCGCGCCAGGATCGAATCGCTGCAGGCGCGCATACGCCCGCATTTCCTCTTCAACACACTCAACAGTATCGCCAGTCTGGTGGCCAGCAACCCGGTCAAGGCCGAGCAGGCGGTGCTGGATCTTTCGGACCTGTTTCGCGCCAGTCTGGCCAAGCCGGGCAGCCTGGTGACATGGGGTGAAGAGCTGGCATTGGCAAAACGATATTTATCGATTGAGCAATATCGTCTTGGCGAGCGTCTACAGTTGGACTGGAGGGTGAGTGCAATTCCCGATGACTTGCCAATCCCCCAGCTAACCTTGCAGCCATTACTTGAAAACGCTTTGATTTATGGCATTGCTCCGCGGGTCGAAGGGGGCGTTGTAACGGTCGAAGCGAACTATGAAGGGGGAGAGTTCATATTGAGCGTCAGCAATCCCTATGAAGAAGTTGCCAATCGGCAGACTTCCAACGGTACTCAGCAGGCTCTGACGAATATAGGCGCACGAATTGCGGCACTTTTTGGCCCGCATGCCAGTCTGAGCGTGGAGCGCCGTGACGGTCGTCACTACACCTGTCTACGCTATCCTTGTGCGAGACTCACGCAGGAAGCCAGAGCTATATGAATGTCCTGATCGTTGATGACGAACCCCTGGCCCGCGAGCGATTGAGCCGCATGGTCAATGAAATCGAGGGTTATCGAGTACTGGAACCCAGCGCTTCCAATGGCGAAGAAGCCTTGGCGCTGATCGAAACCCACAAACCGGACGTAGTGCTGCTCGATATCCGCATGCCGGGTCTCGATGGCCTGCAGGTCGCAGCGCGGCTGTGCGAGCGTGAAGCACCGCCTGCAGTGGTCTTTTGCACCGCTCATGATGAGTTCGCCCTGGAAGCTTTCCAGGTCAGTGCGGTCGGCTATCTGGTCAAGCCAGTGCGTCCCGAGCACCTTATCGATGCGTTGAAAAAGGCCGAGCGGCCAAACCGTGTGCAACTGGCGGCGTTGACACGCCCGGCTGCCGAAAGCGGATCGGGCCCACGCAGCCACATCAGCGCGCGTACCCGCAAAGGCATCGAGCTGATTCCCCTGGATCAGGTGATCTACTTTATCGCCGATCACAAGTACGTGACCTTGCGTCACGAGGGCGGCGAAGTGCTGCTGGACGAACCGCTCAAAGCGCTGGAAGACGAGTTCGGCGACCGTTTCGTGCGCATTCACCGCAATGCGCTGGTGGCCCGCGAGCGAATAGAACGGTTGCAGCGCACCCCGCTGGGGCATTTCCAGCTGTTCCTCAGAGGGCTCAATGGCGATGCACTGATCGTCAGCCGCCGCCACGTCGCCGGAGTCCGCAAAATGATGCAGCAGCTCTAGCGCTTGGCCGCTCTGGAGCCTCTGCGCCCAGGCCGATACATGGAACGGGGAGAATCCCGGATCCATGTGTTTTTCGGCTGGCCTGCGGGCCGCCTTCCCCATGCGCCCCTCAGGCACTGCCGTTTGATTGATCGGCTTGGTGTCTGAAGCAAGTTCCAATCGGCGCCGAAGCCGCCCCGACCGAGATTGAGCTGTTATTATCCGTCGCATTCACTCAGTACGGATTGTTCAATGTCCTCTCGCGAAATCCGCATCGCCACTCGCAAAAGCGCGCTGGCACTCTGGCAGGCCGAATACGTCAAGGCTCGCCTGGAACAGGCCCACCCCGGCCTGCTCGTGACGCTGGTTCCCATGGTCAGCCGTGGCGACAAACTGCTCGACTCCCCGCTGTCGAAAATCGGTGGCAAAGGCCTGTTCGTCAAGGAACTGGAAACCGCGCTTCTAGAGAACAACGCCGACATCGCCGTGCATTCGATGAAAGACGTGCCGATGGATTTTCCACAAGGCCTGGGCCTGTTCTGCATCTGCGAGCGTGAAGACCCGCGCGATGCATTCGTCTCCAACACCTTTGCCAGCCTGGACCAGTTGCCGGCGGGCAGCATTGTCGGCACCTCCAGCCTGCGCCGTCAGGCCCAATTGCTGGCGCGTCGACCCGATCTGCAGATCCGTTTCCTGCGCGGCAACGTCAATACCCGTCTGGCCAAGCTGGATGCCGGCGAATACGACGCCATCATCCTCGCTGCCGCTGGCCTGATCCGCCTGGGTTTCGAAGACCGTATCACCTCGGCGATCAGCGTCGATGACAGCCTGCCAGCCGGCGGCCAGGGCGCGGTGGGTATCGAATGCCGCAGCGTCGACGCCGAAATTCATGCGCTGCTTGCCCCTCTGCATCACGAAGACACCGCCGTGCGCGTAATTGCCGAGCGTTCGCTGAACAAGCACCTCAACGGTGGCTGTCAGGTGCCGATCGCTTGCTACGCCGTGCTGGAAGGCGATGACGTCTGGTTGCGCGGCCTGGTAGGCGATCCATCCGGCAGCGTGTTGCTGCACGCGGATGCCCGGGCACCTCAGACATCCGCCCAGGCGTTGGGTGTGCAGGTGGCCGAAGCGCTGCTGGAGCAGGGCGCCGCCGACATCCTGAAAGCGGTCTACGGCGAGGCCAATAACGAATGAGTGGCTGGCGTCTGCTTCTGACCCGCCCGGCCGAAGAGTCGACAGCGCTGGCCAGGGTGCTGGCCGAGGACGGTATCTTCAGCAGCAGTCTGCCCCTGCTTGAAACCGAGCCGTTGCCCTTGACGCCTGCACAGCGTTCGATCATTTTCGAGCTGCTCAATTATTGTGCAGTGATCGTGGTCAGCAAACCTGCCGCGCGACTGGCCATCGAGCTGATCGACGAAGTATGGCCGCAACCGCCCTTGCAACCCTGGTTCAGTGTGGGTTCAGCAACCGGGCAGATACTGCTCGATTACGGGCTTGATGCGAGCTGGCCGGAGCAGGGCGACGACAGCGAAGCCTTGCTTGAACTGCCGCGCCTCAAACAGGCGATTGCCGTACCGGGAAGCCGTGTGTTGATCATGCGCGGTGACGAGGGGCGCGAGCTGTTGGCCGAGCAACTGCGCGCGCTGGGGGTGAGCGTTGATTACCTGCCGCTGTATCGTCGCTACCTGCCGCAGCATGCGCCCGGCGCCCTGGCGCAACGTGTCGCGGTGGAACGCTTGAACGGGCTGGTGGTCAGCAGTGGGCAGGGTTTTGAACATTTGCTTCAGTTGGCGGGGGATTCATGGCCGGACCTGGCCGATCTGCCGCTGTTTGTACCGAGCCCCCGGGTTGCCAGCATTGCGCGGGCAGCCGGAGCAAGGACCGTTATTGATTGTCGTGGCGCCAGCGCCGCGGCATTGCTGGCAGCGTTGCGGGAACAACCTCAGCCTGCCGTCAAGGCGTAATGATCGACACCTGTCGTTTACGCTATTACGCCAAAATGCAAAGGATGGGATACGTGAGCGAAACAGCCTTGCCTAAAGACGAAGAATCGGTGTTGAAAACGCCTGCATCCAAGCCTGAGCCAGTCCGCACCGAGCGCACCGGCAGCCGCAACAGTGGCCTGGTGTTCCTGGCATTGCTGCTGGCAATTGCCGGTATCGCCGTCGCCGGCTGGGGAGTCTGGCAACTGCGCATGTTACAGGCCGGGCATCAGCAACAGCGCGGGCAGGTCGAGGACATCGCCGAACAGACCCTGGTGCTGGCGCAGAATGACCAGCAACTGAGCGCACGCATCGCACAATTCCCGCCAGCCAATCAGCTGGAAGACAGCCGACGTCTGGTCGCGCAACTGCAAGGCGATCAGCAGCGCCTCAGCCAGCGACTCGAAACCGTGCTGGGGGCGAGCCGCAAGGACTGGCGTCTGGCCGAGGCCGAGCATCTGCTGCGTCTGGCCAGCCTGCGCCTTTCAGCGCTGCAGGACATCAACAGCGCGCAGGCGCTGGTTCAGGGAGCCGACGAAATTCTGCGTGAGCAGGACGATCCAGGCTCATTCGCTGCCCGCGAGCAACTGGCCAAGAGCCTTGCCGCCCTGCGCAGCGTCGAGCAGCCGGACCGCACGGGGCTGTTTCTACAACTGGCGGCATTGCGTGAGCAGGCTGTGCAGCTCAACAAGCTGGCTCCCGAATACGAAGACAAAGGCGAGTCGCTTATGGGGCTGACCGCCGACAAGACCGAAACCAGCCGCTGGTCACAGTGGTGGGACGAGATCTCCCATTACTTCCGCATCGACTTCAACGCCGACAAGGACATCCGCCCGGTACTCGCCGGCCAGAGCCTTTCGCAGGTACGCCTGGCCCTGAGCCTGGCGTTGGAGCAGGCGCAGTGGGCAGCGCTTAACGGCGAGCCCGAGGTTTATTCCAAGGCCATCACCGAAGCGCAAAGCGTTCTGAAAGCCAACTTCGATCAGGACGACCCACAGGGCAAGGCACTCGGCCAGGGGCTTGATGCTGTCGCCAGCCAGCCGGTATCGGTGAAGACACCGGATCTGGCACCGACCCTGAGCGCCGTGCAGGCCTACCTTGAACGCCGTCACGCTGCCGGCCAGCCAGCCGAGGCGCAACAGGGGACCAGCCGATGAAGCGCTTCTATGTGCTGTTATTCATCGCGATCGCCGCTGCGGCGCTGATCGGGGTCGCCGTCGCCGAGCATTCCGGCTATGTCCTGATCGCCTATCAGAACTTCCGCTATGAATCGAGCCTGTGGGCGACCCTGGCGCTGCTGGTATTTGCGCTGCTGGTGATCGCGCTGCTGAGGCTGCTGATCAGCCTGCTGACGACCTCAGGCCGCGTGGTCAACCCATGGTCGCGTCGCAATCGCCGTCGTCGCGTGCAAATAGCCATCGAGCAAGGCCAGATGGACCTTGCCGAGGGCCGCTGGTCCAGCGCCCAACGTCATCTGCAACGCGCGGCCGAAGCCGATACTCATCCGCTGCTCTACTACATCGGTGCCGCACGTGCTGCCAACGAGCAGGGCCGCTACGAAGACTGCGACGCCTTGCTGGAACGCGCGCTTGAGCGTCAGCCACAAGCCGAGTTGGCGATCGCCCTGAATCACGCTCAACTGCAGCAGGACCGTGGTGACACCGACGGTGCGCTGACCACACTGCTGGCCATGAAAGAGCGTCATCCGCATAACCCACAGGTGCTTCGTCAGCTGCAACGCCTGCATCAGCAACGTGGTGACTGGTCCGATGTTGTCCGTCTGATGCCGGAACTGCGCAAGGACAAGGTCCTGCCTCCCAAGGAACTGGCCGAGCTGGAACGCCGCGCCTGGGGCGAGAACCTGAGCCTGGCGGCGTACAGTGAAGGCATCGAAGGCGCACCGACCGGTCTGCCTTCACTGGAAAGCGCCTGGCAAGGGCTGGGGTCTGCGCAACGTCAGGAGCCGCAACTGGTGCTGGCGTATGCCGATCAATTGCGCCGTCTAGGTGCCGAAGCCCAGGCTGAAGAGGTGCTTCGTAGCGCCCTCAAGCGCGAGTACAACAGCCATCTGGCGCGTCTGTACGGGCTGGTTCGCGGCACCGATCCGTTGAAGCAGCTGCAAGCGGCGGAAGGCTGGCTCAAGCACCATCCTGCTGATCCAAGCCTGTTGCTGAGCCTGGGACGTATCTGTCTGCAAGGCCGCTTGTGGGGCAAGGCGCGGGATTATCTTGAGAGCAGTCTGCGTATGGAACGCAATCCCGAAACCTGTGCCGAGCTGGCTCGTCTACTGGGCCAGCTGGGCGAGACGGATCGCAGCAATCAGCTGTTTCAGGAAGGCCTGGGCCTACTCGACGAGCGCCTCCTGTCGCGCCCCTTGCCGGTGCTGACCAAGGCGTGAATCCACCGGAGAGTCCTCGGTGAGGGCTCTCCGTGCTGCCTCGCCACCCCGCCAAATTCAACGCGTGAGAATCGTCCTACATACATGTGTAAAAGAACCACGCAGCGGTGTGTTCTTTTTCCTCGGTAAACAGCGACGCATCCGTACGCCGCCACCTTGAATGCGCCGCCACCTTTCCTCTACCGTAATCGTCTCGTCCTTTGTTACGGATTTGCCATGTATCTGGCTCGCACACGCTTTCTGTTTTTCCTGGCATCGCTGGCCTGTGCATCAATCATTGGCGTCGCCTTTTACCTGCAGCAAGCTGTCGGTCTCGACCCTTGCGCGCTGTGCATAGTGCAACGGGCTGCATTCATCGTCTGTGGCGTACTTGCGCTCTGCGCTGCCTGCCACGCCCCTGGCCCGACAGGCACGCGACGCTACAGCCTGGCGCTTCTGCTGGTCGCTCTGGCCGGGCTTGCCACAGCAGGCACACAGGTGTGGTTGCAGACCGCCTCGGCCGATCAATTGATACCTGTTATTACCAGACTGGAGCACGTATTGAGCCTGCTCTCCCTGGACATGTGCATCGACCGGCTGCGAAGCGACGCGCTATTTTGCGCCGAAATCACCTGGACACTGTTCGGTATCAGCCTGCCGGAGTGGAGTTTGCTGGGTTTTACGGGGCTGGCGCTGTTGCCGCTGTATCCCCTTTTCAGCGAATTCAGCCACTGGCTGGCGACCAGAGATCGGGGCAGCTATTAAACGCTTGTATGAACTTTATCTCCTGCGTACCTTGATGGCCTTGGCGAGCGGGCATAGTCTGGGCCGCACGCGTCACTGGAAATATGCTGTCCTGACGCATTTATCAGGCTTGGTCCCGGCTAATCACCCGGACCGGCACAGGACTGCATGCCCCTGAAGGGAAGAGAGAAGACCATGCTGGAAAGTTGTCAGAATGCTCAGGAACGCTGGGGCGGAGTGAACAAGCTGATCGATCGCTGGCTTCAAAGCCGTCTCGAACTGGTCGAAGCCTATGACGCGCTGGGCGACACGCCCGAAGCGCTGGCAGCCGACCTCGAGGGCCTGCAGAACTTCTGCGGGATTCTTGTGGATTACGTCTCTGCCGGGCACTTTGAAGTTTACGAACAACTGGGTGATGAAGCCCGGGCGTTCAATGACGAGCGTGGGCTCGAACTGGCAGACACGATCTATCCACGTCTGGACGTCATCACCAAGTTTGCCCTGACGTTCAATGATCGCTGCGAAAAGGGCGACTGCTCGGATGCGGCGGTGGTAGCCCGGGAATTCAATCAACTGGGGCAACTGCTGCACGAGCGTTTCGAGCTGGAAGACTGCCTGATTGAAGTGCTGCACAACTCGCACAAGGAAGAGATCGCCGCTCAGGCGTGACCGTGTCGGTGGCAGCGCTACACGCCAAGGGTGCTTATCGCACCCTTTCGCATGTCTGAACGCCGGTTTTACGCCCGCTTACTGTGAAACCGCAACCAGCTCGATTTCAAATACCAGCGGTGTAAACGGATCAATCAGATCACCAGCGCCCTCGGCGCCATAGGCTTGATCCGAGGGGATCACCAGCCGCCACTTCGCGCCGGTCGGCATGCTCTGCAAGGCGCTGGTCCAGCCGCTGATCACGCTGTCGAGCCGGAACCACTGGGGCTGGGTGCTCTGATCGAAGATCGTGCCGTCCGGCAAACGACCGACATAACGCACTTCAACCCGGCCATCGGCACTGGGCTTGGGGCCGGTACCCGGGGTCAGCTCGGTCATGAGAATGCCGTCAGCCATCACCTTCACACCCGGTTTGGCCTTCTCGCTGTCCATGAACGTGCGCTCGGCCTTGAGGGCCGCCTCGGTCGGCGCATCCGTACCGGCAGTCTCGGCCTGAGCAATAGCGGCGTCATGCTCGCGCAGAATCTGGTCGATGCGGTCCTGCTTGAGCGCCAGCGGCTTCCCCTGGTAAGCCTGCTGCAAGCCTTCTACCAACGCCTTGAGGTCCAGATCAGGGACTTCCTGATGCAACCGCTCGCCAAGGCTTGCACCCAGGCTGTAGGCGAGATCATGGCCGTCACTGGACGCCGGTGGCGCCTCGGCGGCCTGAGCCAGGGGAAGCAAGAGGAACAACGACGTTAACAGGTAGCGCGACATTAATGCTCTCCGGCCTGGGAAGGCAGCGATTATGCCTGCGCCAGCGCGAGTAGTGACGAGTCTTGTGACGTGAATTTCACAATGCCTTTGCATCGTGCCGAGCAATCATTTCTCTCAGTATGCAACAGGGACCCATGGATGCTGTCAAGATGCCCTAGCGGCGATGCGCGCAGAAGCCTAGTATGAGCCGCAATTTCGTCACCCAGGAGGTAAGTCATGTCGGCCAAAAAGAAGCCAGTAAATACTCCGTTGCATTTGCTCCAACAATTATCGGGCAGCTTGCTTGAACATCTGGAAGACGCCTGTTCCCAAGCCTTGGCTGATGCCGAGAAACTGCTCGCCAAGCTTGAGAAACAACGCGGCAAGGCGCAGGAAAAACTGCACAACTCCCGCATCAAGCTGCAGGACGCTGCCACTGCCGGAAAATCCAAGGCGCAGGCCAAGGCCAAAGGTGCCGTGTCCGAGCTGGAAGAGTTGCTGGACGCTCTCAAGGATCGTCAGACTGAAACCCGCACTTACATCCTGCACCTCAAGCGTGATGCACAGGAAAGCCTGAAACTGGCCCAGGGTATTGGCCGCGTGAAAGAGGCGGTTGGCAAGATCCTGACCACTCGCGACGCCAAGCCTGTCGCGCCTAAAGCTGCCGCCAAGGCACCTGTTGCCAAGACACCCGCAGCCAAAGCTCCCGCAAAAACCGCAGCCAAAGCGCCGGTTAAAGCGGCCGCCGCCAAGCCAGTCGCCAAAGCCGCAGCCAAGCCTTCCGCAGTTGCCAAGCCAGCTGTCAAAACCGCTGCTGCCAAGGCCCCGGTAAAAGCCGCTGCCAAACCGGCCGCCCGCACGACTGCAGCAGCCAAGCCTGTAGCAGCCAGGACAACTGCCGCCAAACCGGCTGTGGCCAAGCCTGCTGCCACCAAGGCGCCGGCTGCCAAGCCCACCGCCAGCAGCGCTGCCAAACCAGCAGCAGCAAAAGCGGCGGCCGCCAAACCTGCGGCGAAAGCGCCTGTGAAAGCGCCCGTCAAGGCACCGGCCAAAGCACCTGCCAAGGCACCTGTGAAAGCAGCGGCCAAGCCTGTCGCCAAACCTGCGGTCAAGCCAGCAGCGAAGCCAGCCGCCGCCAAACCGGCCACGCCAGCACCTGCTGCTGCAGCCAAGCCGACAACGCCTGCACCTGCTGCACCTGCTGCGCCAGCCGCCGCACCGGCAACACCTGCCAATGGCGCAACGCCAACCAGCGCTTCCTAAGTCTGGTCGACGGCAAGTCCAACCGCGATGCGCAGCACATGCAGCGCATCGCGGTTTTTTTCTGCGTCCCCTTCGGCAAGCTCGAGCAGCCACTCCTCTGCATTCCTCGCCTCACCTGCCGGCCAATCCCCGGTCAGTGCCTCAAGCTTCATCATCAGACCCTGCTCGGCCTCCAGTTCCAGCGCCTTGACCTTCATCCGTAATGGGGTCAGCGACGCATCTTCAAGCGCCGCATTACGCCATTGGTTACGCAAATCCCGCAGCGGACGCACCACATCGTCATGCCAGGGTGTCGCCAATTGCTTTATTTGCGCCACTCGCTGAGCGTCACACGCCACGTCGCGCGTGCCCAGCCACACCCCGCAAAGCACCATGCACACGTTGGCCCCGTTGGCTTGCAGCGTCAGACAAGCCTGTTCCACACCCGGCCGGGCGTAGAAATCGAGGGTGAAACTCCAGAGCGCTGAAGGCATAGTGATCCACCTGTTCAGGACGAAGCTGGTAGACTCCGCCGCCATTATGATTCGACTTCAAAGCCTTACCTTACAGCGTGGTCCGCAACGTCTGCTAGAAGACGCCGAGCTGACTCTGCACGCCGGCCATAAAGCCGGCCTGATCGGTGCCAATGGCGCCGGTAAATCCAGCCTGTTTGCCCTGCTGCGTGGAGAGCTGACGCCGGATGCCGGCGACTGCCTGCTGCCCGCCGACTGGCGTATCGCGCACATGCGCCAGGAGGTCGATACGCTCGAACGCCTGGCCGTGGATTACGTGCTCGATGGCGACGAGCGCCTGCGAGAAGTACAGAGCTCGCTGGCCGAGGCCGAAGCCGCGCAGGACGGCGCCGCTCAGGCACGTCTGCATTCGGAGCTCGACAGCGCCGACGGTTACACCGCCGACGCACGCGCTCGCAAGCTGCTGGCCGGGTTGGGCTTCACCAACGAGCAGATGGAGCGTCAGGTCGGCAGTTTCTCCGGTGGCTGGCGTATGCGCCTGAACCTGGCGCAGGCATTGATGTGCCCCTCGGACCTGCTGCTGCTCGACGAACCGACCAACCACTTGGACCTCGACGCCATTCTGTGGCTTGAAGACTGGCTCAAGAGTTACCCCGGCACCTTGCTGCTGATTTCACACGACCGGGATTTTCTGGATGCCGTGGTCGATCACATCGCCCATGTCGAGCAACGCAAGATCACCCTCTATCGCGGCGGCTACAGCGCCTTCGAGCGGGCTCGTGCCGAACGTCTGGCCCAGCAGCAACAGGCCTACGAGAAGCAGCAGGTGCAACGTGCGCACATGGAAAAATACATTGCGCGCTTCAAGGCTCAGGCCACCAAGGCCCGTCAGGCACAAAGCCGGATCAAGGCGCTGGAGCGCATGGAAGAGCTGTCCGCAGCGCATGTCGACTCACCGTTCAACTTCGTCTTCCGTGAGTCCGACAAGATATCCAGCCCTCTGCTGGACCTGTCCGACGCGCGTCTGGGTTATGGCGACAAGACCATCCTCGAGAAGGTCAAGCTGCAACTCACGCCGGGCGCACGCATCGGTCTGCTGGGTCCGAACGGCGCAGGCAAGTCGACGCTGATCAAAAACCTCGCCGGCGAGCTTGAGCCGCAAAGCGGTCGGCTGGTGCGTGGCGAAAACCTCACCGTGGGCTACTTTGCCCAGCATCAGCTCGACTCACTGGACGCCAAGGCGACGCCGTTGCTGCACTTGCAGCGCCTGGCACCGACAGAGCGTGAACAGACGCTGCGCGATTTTCTTGGCGGTTTCGACTTCCGTGGCGCGCGTCTGGATGAGCCGGTGCTGAATTTCTCCGGTGGCGAGAAAGCCCGTCTGGCGCTGGCACTGATCGCCTGGGAAAAGCCCAACCTGTTGCTGCTCGACGAACCGACCAACCACCTCGACCTGGAAATGCGCCTGGCGCTGACCATGGCCTTGCAGGAGTTCGGTGGCGCGGTTCTGGTGGTATCTCACGATCGGCACTTGCTCAAGAGCACGACCGATGACTTCCTGCTGGTGGCCGACGGCCGCGTGCAGGAGTTCGACGGCGATCTGGATGACTACACGCGCTGGCTGGCCGATTACCGGCTGCGCAACGCGCCGGTCAGCAACACGCCCGTCAACGCCGACAAGACCGACAAGAAAGCCCAGCGCCAGCAGGCAGCGGCCTTGCGTCAGCAACTGGCGCCGCACAAGCGCGAAGCCGACAAGCTGGAGCGTGATCTCGGACTGGTGAATGAAAAGCTCGCCAAGGTCGAAGAAGCACTGGCTGACAGCACCAACTACGAGGCGGCCAACAAGGACAAGCTGCGCGATCTGCTGGCCGAACAGGCGAAGCTGAAAGTGCGTGAATCCGAGCTGGAAGACGCCTGGATGCAAGCTTTGGAACTGCTGGAGTCAATGCAGGCCGAACTGGAAGCATTGTCGTGATCGAGGCAGGCAAGTGATGGACATGTTGGGCTTGCCAGTATCCGCTTACTGGCTTGAACCGCTGCTGGTGGGTGCGCAGATTTTGCTGATCCTGTTGGCCGGTTACGTACTGCAACGCATCGTCGGTGGTTTTCTGACCGGTCTGGGCGAGCGTTATCCGTTGCCGCCAGAATTGCTGGTGCCGGTTCGCGGCGGCTTGCGCTGGTTCATCATGGGCAGCGCCTTTGTCCTCGTCCTGGGCCGACTCGGGGTGTCGGCCACGGTGCTGTGGACGGCACTGTCGGGCTTCGTCGCCGTTGCGGCAGTGGCGTTCTTCGCCATGTGGAGCGTGCTGTCGAACCTGCTCTGCGCCATTCTGATCTTCACCATCGGCCCGTTCCGTATCGGTGACATGGTCGAGCTGGTCGATACGCTGGACAAGCCGGGCGTGAAGGGCAGGGTGGTTGCCATCAACCTGATGTTCACCACGCTGATCGAGACCCCGGAAGCCGGTGGCGCATTGGTTCAGGTGCCCAACAGCCAGTTTTTCCAGAAGTCGGTGCGACGCTGGCGCGGCAGCGATCTGTTTCCGCAGATGGTGGTTGCAAAGCAGCCGGATGAGCAGGATTAGGGTCTGTACGAAAAGTGGCTGCGCTCGGTGATGCTGCGTTAAAAACAGGCTCGGATGCGAGTCCAATCGGAATGCTCATTTACAACACGTAGAGTCGAACGCGACCCCGGCCGTTCCTAGCCTGTTTTTGCCTTGCTTGACCTTCGCTCGCCGACTTTTCGTAAAGACCCTAGAAATCGTTAGCCTTGCAAAGCATTAAGCACTAATTTATTGCGCATTCGACTTTGCTTGAGGTGCACGATGGCGCTTGAAACGTGGCTGGGCTTTTTTGCGGCCTGCTGGATTATTAGTCTGTCTCCCGGCGCGGGCGCCATCGCTTCGATGTCCTGCGGCCTGCAATACGGCTTCTGGCGTGGCTACTGGAATGCCCTGGGCTTGCAGATTGCGTTGGTGGCACAGATCGCCATTGTCGCGGCAGGTCTGGGTGCAGTGCTGGCGGCCTCCGATATGGCGTTCACGCTGATCAAATGGTTCGGCGTCGCGTATCTGGTCTATCTCGGCATCAAGCAATGGCGCGCCCTGCCAGCCGACCTGGCCGATGAATCCGCCGTGCGCCCGGTGGGCAAACCGATGACACTGGTATTGCGTGGTTTTCTGGTGAATATCAGCAACCCCAAGGCGCTGATCTTCATTCTGGCGATCCTGCCACAGTTCATCGACACGGCCGCTCCGCTGCTCATCCAGTACGCGATCATCGCGGCGACCATGGTGGTGGTCGATCTGATCGTGATGGCGGGCTACACCGGGCTGGCCTCCAAAGTGCTGCGCCTGCTCAAGACGCCTCGCCAGCAACGTCGCATGAATCGCACCTTCGCCAGCCTGTTCGTGGGCGCGGCAGGTTTCCTCGCGACGTTGCATCGCGGTACGGCCTGAAACGTGTCGGTCTCGAGCCCTGAGCAGACACCCGCTTTGCTCAGGGCGACTGAAGGCTGAACGTAAGATTCTGTAACAAAAATGGACCTCGACTATTGAGTAGTACCGTTGCGGCGTTAACAATGCAACGCTTCGCATTCCCGTCGAGATTCTGCAATGCCCGTCCATTCTCGTTTTCTTGCCTGGTTACTGTTGCCGCTCCTGGCGTTGGGCAGTTGCATTGCGCTGGCCGACCCGGTCGAGGGTGCGGCCCAGGCGCTGCATCTGCTCGATTACCTGGGGGCCGATTATCCGGCGACCGTGGCGGACGGCAAGGTTGTGGACACCGGCAAATATCAGCAACAGGTCGATAACCTGACTGCGTTGCAGGGCTTGGTCGTTGCCTTGCCACAGCGCGCCGAGCGTGAGGCTCTGGAGCAGGCGGTAACCCAGTTGAAAAGCGCTGTGGCAGGTCGACAGGACGCTGTGCAGGTCACGCGTCAGGCGCGGCAGTTAAGTGCGAAGCTCGCGCTTGCCTATGAGGTCAGTCAGGCCCCGGCCATTACGCCGGACCCCGCCCGTGGCGCGCCCCTGTACGCTCAGCATTGTTCGGTGTGCCATGGCGACAGCGGTGCAGGGGATGGACCGGCAGGCATCGGCCTGGAACCACCCCCCTCGAACCTGCGGGATACCGCGCGGCTGGATCGCCTGAGTCTTTACGATCTCTACAACGCGACCGGATTGGGGATTGCCGGCACCGATATGCCCGCGTTCGCCGACCAGCTGGACGATCGCCAGCGCTGGGACATCGCGACCTATATCGCCAGCTTCAGCGCACAACCTGTCGCCCAGCCAGCCAAGACCTTCAACCTCGCCGATCTGGCTCGCCAGACGCCGGCCGAAGTCCAGGCTGCCGAAGGTCCGGACGCTACCGCCACCTTCCGGGCCCAACGCGCTCAGCCACCTCAGGTGCAGCGCGGCCCGGCGCAACTGCTGGATTACACCAGTGTAACGCTGGACAAGAGCCTGGCAGCCTACAAGGCTGGTGATCGCGAGCAGGCCTATGATTTGTCGGTCGCGGCATATCTGGAGGGTTTCGAGCTGGTCGAAAGCTCGCTGGATAACGTCGACGCCAATGTGCGCAAAGATACTGAAAAGAGCCTGATGGCTTACCGGCAGTCCTTGCAGGACAGCATGCCGCTACCTCAGGTTGCGCAGAAGCTGGAAGCAGCCAAAGGCAAGCTCAAGGAATCAGCGGATCTGCTAGGCAGCGATGGGCTAAGCCTGTCGCTGAGCTATATTTCGGGCCTGCTGATCCTGCTGCGTGAAGGGCTTGAAGCGATTCTGGTACTGGCGGCGATTCTGGCGTTTCTGCGCAACACCGGCCAGCAGTCTGCCGTACGCAGCGTCAACATCGGCTGGGGCCTGGCGCTGCTGGCCGGGCTGGCCACCTGGGCGCTCGCGGCGTATGTCATCGACGTCAGCGGCGCACAACGGGAATTGCTGGAAGGCGCCACCGCGCTGTTCGCCAGTGTGATGGTGCTTTGGCTCGGGGTGTGGATGCACGATCGTCGTCACGCTGCTGCGTGGCAGGACTACGTCAAAAGCAGCCTAGTCGGCGGCGGCGGTCGTTTCGGCTTCGCGCTGCTGGCATTCTTCTCGGTCTACCGCGAACTGTTCGAAGTCATCCTGTTCTACGAAACCCTGTGGCTGCAGGCAGGCCCTGCCGGGCACGATGCCGTGCTGGCGGGCGGCGCCACGGCGCTGGTGCTGCTCGTGGGCCTGGCGTGGGTCATCCTGCGCGGTTCGGCGAAGCTGCCGCTGTCGCTGTTCTTCGGTATCAACGCTGCGCTGCTCTGCGCACTGTCCGTGGTGTTTGCCGGTCACGGCGTCAAGGCGCTGCAGGAGGCGGGCATATTCGGCACACGGCCGGTGCCGTTCTTCGAGTTCGACTGGCTGGGCATTCACGCCGACCTGTACTCGCTCGGCGCACAGGCGATCGCCCTGATCGCCATTGCAGTGCTGTACGGCAGAAGTCGTCTGGCCGAGAAGCGCAGGCTGCAGACGGCAGACTGACGTTTGCCTGCCAGGGACAAGTGGTGCTCACCGCTTGTCCCTGCTTCCCCCGCAGCGTTGTTGCGATTCTGCGTCTTAACTTTCCGCCCTGTACAAAAAACCACCTGTTACTTCTGCCAGTAGACGCCCTTTTTCTTCAGGCCTAGTGTAGCGAAACGCCAACTCGGCTATCGGGTACTGGCGCATTTACCTGAGAACGAGGTGGGTGATGGCCAAGTACGAGATTCGGTTGTGGGCGGAAGATACAGCGCGACATAACCATCCTGTAATAGCCATTGAGTTTTATGAGGACGATGAACTGCAAGAGCATGTTCTGATAAAACTTTACCCTCAGGGCCGATACAAAATAGTTGAAGGCGAATTGGGCAGGGACGAGGCAATGCTGCAGGTTTTGGCGTTGGCGTTCAGGAAGAAGATCGCTGAACTGGCGGATTGGTAAAGCAAAGTAAATCCAGCATTGTTCACGTCAACATTAAAACTAATGAGTTATTTAGCAATCAACTTATCAAGTGAGGATCGAACCATGAGCACCAGAGAAATCAAGCTTTCGGCAGAAGACTTTAAGATCCGCGATTCTGACGGAAAATATACCAAGGGCGATGGTACTCTTGAAGTGGTTGTTGAAATCTATAAAAATGGAGACCTAGATTACGTAGCCTATGTGAGTGATCCGAATAAAGACGGAAGTTATAATAATGTCTCGGGCAAAATCGATGCCGACGGGGACGGAGAGCATGACGAGGAAGATAAAGAGTTGATGAGTCAGTTGGCAAAAACATTTCTTTTACTTACGAATTGACTCGGTAGCTTTATCAAAAAGACGCTCGGAAAGAGCGTCTTTTGAGTGCCATGAATTTCGAATCAATCCAAATCAACCGGCTTCTTCAACTTCGGATTCGGAAAGAACTGCACGCCCTGGACCTTCGGATCAGCAGGTTTGACCACCGCCTTGTTGACCCGCGTACCCAACTCCTTCGGTATCGAAATACCCTGCTCGTTGAGCGTATCGCTGTAGCCGCAACTCACGCACTCGCGATGCGGCACGTCGTTTTCGTTCCACATCATCAGTTTGTCAGGCTCGCTGCACGCCGGGCAAACCGCCCCGGCGATAAAGCGTTTCTTGGTAATGACTACCGGTGTATCGGTCATGCTGCCGCGTCCTCACTCAAGCCACTGTGACGCAACAATGCGTCAATCGACGGCTCGCGTCCGCGGAAGTCGACGAACAGCACCATCGGTGCCTGCGAACCGCCACGCGCCAGAATGGCTTCGCGGAAGGCGCGTCCGGTTTCAGCGTTGAGCACGCCATCTTCCTCGAACTTCGAGAACGCATCGGCGGACAGCACTTCAGCCCACTTGTAGCTGTAATAACCGGCTGCGTAACCGCCTGCGAAGATGTGCGCGAAGCTGTTCGGGAAGCGGTTGTAGGCAGGCGGACGCATCACCGAGACTTCATCACGAACGCCTTCCAGAACTTCAAGCACGCTGCGGCCATCACCGTGAGTGGCGTGCAGCTCGAAATCGAACATCGAGAACTCCAGCTGACGCACCATCATCAGGCCGGACTGAAAGTTCTTGGCAGCGAGCATCTTCTCCAGCAGATCCTGCGGCAGTGGCTCGCCGGTTTCGTAATGACCGGAGATCAGCGCCAGGCCTTCGGGCTCCCAGCACCAGTTTTCCATGAACTGGCTCGGCAGCTCGACGGCGTCCCAGGCCACGCCATTGATACCGGATACCCCGGCATGCTCGACGCGGGTCAGCAGGTGATGCAGACCATGACCGAATTCGTGGAACAGCGTGGTCACTTCGTCGTGGGTCAGCAGCGCAGGCTTGCCGGCAACAGCAGGCGTGAAGTTGCACACCAGATTGGCCACCGGGCTCTGCAACGTGCCTTGCGCCGTACGGCGACGGTCACGCGCGCCGTCCATCCAGGCACCACCACGCTTGTTGGCGCGGGCGTACAAATCGAAGAAGAAGCGCCCGACGTGCTGGCCGTTTTCCTTGATCTCGAACAGACGAACATCCGGATGCCAGGCGTCGAAGCCTTTCTGCTCGGCAATCTCGATGCCGTACAGGCGCTGAACGATGGTGAACAGACCGCCGAGCACCTTATCGACAGGGAAGTAGGCACGCAGGATTTCCTGGGAAACGCTGTATCGCTGCTCGCGCAGCTTCTCCCCATAGAAACCGCTGTCCCAGCTTTGCAGATCCGGGCAGCCCTGTTCGGCGGCATAAGCCTTGAGCTGCTCCAGGTCCTGGGCAGCAAACGGCTTGCTGCGCTTGGCCAGGTCACGCAGGAAGCTCAGCACTTGGTCGCTGGACTCGGCCATCTTGGTCGCCAGGCTCAACTCGGCGTAGTTTGCATAGCCGAGCAATTGCGCGAGTTCCTGACGCAGGTCAAGGATCTGCTCCATGACCGGCGTGTTGTCGTTCTTGCCCGCGTTCGGACCTTGATCCGACGCGCGGGTGGCGTACGCCGCATAGACTTCTTCGCGCAGTGCGCGGTCTTCGGCGTAGGTCATCACCGCGTAGTAGCTCGGGAATTCCAGCGTGATCAGATAGCCTTCCAGATCCTTGGCCTTGGCGGCGGCGGCCATCTGCTGTTTGGCAGAATCGGTCAGGCCGGCGAGGGCGGACTCATCGGCGACCAGCTTGGTCCAGGCCTGAGTGGCATCGAGTAGTTGGTTGGAAAACTGGCTGCCCAGCTCCGACAGTTTGCTCTGCACTTCGGCGTAACGCTTCTGCTGCTCTGGCGGCAGATCGATACCGGACAGGCGGAAGTCACGCAGCGACTGCTCCAGAATGGTCTTCTGGCCAACGTCGAAACCGGCGGCTTCCGGGCCATTGGCCAGAGCTTCATAGGCCTGGAACAGTGCGCGGTTCTGGCCCATCTCGGTGGAGTAGGCGCTCAAGGCCGGCAGGCACGATTCATACGCTTCGCGCAGCTCGGCGCTGTTGCACACGGCATTGAGGTGGCTGACGGGGCTCCAGGCAGCGCCCAAGCGGTCGTTCAGCTCGTCCATGGTCAGCACCAGCCCGGCCCAGGTCGGTGTCGAACCCTGTTTGGCGAGGATGTCGGCAATCGCGGCACGGTTATCCGCCAAGATCTGTTCGATAGCAGGTTTGACATGCTCGGCACGAATCGCCGAAAAGGGTGGCAGGTCGTACGATTGCAGAAGAGGGTTGTTCGCGCTCACGGTTTTGCACCTTGCCTTGAAGAAACACTCAGCCATCTTAATTACAATCGACGCCGACCGCAGCAACCAAACCCGCTCTACACGCCTATCACTGCCAAAGAAGGAGCCTATCGTGGCCATTCGCAAGTTTCAGGAGCACACCCCAGCCCTCGGCGAACGGGCCTTTGTCGATCATTCAGCGGTGGTTATCGGTGACGTCGAAATCGGCGCCGACAGCTCCGTCTGGCCGCTGACCGTGGTACGCGGCGACATGCACCGCATCCGCATCGGCGCTCGCACCAGCGTGCAGGACGGCAGCGTGCTGCACATCACCCACGCCGGCCCCTTCAACCCGGACGGTTTTCCACTGCTGATCGGCGATGAAGTGACCATCGGTCATAAGGCCATGCTGCACGGCTGCACAATCGGCAACCGCATCCTGGTCGGCATGGGCACCACCATCATGGATGGCGCGGTTGTCGAAGACGAAGTGATCATAGGCGCAGGCAGCCTGGTGCCGCCGGGCAAAGTGTTGGAAAGCGGCTTTTTGTACGTCGGTCGCCCGGTCAAACAGGTGCGCGCACTCACCGAAAAGGAAATCGCCTTCTTCCCGTACAGCGCGACTAATTACGTGAAGCTCAAGGATCAGCACCTGGCTGAGGGGTTTGATGAGGGTTGAGGCCCGTCATTAATACTGCGCTCTGCACTCAGTCGGCCTTCAATTCTGGCCGAAGGCCGTAGGAGCGAGCCGGGGAGACGCTTCGCTTGTTCGCGAAGACCGCGGTTCAAACGCCCTTTGTGTGGGCGCTGTACCGACCTCTTCGCGAGCAAGCTCGCTCCCACAGGAGCTTCAAGGCATCAACGCCCGCAGCGCCGCCTTGCGCGCCTCGACCGGCATCGCGCCCAACTTTTCCACAGCGTGATAAAACGCCTGCCAGTCGCCATTCACCTGCCTGAACAACGTCTCGAACGCTGGCACCCATTGATCGTAAAGACCAAAAGGCAGCAGTTTGGCGTTGTTCATCGGGCTGTTGATCCAGGCATCGAAACGCTTGTCGCCAGCCCACTGCTCATTCCGCAACGTGCGGTAATCACGGCGCATCCGCTCGAATGCTTCAGCCTTGAGCGCGCGCATCACCTCGGCCGACAGGGGCTGACGATAAAGCCCCTTGAGTCGCTCCCGGGTGTCAAGTACCAACCGGGTAAACTGATCACGCCGCGCCGACTGCGAAACACTCTCCGGCGGTAATCCCCGCGCCGCACGCCATTGCCGCGTACCTTCCTGCTCGACGAAACTGGCGTAGGACTCGTTGAACTCGGTGTCGTCCTTCACATAAAAACGCTGATGCGCCAACTCATGAAAAATCAGCGTGGCCAGGCGCTCGTCACCCCAGCCCATCATCGAACTGAGAATCGGATCATTGAACCAACCCAGCGTCGAATAGGCTTCCACGCCACTCAAATACACATCCTTCCCCGCCTGGCGCTGCAACGCCGCCTCACCACGCGCCCCGCCAGGGCTGTAATAACCGCGATACGCGACACACCCTGCAATCGGAAAACAATGCGTGACCGGCTCCAGCGAGAACTCATCCGTCGCGAACACATTCCACACCACATAAGGGCGGCCCAGGTCCGCATACAGGCGGTAACTCTTGTTGTCCGGCAGATGCAAATGCTCACTGGCAAACGTGCGCGCCAACTGCGACCGGGCCAGATGCTCGCGCAAACCCGCATCCCGAGTCGGGTCAGCCACGATCTTCTCCACCGGCTCGCGCGCCTGCAGCAACTGCCACTGCCCTTGAGCCAACTGGCCGTAATAGGAAACGCTGGAGCAGCCGGCAAGCAGCGTGACGGCCGTCAGCGCTAGCAGGTGTCGAAGGCGTGGTAGGGAGAGTGTGGCCATGAAGGGAAGGGCTTTGGTGGCTTGGGTATGGTGATGTTATGCAGGAGGGGAGTGGGGATGTGCAACTGTTACGAGGATTGAAGGGTATGGAGACTCAAACCACGGACGAGCTGGAACGTACCAGGCTGTGCGCCCGTGTAAAAAGCTATTTTCATCAGACACAAACAGAAAACCCACCGTGCAGGTGGGCTTTAGGTATTGCTATATCATCTGTCCGTGGGGGGAGGCATAAGCCAGCTAGGCCCTCGGCAAGTGGAAAGACTATAGGGAGATTTGCAGTTGTCGTCAATGTCAGCCTTAGAGGTCGCAAAGGCAATCAGATTATCCATTTCCTCTGCCCGGATTTCGAAGTATGAAAACGCAGCGCGCGCTGTGGGCCGAGGTCTTGATGAGGCCATCACCTTGTATGCCTGGAACGCCCTCGTCTCTGCAGCGTTCCTTACACCTCTACACCTGTGCGAGGTGATTGTTCGTAACGGTGTTGCAGACGCAATCGCTTCGGTTTACGGCCCCGAGTGGCCTTGGAGTCCCGGCTTCGAGCAGAGCTTGCCCAATGTTACAGGTCCGGTTTTCAAGCCAAAACAAGAGCTTGCAAGAGCCCGACAGAAATGTGGCACAACCGGCGCCGTCATCGCGGAGTTGAAATTCGTCTTTTGGGAAAAAATGTTCACAAAACGGTTTGAAGGCCGTATCTGGGCGCCTTATCTGTACCGCTTTTTTCCAAACCTCGAAAAGTGCTTCACTGTATCTGCCCACCGAGCAAAGATCGCGGCTGATCTCGAACAAATCCGATTGCTTCGAAATCGAATTGCTCATCATGAGCCAATCTTTTCACGAAACCTGAGAAGCGATTTTGCCGTTATCCAACGCTTGACCGAAACACGCTGCGCAGTTTCTGCAGACTGGATGAATGGCCAACAGCAGGTCATCTCAACGGTTGCCACTAAACCTTTTTAAACAGAGGTACACCTCGGTGCCAAACCGTCTTCTGATACTGATAACCGTATTCACTCTAGCCACCCTCGCCGGATGCGCCGGTCCCTTGCCTGCCGTCAACCCGGACATGGCGTGGGTCGACATGCGCACCATCACCGGCCAGTTGATCATGGGCGACAAGCTCGATGACAAGAACACGTATGACGGGCGCTACTTTCAAGTCACGCCGGGCAGCCATGAGTTGCAGGTGCGTTATGACTATGAGTACCGCTCGGGCGGCATGGGGATGGTCGGCGACGAGTACACCGAGATCACCTGTTACGTCAGTGTTCGTTACGACCACTTCGCTGCCGGGCAGCGCTATGTGCTGGAGGTACGCTCACTGGCGAACAGTGTCGATGCCTGGCTTTACGATGCAGAGCGCAAGGTGGTGGCCGAGGAGGAAGAAGAGGGCGGGGTGCACTGCATCTGATCAGCGTCCGTTGAGCTGATAGATGATCTTTTTCGTACCGTTGTCGCAGCTGCCGACGATCATGCTTGGATCGGTGGCTTCTTCGTTGCTCACGATTTCCAGCGTATAGGACGTGACGTTGTTGGCCTGGATCTTGGCTTCGATTTCAGCCTTGAGTTCTTCGCAGGATTTCGGTGCCGCCAGGGCGCTGGTTGCCAGCAGGGTGCAGGTCGCTGCCAGAATAAAACGTTTCATGCTCGACTCCTGATCATAATCAAACCATGCGTCAACCAACGCATGACCGATGAAGCAAGCCAGCTTTATACAGCAGATACAGGAGCGCACAAGGCGCCCCCGCAAGGCTGGCTGTGAATCAGCTCAGCAATGTCGCATCCAGGGTGATCTTGGCGTTCAGTACCTTGGAAACCGGGCAGCCTTCTTTGGCCTGCTTGGTCAACTCGTCGAACTTCTCTTGGGTCGCGCCTGGCACTTTGGCCTTGAGGGTCAAATGCACAGCGCTGATCGCGAAACCGCCTTCTACCTGATCCAGCGACACCTCAGCCTGAGTATCGATGCTTTCAGCAGTCAGGCCTGCACCGCCCAGAATCATGGACAGTGCCATCGAGAAACAACCTGCATGCGCTGCACCGATCAGTTCTTCCGGGTTGGTGCCTTTGCCGCCTTCAAAACGTGCCTTGAAGCCGTAAGGTGCTTCGCGCAACACGCCGGTTTCCGTGGAGATGCTGCCGATACCGGTTTTCAGATCACCTTCCCAGTGGGCGGATGCTTTCTTGACGATACTCATGGTGGCTCCTTTTGGGATGAATTTGGATCGTTGCTGTTACAGCATTCTGAGGATAGACGGCTCTGGAAAGTTCAACCGTCGGAAAGACCTACCGTTTCAGTAGGTTTTTCTACACTGCCCCATTGAAAAGCCGGACTTGCGCCCGCACTGCTGTTTCATCGTGGGCAGCTCCAGCAGCCGGCCCATCACAATTCGAGGAGCTACCCCGGCCTATGAAACGTCTGGCAGATGTAAAAATTTCCACCCTTGATCTGGTGCCGGTGCGCCACGACAAAGGGCCCGCCGAATCGCTGCGCAACTCGCTCAACCTCGCCCAGCATGTCGAAAAGCTCGGTTACAACCGCTTCTGGGTGGCCGAACACCACAACATGGACGGCATCGCCAGTTCGGCGACCTCGGTGCTGCTCGCCTACCTGGCAGGCGGCACATCGACCATTCGTGTCGGATCGGGCGGGATCATGCTGCCTAACCACGCGCCGCTGGTGATTGCCGAGCAGTTCGGCACCCTGGCCAGCCTGTATCCCGGCCGCATCGACTTGGGGCTGGGCCGCGCACCGGGCTCTGACCAGATGACTGCGCGTGCCTTGCGCCGCGAGCGCTCCGGCAGTGCCGATGACTTTCCGGATGATGTCACCGAGCTGATGGAATATTTGGGCCCGCGCACGCCTGATCAAAAAGTGATCGCCGTACCCGGTTCAAACACCAACGTGCCGATCTGGCTGCTCGGCTCGAGCCTGTTCAGCGCCCAGCTGGCAGGCATGCGCGGCTTGCCGTATGCCTTCGCCTCGCACTTTGCGCCGCATTACATGCACGAGGCGATTCGCGTGTATCGCAATCACTTCCAGCCATCGGAAGTGCTCGACAAGCCTTACGTGATGCTCGGCGTGCCCCTGTCGGCAGCCGACACGGACGAGCATGCCGAATACCTGGCGACCTCGGTCTACCAGCGCATTCTGGCGCTGATGCGTGGACACAGCCTGATGCAGCGTCCGCCTGTCGAGTCGATGGACGGTCTGTGGTTGCCACACGAGCGTGAGGCCGTAGCAAGCTTCCTCGGGCTGGCGATGGTGGGCGGCCCGGACAAGATCCGCGCCAAGCTGGATGTGCTGCTTGAGCAGACCGACGCTGATGAGTTGATCTTCACCTGCGACATGTACGAGCACGAGGATCGACTGCGCTCATACGAGATCCTCGCGCAGGTCGCACACGGCTAAGCGATTTTCCGAATCGGAAAAAACCAGCCACAAACAGAATCGCCCCGGACTGGATGACAGTCCGGGGCGATTCTGTTCGTGAAACCTGCAAACGGGATTAACCGGGCAAACCGGCCTGAGCCGGGCCCGGTTGGCAATCAACCGCGCTGGTAAACGATTTCCTTGGTACCACCTTCGCAGGTGCCGACGACTTGCTTGTCGGCTGCGCTGCCTTTCTCGACCACTTCCAGCGTGTAGGACGTTACGCCCTTCGCCTGGAGTCTGGCATCGAGTTCACTTTTCAACTCTTCACATGGCTTGCCTGCCGCGAGGGCAGTGCCTGCAATGCTCAGCAAGCCTACAGCCAACAAAAACTTCTTCATGGGTAATCCCTTTCGTCCGGCCAAATGAAGACGCCATCGGAACAGGCGCCCATTGAAATCCCCACGCTCACACAGCGAACGCGTGGCCACATCTGCGTGTAGCGCAAGTTATGGCAATCGGCCAGCCGAAAGGTTCAGATCACCCTCAGCTGTTGGTGATGCGGAAGCCCACTTTCAACGTCACCTGGAAGTGCGCGACTTTGCCGTTTTCGATATGGCCGCGGGTTTCAGTCACTTCGAACCATTCCATCAGGTCGAGGCTTTTGCTGGCTTCGGCCAGGGCATTGTTGATGGCGTCTTCGATGGTGGTCGTGGAAGAGCCTACGATTTCAACTTTCTTGTACGTGTGATGATCCGACATGGCAGTTCTCCTGAGGTCTGAAAAAGACGCGATATAGAGCGCGCTCCCTGCTTCTGTCAGGAGAAGGCGCGCAAAAGTTCAGACCTTTGCAAAAATCCCATCGCACTTTCCAAAAAGCCCGGAGTCCGAAACAACACGCTCACTCATCATTGCAGGAGAAACACCATGGCTACTACGTCACTTCGCAAAGCCTCGTTGCAGAGTATGGAAGCTGAAATCGAGAGCCTCCTGAAGTCCCTTGAGGGCCTGAAAGCCGATGCTACCGACGAGTCGCGCAAGACTCTGAAGAATCTGAAAGCCAACGCTGAAAGCGCGCTGAGCCATTCGCGCAGCCTGCTCAGCGATGTCTACGAAGACGTCAAAGAGAAAACCCGCGAAAACGCACTGGCAACTCGTGACTACGCTCAGGAACATCCTTGGACCACCGCCGGCGTTGCGGTAGGTGCCATCGGCCTGATCGCTGCCTACATGCTGTTCAAGCGCGGTAACTGATCAGTTTCTGATCGGTTCCCCGGACCGCTTCAGCTCATTTTTCAACCATTGAGCAAGCTGCTGCGCCCGTCCATCGGCCGCACGTCTGGGTACCCAAAGCGCCAGCTGCGCCGGGGTTTCACTGAACCCCCAAGGCGCAGCCAGGCGACCGGCCTTCAGGTCATCGATGACCAGAGGTTCCGGCGCAATCGCGATGCCAAGGCCCGCCACGGCCGCCTCCAGCAAATAATACAAATGCTCGAAACCCTGCCCGTAACGCAATGACTGCGGGTCGATACCGTTCTGCTGCGCCCAGCTTGGCCACGCCTGCGGACGCGATGTGGTTTGCAGCAATGATTCTCCCAGCAGCGCCTCGACAGGTGCATCGCACAGCCGCTCGAATCGCGCGAAGCGTGGGCTCAACACCGGTCCGATCCGCTCGCTTGCCAGTTCGAATACCTGCATGTCTGCCGGCCACGGCGGCTCGGCAAAGATCAACAAGGCATCAAGCCCTGGCCGACGCGGGTCAAGATCACCTTCGCCTGCCGACAAGTGCAGACGCAGGTCCGGCAGCTCGGCATTCAGGCGGCTCAAGCGCGGGATAAACCAGCGCGCCAGCAGGCTGCCCGAGCACCCCAGCACGAACGGTGCATCTGCGCTGCCCTTGCTCAGCTCTGCACATACGCCGCGCAACCGATCGAACGCATCGCCGCTGACATCGCGTAGACGAATACCTGCATCTGTGAGTTTCAAGCCTCGTCCTTCCTTGCTGAACAGGCTTACACCCAAATGCTCTTCGAGCAACTTCAATTGGCGACTGACAGCGCCATGCGTCACGTTCAGCTGTTCAGCGGCCTGACTGACACTGCCAAGCCGGGCAGTGCTTTCAAAGGCGCGCAATGCATTGAGGGGAGGGAGGTCGCGGCTCATGATCTGTGAGTTTTCCTGACAGGTTGCAGCGATCTTATCGGTTTTCATCCGGCCTTGCGCTGGTTAAAGTGGACCCATTGCCAATACGGCTCAACCTATTCGCCCAATACTGCAACTGGAGCACTTCATGACCCAGACCAATTTCCGCAGCGGCCCCGACGCCAACGGCCTGTTCGGCTCATTCGGCGGCCGCTACGTGGCTGAAACCCTGATGCCGCTGGTGCTCGACCTCAACCGCGAGTACGAAGCGGCCAAGGTAGACCCGGAATTCATCAAAGAAATGGCCTACTTTCAGCGCGATTACGTGGGCCGTCCGAACCCGCTGTACTTCGCCGAACGCCTGACCGAGTTCTGCGGCGGCGCGAAGATCTACTTCAAGCGCGAAGAGCTCAATCACACCGGCGCGCACAAGATCAACAACTGCATCGGCCAAGTGCTGCTGGCCAAGCGCATGGGCAAAAAACGCCTGATCGCGGAAACCGGCGCCGGCATGCACGGCGTTGCCACGGCAACGGTCGCTGCACGTTTCGGCCTGCCTTGTGTGATCTACATGGGTGCTACCGACATCGAGCGTCAGCAGGCCAACGTGTTCCGCATGAGGCTGCTGGGCGCTGAAATCGTTCCGGTCACTTCCGGCACCGGCACCCTGAAAGATGCGATGAACGAAGCGCTGCGTGACTGGGTGACCAACGTTGAAGACACCTTCTACCTGATTGGCACCGTTGCAGGACCGCACCCTTACCCGGCGATGGTCCGTGATTTCCAGGCCATCATCGGCAAGGAAACCAAAGAGCAGATGCTGGAGAAGGAAGGTCGTCTGCCGGACAGCCTGGTCGCCTGTGTCGGTGGCGGTTCCAACGCCATGGGCCTGTTCCATCCGTTCCTGGATGACGCCAGCGTGGAAATCATCGGTGTTGAAGCGGGCGGTCATGGCGTCAGCACCGACAAGCACGCGGCCAGCCTGAACGGCGGCGTACCGGGCGTGTTGCACGGCAACCGTACCTACCTGCTGCAGGACGGCGACGGTCAGATCACCGATGCGCACTCGATCTCTGCCGGTCTGGACTATCCAGGCATCGGCCCGGAACACGCATTCCTGCACGAAGTGAAGCGCGTCGAGTACGTCAGCATCACCGATGATGAAGCGCTGGACGCTTTCCATCAGTGCTGCCTGCTCGAAGGCATCATCCCGGCGCTGGAAACCGCTCACGCCTTGGCCGAAGCCATGAAGCGCGCCACCAACCTGCGCGATGACCACCTGATGGTCGTGTGCCTGTCCGGGCGCGGTGACAAAGACATGCAAACCGTCATGAACCACATGGCCGCCGCCGAACACACTCAGGAGCAGCTGGTATGAGCCGTCTAGAACATCGTTTCGCCCAGCTTAAGACTGAAGGTCGTGCGGCGCTGGTCACCTTCATCACTGCCGGTGACCCTGGCTACGACACGTCGCTTAAAGTCCTGAAAGGCCTGCCTGCTGCGGGTGCTGACGTGATCGAGCTAGGCATGCCGTTCACCGATCCGATGGCCGACGGTGTGGCGATTCAGCTGGCGACCCTGCGTGCTCTGGACGCTGGCCAGACCTTGCAGAAAACTCTGCAGATGGTCCGCGAGTTCCGTGTCGACGATCAGACTACGCCGATTGTGCTGATGGGTTACTACAATCCGATCCACCGCTTTGGCGTCGAAGCCTTCGTGGCGCAGGCAAAAAAAGCAGGCGTTGACGGTCTGATCATCGTTGACCTGCCACCCGAGCACGACGCCGAGCTGGCGACACCTGCACAGGCGTCCGGCATCGACTTCATCCGTCTTACCACCCCCACCACCGACGATGCGCGTCTGCCGCGTGTGCTGGAGCGCAGCTCCGGGTTCGTCTACTACGTGTCGGTTGCCGGTGTGACCGGTGCTGGCTCGGCCACCACCGAGCACGTCACTGAGGCCATCGCTCGCTTGCGCCGCCACACCGATCTGCCGATCAGCGTCGGTTTCGGTATCCGCACACCCGAGCAGGCCGCGGCGATTGCGCGTCTGGCTGACGGCGTGGTCGTGGGCTCGGCCTTCGTCGACAAGATCGCCAGCGCCGAGTCGCCGGAGCACGCCATCGACGGCGTACTGACGCTGTGCGCGGCACTGGCCGAGGGCGTACGTAGCGCTCGTCGCTGAGGGTAAAGTTTCTGATACAGAGGAATCAAAGCCTGAGCGGCGGCTCTATGTAGCAAGACATAAGGGGTTCATGACCAAGGTCATGAACCCCTTTTTGCTGCATCGCGTGAAGCCGAGGAAGCACCATGAAACTGGCAAACCGTTTTATCACCGGACTGGGTATCTTGATGATCAGCGCCAGTCCGCTGCTGCAAGCTGCACCACCTGATCAGCGCGGTGATGGCCCGGACGACAACCGTGGTGCCCAACAGCCAGGACCGCCGAACGACGGCGGGCCTAACCAGCGCGGCAATGACCGTGGACCGGGCAATGACAATGGCAGGGGTCCCGACAAAGGCCCGGCCAGCCAACCAGGCAGACAGGCGCATCAGGACAACCGCGGCGGCAACCGCCCACCGCAGGATTTCGGCCCGGTACGCGAGACTTTCCAGCAACACCGCGACGTCATCGGCCGGGGCCAGCCACTGCCGCCGGGCGTACACATCGCCAAGGGCCGTCCATTGCCACCTGGTTACGGCAAGCGCCTGGACAGCCGCTCGCTGCAATACCTGCCACAGTATGACGGCTACGAATGGCGCCGCTTGGGCACCGACGTCGTGCTGATCGCCGTGGGTTCGGGGATTGTGTACGCGATTCTGGATGGCGTGTTGAATTGATGGGGTGCATCCGTCCCTGAAGGCGCGGCTCAGCTCAACCCTGCTTCTGGTTAACCCGCGCCAGAAACGTCATCAGCGCATCCGATACGAACGCGGGATTTTCCAGATTGGCGATATGCCCCGCCTCAGGCACCAGCACGTAAGGGCAGCCGATCAGGTTCGCCATCTCACGCGTTTCCTCAGGCGGGCGCGGAATGTCTGCATCACCACACATCACCAGCGTGGTGTCGGCATTCAGCTGTTCGATCAACCCGAGCCGGTCATCACGACCGAAAATCATTCTTCCCAGCGGTACCACGGACTGACGCAACTGCTCGGCATTCATACCAGCAAGCGCTGCACGAAACGACGTGTACACAGGCGACTGCGGATCAATGCCGGGACGGAAGAAGATCGGTACGACGATATCCAGCAGCGGCTCAGGAAAGCTCCCGACCTCTTCCAGCTTGTCGAGCAACGAGAAATAGTAGGCTTTCTTGGCCTCGGTCTCTTTGCCCAGATAGGTGTCCATCAGCACCAGCCCGGTGATGCGCTCTGGCGCGAGCAGTGCAGCGATTGCGCCCCACATACCGCCGACCGACAGCCCGACGATGCTGCAACGCTCGATATTCAAATGATCCAGCAGCGCCAGCGCATGCCGCGCCAGGTCATCGAGATTGCGAGTGCCCTCAGGAAACCCGCTGGAATCGCCATGACCCCACAGATCCGGCACGATCACCCGATACTGGCTGGCCAGGGTATCAATCTGCGCACTCCACATCGCCTTGTCCCAGAGATAGCTGTGACCGAGCAATACCACCGGGCCCGTGCCCTGGTCGGAATAGTGAAGTGTCTTACCGTCGATGAGTAGATCCGGCATTTCTGGTGATCCTCTGTTCTGGTCTTTCAGCATTCGGTTCAATCGCCCATGGCAGGCAGCTCATGAGGTTGAAGCGTATGCGTGACCATTTTGTTGATGTGCGCGCGGTGATGGACCGAGTGGTCACTTTTCAGCGCGGCAATATTACACCGCAATCGACGGCAATGGCCTACCCGCCAGCGAAACCCCGCTCAACGCCTGCTCGCTGGCCAGCCAGTCTACGAACTGCTGAACGATCTGCACGCGGCGTTTGCGCTGGGGCAGGACCACGTAATAGCCCTGACCGGAAATCGCCGCGCCGGCGATGGGGCGGCAGAGCAGGCCCTGATCGAGCAGGTCGTCTACCAGATGCTTCCAACCGATGGCGATGCCTTGTCCGCCGATGGCCGCCTGGATCAGCAGGGTGTAGTTGTCGAAGCGCAGCTGACCGGGCGCGGGGGCCTGGGGGATGTCGAGCGCGCGAAATACGCCCGCCCAGTCGAACCAGTGGTTGATGTTTTCGCCACGCAGGTGCAGGAGTGGAAAGTCGCACAGCGCATCGTTGGGCAGCGGCATCTGGCGCCCGGCGAGCAATTGCGGACTGCACACCGGGAAGACCTCTTCGCTGAACAGCCAGTGGCTTTCGCCCTGTTTGAAGCGCCCGTCACCGAACAGCACGGCAACGTCGATGTCGGCGCGTAACATGCTGTGGGTACGCTCGCTGGTGACCAGGCTGACGTCCACGTCCGGGTTGACCTTGTGGAAACGGTGCAGACGCGGCATCAGCCAGTAGGCGGCAAAAGCGAAGTCGGTCGCCACTTGAAGCACTTCGTGCTGATGGTGTTCGGTGATCGCTATCAATCCGCTGTCGATGGATTGCAGCCCGGCCTGCACATGGCTGAACAACACTTCACCGGCGTCGGTCAATTCGATGCCACGGTAGATGCGGTCGAACAGACGGGTAGCGAGTTGCTCTTCAAGGCGCTTGATCTGCTGGCTGACAGCGGGCTGTGTCGTGCCCAGTTCGAGGGCTGCCGCGGTGAAGCTACGCAGGCGCGCCGCGACCTCAAATGCACGCAGCAGGTCGAGTGACACGTCACCGAAAGATTCAAACATTAGCTGGGCTTATCCTAGGCATTGCTGTGTATGGGCTTTACCCTGAAACTTATGGACTTCATTCTCATACCCGGCACTTTCGCATAACTTTTCACAATGGGACGCAGCGATTACATGAAGCGCAAAAATATTCTGTTCATCATGGCCGATCAAATGGCCGCGCCAATGTTGCCGTTTTACGCCCGGTCCCCGATTCTGATGCCGAACCTGAGCCGCATGGCTGCCAACGGCGTAGTGTTCGACTCGGCGTATTGCAACAGCCCGCTATGCGCACCGTCGCGCTTTACCCTGGTCAGCGGCCAGTTGCCGAGCAGGATCGGTGCGTACGACAACGCAGCCGACTTCCCGGCCGATATTCCGACTTATGCCCACTACCTGCGTGCGCTGGGTTACAAGACCGCCCTGGCAGGCAAGATGCATTTCTGCGGACCGGATCAACTGCACGGCTACGAAGAACGCCTGACCAGTGACATCTACCCGGCCGATTACGGCTGGTCGGTCAACTGGGACGAGCCGGACGTGCGGCCAAGCTGGTATCACAACATGTCTTCGGTGTTGCAGGCCGGTCCGTGCATTCGCACCAACCAGCTGGACTTCGATGAAGAGGTGCTGTTCAAGTCCCAGCAATACCTTTATGACCATGTGCGCCAGGACGGGGATGCGCCGTTCTGCCTGACCGTTTCCATGACTCACCCTCATGACCCGTACACCATCCCTCTGCCGTTCTGGGACCTGTACGCCGACGACGAAATACCGATGCCCACGCCGCACGCCAATCAGGCCGCGCTGGACCCGCATTCGCAACGGCTGCTCAAGGTCTATGACCTGTGGGACAAGCCCATGCCGACCGACAAGATTCGTGATGCTCGCCGCGCCTACTTCGGTGCGTGCAGCTACATTGACCTCAACGTCGGCAAGCTGATGCAGACGCTCGATGAAGTCGGGTTGGCGGAAGACACCATCGTGGTGTTCTCCGGCGATCACGGCGACATGCTGGGCGAAAAGGGTCTCTGGTACAAAATGCACTGGTTCGAAATGGCCGCGCGCGTACCGCTGGTGGTGTACGCGCCGGGCCAGTTCAAACCGGGAAGGGTCAGTGCGTCGGTGTCGACTGCCGACTTGCTGCCGACCTTCGTGGAAATGGCCAAAGGCAAACTGGACGCCGGTTTGCCATTGGACGGACGCTCGCTGATGCCGCATTTGAAACGCAAGGGCGGACACGATGAGGTCTTCGGCGAGTACATGGCCGAAGGCACCACCAGCCCGCTGATGATGATCCGTCGTGGCGCGTACAAATTTATCTATTCGGAGCAGGACCCGTGCCTGCTGTTCGATGTGAAGAAGGACCCGAAAGAGCAGAAGGACCTGAGCCAGTCACCCGCCCATGAAAAGCTGTTCACTGACTTCCTGGCCGAAGCTCGGGCCAAGTGGGACATACCGGCGATACACCAACAGGTGCTCGCCAGCCAGCGCAGAAGGCGCTTCGTCGCCAAATCGCTGGCAACCGGCAAGCTGAAGAGTTGGGATCACCAGCCACTGGTCGACGCCAGTCAGCAGTACATGCGCAACCACATTGATCTGGACGATCTGGAGCGCAAGGCACGTTTTCCGCAACCTTGACCCTGCCCACACCAAAAAAACCAAAGGGGTACATCAATGAAGAAGTTATCCACAGCCGTTGCGGTCGCGGTCATGACCTTCGGTAGCCTGGCAGCGCAGGCGGAGGACGCCAGTTGCAGCACCGTGAAGATGGCCGATCCCGGCTGGAGTGACATTGCGGCCACCAACGCCATTACCAGCGTGGTCCTCGAGGGCCTGGGCTACACGCCCAAGGTCGATACCCTGGCCGTGCCGATTGCCTATGGCGGTTTGAAAGACGGCAAGCTGGATGTGTTTCTGGGTAACTGGATGCCGGCGCAGCAGGGCTTTTACGACAAGTTCGTGGCCACCGGTGATGTGACGCAATTGGCGAAAAACCTGGAGGGCACCGAATTCACCCTGGCCGTGCCGGATTACGTCTGGGAAGCGGGTGTGCATAACTTTTCCGACCTGAATAAATTCGCTGACAAGTTCGACAAGAAGATCTACGGCATCGGCTCCGGCGCGCCTGCCAACCTGTCGCTGCAGGAGATCATCAAGAAGAACGAATTCGATCTGGGCAAATGGAAGCTGGTGGAATCCAGCGAGACCGCGATGCTTTCCGAGGTCAATCGCAACATGAAGAAAAAGGCCTTTGTGGTGTTCCTCGGCTGGACGCCGCACCCGATGAACGTGCAGATCGAGGGCATGCACTACCTCAAGGGCGGCGAGAAATATTTTGGCGACACCGGCTCGGTCTTCACCCTGACCCGCAAGGGTTATGCCCAAGCCTGCCCGAACATCGGCAAGCTGCTGACCAATCTGAGCTTCACCCTGGACATGGAAAACAGCATCATGGCCGAGGTGGTCAACAAGAAGGTCAGCAACAGCGAGGCGGCAAAGGCCTGGATCAAGGCCAACCCGGCGGTGCTGGACAAGTGGCTGGAGGGCGTACAGACCGTTGATGGCAAGGACGGTCTGGCGGCGGTGAAGGCCAGGTTGTAGGCGTAAAGCCTTGAGTGCGCTGCGTGGCGAAGGTCTGTGACGCAGAGCGTCACCCAAGGCATTCCTACGCTGGAGCGTGAGGAACGATAGCCATCCAACTATCGTGCCCATGCTCCGCGTGCCGTTCTGGACGCTCTGCGTCCTCTACGTTCAAATCACCCGAGGGACCGATGCGCTGGCTCAATCGCCATAAATTTCTACCCTTTCTCGCCTGGCTGCCGCAGCAGAATCGCGTCAGCGTCGGGCGTGATGCGCTAGTGGGCCTGAGTGGCGCCATTCTGGCGCTGCCGCAATCCATCGCTTACGCACTGATCGCCGGACTGCCGCCTGAGTACGGTCTGTACGCTGCGATTGTTCCAGTCCTCGTGGCCTGCCTGTGGGGATCGTCCTGGCACCTGATCTGCGGGCCGACCGCCGCTATATCCATCGTGCTGTATGCCAGTGTCAGTCCGCTCGCCGTCCCGGCCAGTCAGGACTACATCATGTTGATCCTGCTGCTGACCTTCATCGCCGGTGTGTTTCAGTTGTTGCTGGGGATGATGCGCTTCGGTGCGCTGGTGAATTTCGTTTCGCATTCGGTAGTGCTGGGTTTCACGCTGGGCGCTGCGGTGGTGATTGCGCTGGGGCAGATGCCCAATCTGCTGGGCATCGATCTGCCGAGTCAGACCACCGCCCTCAAAAGCCTGAGCGCCGTGCTCGAGCATTGGCGTGAAGTCGATCTTTCTTCGCTGATGCTCGGTCTGTTGACCCTGGCACTGGGCATCGGACTCAAGCTTCTGGTGCCTCGCTGGCCGACGCTGTTGATCGCACTGGTGTCGAGCAGCCTGCTGGTGTGGCTGTGGCCGGCGATGTTCGGCCATGTCCGTGTGGTCAGCGCCTTCGTCGGCCATCTGCCGCCCTTCAGCCCGTTACCGCTGGACCTCGAACTGATCCTCAAGCTGCTGCCGACCGCCGTGGCGGTAGGCATGCTCGGGCTGGTCAACAGCCTGTCGATTGCCCGCTCGCTGTCGGCTCGTTCGCAGCAGATGCTCAATGCCAATCAGGAAGTGCGTGCCCAGGGGCTGTCGAACATGGTCGGCTCGCTGTTCTCCGGCTACCTGTCAGCCGGGTCTTTTACCCGTGCGGCATTGAGTTACGAGGCAGGTGCGCGCTCGCCGTTGGCGGGGGTGTTTTCCGCGCTATGGGTGGCGCTGTTCGCAGTCGCCGGTGCCTCGTTGATATCGCACATTCCGATCCCGGCCATGGCCGCCTCAATTCTGCTGATCTGTTGGGGGCTGGTGGATCGCCGAGGCATTCGTGCGCTGTTCCGCGTCAGCCGCGCCGAGTTTTTCGTGATGGCGCTGACCTGTCTGGCCACCTTGTTGCTGGAGCTGCAAACCGCGATCTACGCCGGAGTCCTTGCCTCACTGTTTTTCTACCTCAAGCGCACCTCGCAACCGCGCGTCCAGCAATGGCGCGAGGGCAACGAGGAGGTCCTGCGGGTCGGCGGATCGATCTTCTTCGGCGCCAGCCACTACCTGCAAACCCGCCTGCAACGTACCGAAGGTCTGCGAGTGGTGATCGATGCGCAGCAGATCAACTTCATCGATTACTCAGGCGTGGAGATGCTTCATCAGGAAGCCAGACGTCTGGGCCGGCAGGGCAGAGTGCTGGTCCTGCGCAATGCCAGGCCGCAGGTAATCGAAGAACTGCACAAGCTGGAAGGGGCGGAGAAGTGCCCGATTCTGTTTGAGGATTGAGTTGTAACTCATCGCCGCGACGCTCTGCGTTCTACAAAGGTCCCGATAAGCCCGTAGATTTGGCTTCTGCCCGGAGGGCGTGGGAGCGAACTTGTTCGCGAAAGGGCAGGTATAATCGCCGAAAATACATCATCTGAAATACCGCCTTCGCGAACAAGCGAAGCGTCGCCCGGTTCGCTTCCACGGCCTTCGGCCAGAATCAAAAGCGGACTTGTGTATAACTCGGAGCATTGGCACGATAGTCCGCAGATAGCCGATCAACCCGCAGCCAGCAATCTGCGCAACTCCGCCAATACAGGCGCTGAATCCGGACGCACACCGCGCCACAGCAGGAAGGCTTCTGCGGCCTGCTCGACCAGCATCCCCAGACCATCCACCGCCTGCGCCGCACCCTGTTCTTTGGCCCAACGGCAAAAAGCAGTGGGCTCGTTGCTGTACATCATGTCGTAGCAAAAGGTCGCACCAGGCTGGATCAGGCTCGGGGAGATGGGTGGCAGCTCTCCGGCCAGGCTGGCCGAGGTGGCATTGATGATCACGTCCACCGACTCTTCAAGCCAGTCGAAGCTGCTGGCGAATACCGGCCCGAGATCGGCAAATTCCTGAGCCAGTCGTTCGGCTTTTTCGACCGTACGATTGGCGATCACCAACGCAGCGGGCTGTTGCGCAAGCAATGGCTCCAGCGCGCCACGCACTGCGCCGCCTGCGCCCAGCAACAGAATGCGCTGACCACGCAGGCTGCGCGCGCAGTTGACCGTCAGATCACGTACCAGCCCGGCACCGTCAGTGTTATCACCCAGCAGAGTACCGTCGACGAGCTTGCTCAGGGTGTTGACTGCCCCGGCGCGCTGCGCACGTTGGGTGAGGCTGTCGGCCAGGCGCCAGGCTTCTTCCTTGAACGGTACGGTGACGTTGGCGCCACGCCCGACCAGGAAAAACGCCTGGGCGAACGCGCTGAAATCGTCCAGCGGGGCCAGCGAGGTTTGGTAATCCAGCGTTTGCCCGGTTTGCTCGGCAAACAGGCGATGAATCAACGGCGACTTGCTGTGGCCGATGGGATTACCGAAGACGACGTACTGGTCCATCAGTTTTCCGCCAGCCAGTCGCGATCGGTCAGGAAATACTCGGTCAGGCGCGCCTCTTCGCTGCCCGGCGCAGCTTTCCAGTCATAGCCCCAGCGCACTTGCGGCGGCAGCGACATGAGGATCGACTCGGTACGACCACCCGATTGCAGACCAAACAGCGTGCCGCGGTCGTACACCAGGTTGAACTCGACGTAGCGCCCACGGCGGAATTCCTGAAACTCGCGCTGCTGCACGGTATAGGCCGCAGCCTTGCGGCGCCGCACGATCGGCAGATAGGCATTGATGAATGCATCGCCGATGGCACGGATGAATGCGAAGCTGGTGTCGAAATCCCACTGGTTCACGTCATCGAAAAACAGACCGCCGATGCCGCGCGGCTCGTCGCGGTGCTTGAGGTGGAAGTAACTGTCGCACCACGCCTTGTAACGCGGGTAAACATCATCGCCGAAGGGCGCGCAGGCGCGCTCGGCAACCCGGTGCCAGTGCACGCAGTCTTCCTCGACGCCGTAATAGGGCGTCAGGTCGAAACCGCCACCGAACCACCAGACGGCCTCTTCACCTTCTTTCTCGGCAATGAAGAAGCGCACGTTGGCGTGGGACGTCGGCACATGCGGATTGTGCGGATGGATCACCAGCGAAACGCCCAGCGCCTCGAAACCACGCCCGGCCAGTTCAGGCCGATGAGCGCTGGCAGACGGCGGCAGATTACTGCCGAAAACATGGGAAAAATTGACACCGCCTTTCTCGATGACCGTGCCATTCTCGATCACCCGCGTGCGACCACCGCCGCCGGCCGGACGCGTCCAGGCATCTTCCATGAAGTGTGCGCTGCCATCTTCCTGTTCAAGCGCAGTGCAGATACGGTCTTGCAGGTCGAGCAGGTAGGCTTTTACGGCCTCGGTACGGGTACTCATGAGGATCCCTTACGGCTGACGTCAAACGGCTGAGCCCCCGCAGCAAGAGAGGCGCAGGCAAATTGGCGCGTAGCATACCATCGGCGGCGCGGGCTGGCAGTTGACGAAGGTCCGGGGAAGGAGTCCGATGGGGGCTTTCGCAGCTTGTTTTAACCATCAAGGAGAGAGCACATGGCAAAGCGTATCCAGTTCAGCGCTGTCGGAGGACCCGAGGTTCTTGAATATGTCGATTTCGAGCCGGAGGCTCCGGGGCCGCAGGCGGTGGTTGTGCGTAACAAGGCCATCGGCCTGAATTTCATCGATACCTATTACCGCAGCGGGCTGTATCCGACGCCGCTGCCTTCCGGCCTCGGTGCCGAAGGGGCGGGGGTGGTCGAGGCGGTGGGGGCCGAGGTGACGCGCTTCAAGGTCGGTGATCGTGTCGCCTACGGCACCGGGCCGCTGGGGGCGTACAGCGAAGTGCACGTGCTGCCTGAAGCGAATCTGGTGAAGCTGGCTGACTCGATCAGTTTCGAGCAGGCCGCAGCCCTGATGCTCAAGGGCCTGACGGTGCAGTATCTGCTGCGTCAGACGTATCAGGTGAAGCCGGGCGAGATCATTCTGTTTCATGCCGCTGCGGGCGGCGTGGGCTCGCTGGCCTGCCAATGGGTCAAGGCGCTGGGCGCCAAACTGATCGGTACGGTCAGTTCGCCGGAGAAGGCCGCGCACGCCAAGGCGCTGGGTGCCTGGGAAACCATCGATTACAGCCACGAAGACGTAGCCAAGCGCGTGCTGGAACTGACCGACGGCAAGAAATGCCCGGTGGTCTACGACGGGGTGGGCCAGGACACCTGGCTGACGTCGCTCGACTGCGTGGCGCCACGCGGGCTGGTAGTGAGCTTCGGCAATGCGTCCGGGCCGGTCTCGGGCGTGAATCTCGGGATTCTGGCGCAAAAGGGTTCGGTGTATGTCACCCGCCCGACGCTGGGCTCTTACGCCAACAATGCGCAGAACCTGCAGGCAATGGCTGACGAGCTGTTCGACATGCTCGCCAGCGGCAAGCTCAAGGTCGATGGCATTCAGCAGTACGCCCTGAAAGACGCCGCCAAGGCGCAGACCGAGCTGTCGGCCCGGCGTACCACTGGCTCGACCATTCTGATCCCTTGATCGTCTACCACTGAACCCGCGCTGTGTGCGTCAGCGTCAGCCGGCGCGCACGATCTGCGCGGTCGCGATATCGCGTATCACGCTGGGGTTCCGACGCCCGCCCAGGCTGCCGCCGAGAACCCCGTCGATCTGCCCGCGGAAATACTGCTCGACGCGCAATCTCGAACGCGCAGCCGGGCGACCCGCCGGGTTGGCGGAGGTGGAGATCAACGGGCCGACCAGCGCGCACAGTTCACGCACAGTCGGGTGATCGGTAACACGCAGCGCCACGGTTTCGTGAATACCGGTGATCCATTCGGGCAGCAGGTTCTGATGCGGTACCAGCCAGGTGTTGGGCCCAGGCCAGGTGCTGGCCATGCGGTCAAGCCACAGCTCAGGGAAGTCTTCGAACAGGAAGTCGAACTGACGAATGTTGTCGGCAATCAGGATCAGGCCTTTTTCCACCGGCCGTGACTTGATCGCCAGCAGACGATAGACCGCTTCTTCATCCCACGGATCGCACCCCAGCCCCCAGACTGCCTCGGTCGGGTAGGCAATCACCGCACCGGCTCGAATATCCTGAGCGGCTTGTTGCACTCGCCAACTGCTGACCATTGTTTGTCTCTCCACTGAATCCTGGGGGCAGTTTAACCTCAGGGCGCTCTGGCGAACCATCGTCCTGCTTCACAGCTTATGCGTCCATCCAGTTCCAGCTCGGTCAGGCCTGCCAATACCTTGGGCAACGGCCAGCCGCATGACACCGACAGCCCCTCGCTGGTGTGCGGTGCGGCGTGCAGTAGCGCCAACAGCGGATGATCGCAAGGGCCAGGCTTCGCCGGCGTGACGGGATCGACGCTGGGCGCAACACGTTTCCAGTGCTGCAAGCCTTCAAGAATGTGCTCGACGGTCTCGACCAGTGTCGCGCCGTCACGTATCAACTGATGACAGCCCTTGGCGCCAGGGTGATGAATCGAGCCGGGTATCGCGTACACCTCCCGTCCATGCTCGGCGGCCAGTCGCGCGGTAATCAACGAGCCGCTGGCGACACTGGCCTCGACCACCAGTATGCCAAGCGACAGGCCGCTGATGATTCGGTTACGTCGCGGGAAGTTGCTGGCCTGCGGTCCGGCGTCCAGCGGGAACTCGGAAATCACTGCGCCGCCCTGGGCGGCCATCTGCGCTGCGAGCGCGCGATGCTGCTGTGGATAAAGTTTTTCGAGCCCGGTGCCGAGCACCCCGATTGTAAGCCCCCCGACATCCAATGCACCCTGATGCGCGGCGCCGTCGATACCCCGCGCCAAGCCACTGGTGATCACAAAACCAGCAGCCGCCAGGCTGCGCGCAAAAGCGCTGGCGGTGTCCAGCCCGGGCCGAGAGGCGCGACGACTGCCGACCATACCCAACTGCGGACGCTCGAGGATCGAAGGGTCGCCGGCGATAAAGATCAGCGGCGGTGGATCAGCGATCTGCGCCAGCAGTGCGGGGTAGCCAGGGTCGTCCCACATCAGCAAATGCTGGGCCGGACGCTCCAGCCAGGCCAGTGCGGCGCTGGCACCGTCACGTACTAAAGGATCACGACGCGCCTCGGCACAGGCACCAGGAATGCCCAGCGCACGCCATGCGCTGGCCGGCGCACTGAGCGCCGACGAGGCCGAACCGAAGGCTTCGATCAGTCTGGAAAAGCGTTTCGGCCCTATCTCAGGCAGGCGGTGGATGCGCAAACGCGCTTCCAGCTCTGCGGGCGAAGATGAGGTATTTTCGAACAATGGCATGAGATCGTCCCTGATCCATCGTGCATCCCGAATGATGCACAAACCTGTGGATAACTCTGTTGACAACAATTTGATAAGTGTCTGGTTCGTCACACAAATCCGTGTCAGATCTGAAACATGCGTCTACGGGTTGCGAACCTTGTCCATGATGGCCAAAGATCGGTTGGCTTGCAGGACCAAGGCGTAACTAAGCTTGTCGTAGGTACGGAAAACCATCAGCAGGCCGGCCCGTTCGTCGGGGATTTTTACCAGCTCTCCGGTGATTCGGTCGCGCACAGTCTCGCTGGTCTTGTAGATCGCCAGCACGTTGCCCTCGGTCAGGCCGTCGCGTTTGCCCTTGTCGAGCGTGACTACATCCAGCACGCTGACCTGGGTGACGCCGCGTGGCACATCCAGAATCAAACCGTCTATCGGCGCCTGCGGAGCGCTGGGCAGGAACGTCGAGCTGATGGCGCGCTCTTCGCTGCTTAACAAGCGGTCGCCCAGACGCACTTCCTGCGTGGAGCGCTGCAGAATCAGGGTCGAGACGTCACCCTCGGTGGCGACCACCTCGGCGCTGCCGACGTCATCGGCGTTGATGCCCAGCACTTCCTGGGTCTTGGGATCGATGTAGGTCTTGCCCTGACGGAAGATGCCATAGACGCTGTGCGACGGGTCAAGCGCGCCTCGTGCGTAGGCACGATCACCGTTGCCACTGAGCACGCGCTCGGCATTGCCGGCGACGATGTAGGGGGCTTTTTCGAACTGCTCGGCGTTGTCGACAATCCGATTGCTGATCAGGAATGCGTTGATCGCCCCCAGCGGAATGCTCGGAATGGCCTCGACCATCGGCGTACTGCGCACACGCGGTGACAATTTGATGGTGCCACGCGATTCGCCGCGATTGAGCGTCACACGCGGCTGACCATCGACCCAGGTGAGCGCGAGCGTGTCACCGGGGTAGATCAGGTCGGGGTCATGGACTTGCGGATTGGCCCGCCAGATCTCGCGCCATTTCCACGGTTCACGCAAGAATTTTCCGGAAATGTCCCAGAGTGTGTCCCCGGCGACAACGGTGTAGCTCTGCGGATAGCCTTCCCTGAGTTGCACTTGCGCCTGCGCAAGACCGCTGGCGGTCAGCAGCAGCAGGGCGAGTATTGATTTCCTCATGCGGTGAATCCCTTTATCATGTTGCCTCACGCGAACCCTAGAGTCCTGTCCTGGGCTGCCTGCCTTGAACTCCCGGGCCCGGCACCCAACATTGACTTTACCTTAACAGTGCAGCTCTTACGTATATGGCCATTCTAAACATCCTCGAATTTCCCGATTCGCGCCTGCGCACTATCGCCAAACCTGTGGCGATGGTAGACGAAGGCATTCGCCAGTTGGTCGACGACATGTTTGAAACCATGTACGAAGCGCCAGGTATTGGCCTGGCCGCGACTCAGGTCAACGTCCACAAGCGCGTGGTCGTCATGGACCTGAGCGAAGACCGCAGCGAACCGCGGGTCTTCATCAATCCTGAAATCGAAAAGCTGACCGACGAAATGGATCAGTATCAGGAAGGCTGCCTGTCGGTTCCCGGTTTCTACGAAAACGTCGACCGCCCGCAAAAGGTTCGCGTCAAGGCGCTGGACCGTGACGGCAAGCCTTACGAACTGGTTGCCGAGGGCCTGCTCGCCATCTGTATCCAGCATGAATGCGATCACCTGAACGGCAAGCTGTTCGTCGATTACCTTTCCAACCTCAAGCGTGACCGGATCAAGAAGAAGCTCGAAAAGCAGCACAAGCTCAACGCCTGATCCGTCGTTACCCCAAAAGGCCTGAACAGGCCTTTTTTTATAATGAGAACTCCATGACTGAGCCACTGCGCATCGTCTTCGCCGGCACCCCGGAATTCGCCGCCGAACACCTCAAGGCCCTGCTCGACAGCCCTCACCAGATCGTCGCCGTGTACACCCAGCCCGATCGCCCGGCCGGTCGTGGACAAAAGCTGATGCCCAGCCCGGTCAAGCAACTGGCGCTGCAACACGACGTACCGGTCATGCAGCCGCCCACACTGCGCGATCCTGCTGCGCAGGCTGAACTGGCAGCGCTGCAACCGGATTTGATGGTGGTCGTCGCCTACGGCCTGATCCTGCCGCAAGTGGTGCTGGATATTCCGCGCCTGGGTTGCATCAACAGCCATGCGTCGCTGCTGCCGCGCTGGCGCGGTGCGGCGCCGATTCAGCGTGCGGTGCAGGCCGGTGATGCAGAGAGCGGCGTGACCGTGATGCGCATGGAAGCGGGCCTGGACACCGGGCCGATGCTGCTCAAGGCCGTCACCCCGATTACCGCGCAGGACACGGGCGGCACGCTGCATGATCGCCTGGCCGAACTCGGTCCGCCTGCTGTGTTGCAGGCCATTGCCGGTCTGGCGGACGGTTCGCTGGTCGGCGAGGTTCAGGATGACAGCCTGGCCAACTACGCCCACAAACTGAACAAGGACGAAGCGCGTCTGGACTGGACACGTCCGGCTGATGAGCTCGAGCGTCTGGTCCGCGCCTTCAACCCTTGGCCGATCTGCCATAGCACGCTGAACGAAGAAACCCTGAAAGTCCTGGCCGCCGATCTGGCCGAAGGGCAGGGCGCGCCGGGGACGATTCTCGGCGCCAGCAAGAATGGACTTATCGTCGCCTGCGGGCAGAACGCGCTGCGCCTGACCCGACTGCAATTGCCGGGCGGCAAGCCGCTGAACTTCACGGATCTGTTCAACAGCCGCCGCGAGAAATTTGCCATCGGCACGGTGCTGGGCCAATGAACCCGCGTCTGGCCGCCGCCAAGGCACTGGCTGCCGTGCTCAGCGGCAAGGCCTCGCTGAACAGCTCGCTGCCGACTCAACTGGACAAGGTCGAGGTACGTGATCGTGGCCTGACTCAGGACCTCGCATTCGGTACCGCGCGCTGGCAGCCACGCCTGTCGGCACTGGCGGCCAAGCTGCTGCAGAAGCCCTTCAAAGCCGCCGACGCCGACGTTGAAGCCTTGTTGCTGGTCGGCCTTTATCAGCTGTTCTACAGCCGCATTCCGGCCCACGCCGCCATCGGTGAAACCGTGGGTTGCGCCGACAAATTGAAAAAGCCCTGGGCCAAAGGCTTGCTCAACGCCGTGCTGCGCAATGCGCAACGTGATGGCGAGGCGCTGCTGATCGAGCTGGAACACGACCCGGTGGTGCGTACGGCCCACCCGCGCTGGCTGCAGAAAGCCCTGAAAGCCGCTTGGCCGGAACAGTGGGAAGCCATCTGCGCGGCCAACAATGCGCACCCGCCGATGATCTTGCGCGTCAACCGACGCCACAACCGTCGCGATCAATACCTCGAACTGCTCAACACTGCCGGCCTGCAAGCCAGCGCGTGCACGTTCAGTCAGGACGGCATCGTCCTCGCCGAGCCGTGCGATGTGCGCTCGCTGCCCGGTTTTGCCGAAGGCTGGATCAGCGTGCAGGACGAAGCCGCGCAACTGGCCGCCGACCTGCTGGAGCTGGCCCCCGGACAACGAGTACTCGATGCCTGCTGCGCACCGGGCGGCAAGACCTGCCATTTGCTGGAAGTGCAGCCGCAACTGAGCGGCGTGGTGGCGGTGGATCTGGAAGCCAAGCGTCTGGTGCGCGTGCGTGAAAACCTCGATCGCCTGAGTCTGGATGCCGAGCTGATTGCAGCCGATGCACGCGAGACAGCGCAGTGGTGGGACGGCAAACCGTTCCAGCGCATCCTGCTCGACGCACCGTGCTCGGCGACCGGCGTGATTCGTCGGCATCCGGACATCAAACTGACTCGTCAGGCAGACGACATCGCCGCGCTGGCGGCCTTGCAGGGCGAACTGCTCGACGCGTTGTGGCCTACGCTGCAGGTAGGCGGCATGCTGGTGTACGCGACCTGCTCGACACTGCCGACCGAAAACACCGACGTCATCGAGGCGTTTCTGGCGCGCACCTCCGGGGCCAGAGAGCTGGACATCGCCGGGCAGGCCGGACAGCCGCCCGCGGGTATCAAGCAAGCCCATGGTCGCCAGCTGCTGGCCCAGCAGGGTGGCCACGACGGTTTCTACTACGCCAAACTGATCAAGATCGCGGCGGCGCGGGAGTAAGCGCGTGAAAATCATCATTCTGGGTGCAGGTCAGGTAGGCGGTACGCTGGCCGAGCATCTGGCGGGCGAAGCCAACGACATCACCGTGGTCGACACTGACGGCGACCGGTTGCGCGATCTGGGCGACCGCCTGGACATCCGCACCGTGCAGGGCAAGGGCTCCTACCCGGCGGTATTGCGTCAGGCCGGCGCAGACGACGCCGACATGCTGGTCGCGGTGACCAGCAGCGACGAAGCCAACATGATCGCCTGTCAGGTGGCCCATACGCTGTTCCACACGCCGACCAAGATCGCGCGCATCCGTGAGGCGGCGTACCTGACACGCGCAGGCCTGTTCGATAAAAACGCGATCCCGGTCGACGTGCTGATCAGTCCGGAGCAGGTCGTCACCAACTACATCAAGCGTCTGATCGAATACCCCGGTGCGCTGCAAGTGATCGACTTCGCCGAAGGCAAAGCGCAGCTGGTCGCGCTCAAAGCCTACTACGGCGGCGCGTTGGTCGGACAGCCGCTGCGCCAGCTACGAGCGCACATGCCGAATGTCGACACACGCATCGCGGCGATCTATCGCCGCGACCGGGCGATACTGCCGCATGGCGACACGGTCATCGAGGCCGACGACGAGGTGTTCTTCATCGCCGCCAAGGCTGACATTCGCGCCGTGATGGGCGAGCTGCGGCGCCTGGACGAGAACTACAAACGTATTGTCATCGCCGGTGGCGGCAACATCGGCGAGCGTCTGGCTGAAGCCATCGAAAGCCGCTATCAGGTGAAGATCATCGAAGTAAGCCCGGCGCGCTGCCGCTATCTGTCGGAGCACCTGGACAGTACAGTGGTTCTGCAGGGCAGCTCATCGGACCGCGATCTTCTGCTGGAAGAAAACATCAGCAACACCGACCTGTTCCTGGCGCTGACCAACGACGATGAAGCCAACATCATGTCGTCGCTGCTGGCCAAGCGTCTGGGCGCACGCAAGGTAATGACGCTGATCAATAACCCGGCTTACGTCGACCTGGTGCAAGGCGGCGAAATCGACGTTGCGGTCAGCCCGCAACTGGCAACCATCGGCACGCTGCTGGCCCACGTGCGCCGCGGTGATATCGTCAGCGTGCATTCGCTGCGACGCGGTGCAGCCGAAGCCATCGAGATCGTCGCTCACGGCGACTCGAAATGCAGCAAGGTCGTCGGCCGCGCCATCAAAGACATCAACCTGCCGACCGGTACGGCAATCGGTGCAGTCATCCGCGACGAACAGGTGCTTATCGCTCATGACATCACCGTGATCGAATCCGGTGACCATGTGATCATGTTCCTTGTGGACAAGAAGTGCATCCGCGAGGTCGAGCGGCTGTTTCAGGTCGGCCTGAGCTTTTTCTGAACCGCTCCTGAACAGGGTATGACCCTGACTGAACCTCTTGCCGACGCGCCCTGTCGGCAACGCTCGTCGACTCGGGCGAATTCTCTCTGAGCCCGTGTATCTCAGACACACGAGCATCATGCCTTCACGGGCTTTATGAGAGAGAACACACCCCATGTCCGAATCGGAAAATTCCCAGGCCCCGCTTCAGGGATCACAGACCGACGGCACACCGGCGGGTGGCTGGCCCGCGCTCAGTGCGGTCAACAAGCACCTGCTGCACCAGCATGTGCTGATCAAGGGCAACCGCACGCTGATGTCCATGAACAAGCCTGGCGGCTTCGACTGCCCCAGTTGCTCCTGGCCGGACCCAAAGAAGCCGCATACCTTTGAATACTGCGAGAACGGTGCCAAGGCACTGGCCTGGGAATCGACCAAGAAACGTGTGACGCCCGAGTTCTTCGCCCGGCACACGGTCAGCGAACTGGCGACCTGGAGCGATCATGACCTGGAAGCAGAAGGCCGTATTACCGAGCCGATGCGCTACGACGCCGCCACTGACAAATACCTGCCGGTCACCTGGGACGAGGCATTCGCCGAGATCGGCGAAGAGCTACGCGGCCTGAGCGACCCGTGGAAGCTGGAGCTGTACACCTCCGGGCGCACGTCGAACGAAGCCGCCTTTCTCTATCAGCTGTTCGGTCGCCTGTACGGCATGGCCAACTTCCCTGACTGCTCGAACATGTGCCATGAAACCACCACCGCAGCGCTGCCCGAGTCGATCGGGGTCGGCAAAGGCACCACGACGCTGGAAGATTTCGAGAACGCCGACGCGATTTTCATCATCGGCCAGAACCCCGGGACCAACAGCCCGCGCATGATGTCCGAGCTGCACGCCGCCGCGCGCCGGGGCGCGAGCATCATCTCGTTCAACCCGCTGCGGGAGAGGGCGCTGGTACGTTTTGCGGCGCCGCAGGACCCGCGCGACATGCTCAGTCTGCATGGGGTGGAAATCAGCTCGCAGTACCATCAGGTCAGGATCGGCGGCGACATGATCGCCCTGCAAGGCGTTTGCAAGGCGGTGATCGAAGCCGATGACGTGGCGCAGCGTGAAAACCTGCCACGCGTCCTCGATGTGGCGTTCATTGAAGAACATACCCATGGCTTTGAGCAGTACGCCGATTATTGCCGACAGTTGCCCTGGGACATCATCGAGCGCCATTCGGGTCTGACGCGTCAGGCCATCGAAGAGGTGGCGACGGTCTATAAGCGCTCGAAGGGGGTCATCTGCTGCTGGGGGATGGGCGTCACTCAGCACAAGCGTGGCGGTGATGCCATGCAGCAGATCATCAACCTGCTGCTGTTGCGCGGCAACATCGGCAAGCTCGGTGCGGGCGCTTGCCCCGTACGTGGACACTCCAACGTACAGGGCGACAGAACGATGGGCATCTATGAAAAGGCCGGCGAACCGTTTCTGGCCAGCATGAGCAAGGTGTTCGGTTTCGAAGCATCCAGAAAAAAAGGCCATGCCGTGGCCGAGACCTGCGAAGCCCTGTTGCGTGGCGAGGTGGAAGCGCTCATCTCCATGGGCGGCAATTTCTTCCGCGCCATCCCGGACACCGATGTGATCTGCCCGACCGTCAGCCGCCTGAAAATGACGGTGCTGGTCAACACCAAGCTCAACCGCAGCGCGACAGTCCATGGCCAGAAGGCCTTTCTGCTGCCGTGCGTGGCGCGTTCGGAACGCGACCTGCAGAACGGCGTGGCGCAAACCATCACGGTGGAAGACTCGATGTCGATGGTGCACGGCTCGACCGGCATGCTCGAGCCTGCGTCGAAACATCTGATTTCCGAAGTAGCGATCATTGCCGGTATCGCCAAAGCGACGCTTGCGCCCAATCCCAAGGTGGACTGGGACAGCTATGTGGGCGACTACTCAAGGATTCGCGACAAGATCGAAGAAGTGCTGCCCGAACAGTTCTATGACTTCAATCAGCGCATCCTCGAACCTGGAGGGTTCCGTCTGCCCAATGCTGCCAGTGAACGCAAGTGGGACACCGAGTCGGGCAAGGCCAACTTCCTCTTTCCCGAAGGCATCTACGACGAAGACGACACGCCGCCGGGCGCCGAGCATTTGCAGTTGATGACGATCCGCAGCCATGACCAGTTCAACACCACGGTGTATTCCAACGATGACCGTTATCGGGACATCTTTGGCGATCGCATGGTGGTGATGCTCAACCCGCAGGACATCGAACGCCTGGGGCTGAAGGCCGGGGACTACATCGAGTTTCAGACGGCGCTCGACCCGACCACGGCGCGGCGTGCAGCGGGTTTCAAAGTCATTCCCTACGACGTGCCGCAGGGTTGCTGCGCCGCGTACTACCCGGAAACCAACGGCCTGCTGCCACTGGCCAACCGGGATAAACACGGCAACACCCCTGCAGCCAAATCCATCCCGGTGAACCTGATACGAATGAGTCCGGAAGGGACTCAGGTGGCGCTGGGACGACGCGGGTTGATTGCGGCGGCCAGTTGAGGGAAACACTATCGTGCCCATGCTGGAGCGTGGGCACGCCGTTCCGGACGCTCCGCGTCCGTTCTTTCCTAGTACCAGCGCGCCTCGCCTGGCGGGCGTTTCTTGAAGCGCTTCATGGTCCACATGTACTGGCTCGGGTACGCCCGCACGTATTTCTCGACCACTTTGCTCATCGCCGCTGCCGAGGTTTCGGTGTCGGTGCTGTACATGGCTTCCGGAGCCGCTTCGAGTACCACTTTGTAACCCGATCCGTCCGGCAGGCGCATGGCGTGCAGGAATACGCCGACTGCCTTGCCACCGGCCAGCATGTTCGGCACGAACTTGCTGGTCAGCGCCTGGGTACCGCAGAAGGGCACGAAGATGCCGGCTGATTCGGCCGGCTCCGGATCGGCCGGAATGCCCACCGAGCCGCCTTTGCGCACTTCCTTGATGACACTGAGAATGCCTTCCTTGGTCGACGCCGCCACCCGGTTGCCCAACTGCACACGCTGCTTGCGCAACAGATCGTCCACGGCTTTCAGCTTGGGTGGACGATAGAAAATGATCGGCTTGCACTGGCTGCAATAGAAGTGATTGAGCACTTCCCAGTTGCCCAGGTGACTGGTGATGCCGACCACGCCCTTGCCGGAGGCCAGCGCGTCCTTGAGCACATCGAGCCCTTCGACTTCACGCACCAGGTCGATCGATTTCTGTGCCGGCCAGATCCACGCACAGGCGCTTTCGGTCAAGGTCTTGCCGATGTCCATGAGACTGCGGCCGACGAGCTTTTCCAGCTCTGGCTCGCTCAACTCAGGGAAGCACTTGGACAGATTGATCCGCGCCACTTCCCGCGAACGGTTGGGCAGCTTCCACATCAGCCAGCCAATCGCGGTGCCTGTCCACTGCACCGCGCGCCATGGCAACAGCGCAAACAATCGCAACGCCCCGACCATTACGGCGCCTTTGAACTTATCCACAGATGACTCCCAGATTCTCGAGGCGGGTAGTGTAACCGTCAGCGGCTCAGGATCGCATACCGATCGCA
>Ga0308164_10000432_pt1 | contig 74512 bp, 84 predicted proteins | sample PhyTR2_FD_201031 | JGI IMG/M metagenome (GOLD analysis project Ga0308164, IMG submission 201031) | Phyllosphere microbial communities from UC Gill Tract Community Farm, Albany, California, United States - DLSLT.R2 | ecosystem: Host-associated > Plants > Phyllosphere > Unclassified | place: USA... | reverse complement strand
CCTGCATCTGCTCCAGCGCCCATTGCCGCTGCTCGGCTGTGTAGCGTATTTGTTTCATCCTCGTCTTTCATTGCCGCCCCTATTTTCTTCGGAACACCGAGGCGACAACTATCCTGACATGGAGGGCGAGCAAGAAAAGGGAGTCGGCCGCCGGGCCGAGACCCGGCCCCTGCCCGTGGCAACGGCATGCCGTAAGCAAATTGCGCCTCCTAAATTTACTCACCACCCCATAGGCGCTAGCGCAGCAACCGCAGCCGCGGAATCGCATCAGCCCCGCACCAGATCACAGCATTCTGTTCCCAAGCCCGCCCCCATTCATTGGCGGCATCGATGTCCATGCCTTCGACAAAACACCCCAATTCGGGCGGCCATTGATTGTCTGGATGGGCACCTGTGGCGCGAAGCCATTGCCAGCCGGCTTGGCTCAGTTGTGCTTCGAGCAGTTGCTGACGTGTCTCGTTTTCAGCATCGCCCAACGGCTGACTGCAAGGATTCCAAGCCGTGATCACGCATCCCGAATCGATTCCGCGCAATGCGTAATAGGCAACCAGCCCCGCACAGGGCTGATCCACATGCAGCACGAAATTCGGCCCCGCATGCACGATGTAATCGGTCTCGCGATAAGCCTGGAGCAGGGCAGGGTGGAGTTTGGTAGATGTCATGAAAGAGGAAAGACAGCGCAAGACAGGGGCGCTTTTGCTACAGCGCCATGCGTTTTCAAGCGGACTGGGTAACAATAGCCGTCTTTTCCGCAGCCCGCAGGCGCCCTGCGCGCCTCGCCGGCCTGCCACCTGTTTCCTCATCTGAATCGCCATGAAAAAACGTAACCTCGTCGCAATGCTGGCCCTGAGCGCCATTTTGGCCGCCTGTGGCAAGAATGAGCCGGCGCAGCCTGCCGCCACCGCTGCAGCGCCTGCCGCCGTGGTCACCAAGGTGGTCGTGGGCCTGGACGACAACTTCCCGCCCATGGGTTTTCGCGACGAGAAGAACGAACTGGTCGGTTTCGACATCGACCTGGCGCGCGAAGCCGGCAAGCGCATGGGCCTGGACATGGAGTTCAAGCCCATCGACTGGAGCGCCAAGGAAGTCGAGCTCGCGGGCAAGCGCGTCGACATGCTCTGGAACGGCCTGACGATCACCGAGCCGCGCAAGGAGAAGATCGCGTTCTCCACGCCCTACATGGAAAACCACCAGATCATCGTGGTGCTGGCCAACGGCGGCATCAAGACCAAGGCCGATCTGGCCGGCAAAGTGGTGGGCGCGCAGGACGGCAGCTCGGCCGTCGACGCGATCAAGAAGGAAGAGGCCGTGGCCGGCAGCTTCAAGCAGCTCAAGACCTTTGGCGACAACATCACCGCGCTGATGGACCTGTCCGCCGGTCGCCTCGATGCGGTGGTGGTCGACGAGGTCGTGGGCCGTTTCCATGTCGCGAAGAAGGCCGAGGAATACCGCGTGCTGGAAGAGAACTTCGGCGTCGAGGAATATGGCGTGGGCCTGCGCAAGGAAGACACGCAGCTGCTGACCCGGCTGGAGTCCGCCATGGCCGAGATGAAGAAGGACGGCAAGGCTGCCGAGATCGCCACCAAGTGGTTCGGCAAGGACATCATCAAGTAAGCGCACCCTCCAGAGCTGACACCGGCTGCGCCTTGACAGGCCTGCCGGTGTTTGCATTTCTGGACCACGAGGCAATTGCATGGAATACGTTCTCTCCCTCCTGGGGCCGCTGTCCCAGGGGGCGCTGGTCACCCTGAAGCTGTTCGTGGTGACGCTGGTGCTCGCGGTGCCCCTCGGGCTCGCGCTGGCGCTCGCGCGCCTGTCGCGCTTTCGCACGCTCGCGCGGCTGGTGGGCGGCTATATCTGGCTGATGCGCGGCACGCCGCTGATGCTGCAGATGCTGTTCATCTACTTCGCGCTGCCCTTCGTGCCGGTGATCGGCGTGCGCTTCGACGACTTTCCCGCGGCCGTCGTTGCCTTCTCGCTCAATTACGCGGCCTATTTCGCGGAAATCTTCCGCGCCGGCATCCAGTCGATCGACCGCGGCCAGTACGAGGGCGCGAAGGTGCTGGGTCTGAGCTACAGCCAGACCATGCGCCGCATCGTGCTGCCGCAGATCTGGCCGCGCATCCTGCCGCCGATGAGCAACGAGACCATCACGCTGATCAAGGACACCTCGCTGATCTACGTGCTGGCGCTCAACGACCTGCTGCGCGCGGCGCGCGGCATCGTGCAGCGCGACTTCACGACCACGCCCTTCATCGTGGCGGCGTGCTTCTATCTCGTCATGACCCTGGTGCTGACCTGGGGCTTCCAGTACCTGGAGAAACGCTATGCCAAATACGACGCCTGAACCGGCAGCGCCAGGCGCCGAGGTGATGATCAGCGCGCGCGACATCTGCAAGGCCTTCAATGGCCAGCCGGTGCTGCGCAAGGTGTCGCTGGACCTGCTGCGCGGCGAGGTCGTGGCCGTGATCGGGCCTTCGGGCTCGGGCAAGAGCACCTTCCTGCGCTGCCTCAACCACCTCGAGACCATCGACAGCGGCCAGCTGCACATCGAGGGCGAGGTGCTGGCCCAAACCAGCGCGGCGGGCGTGTGCAGCTATGTGCCGGAGGCGCAGATCCGGCGCATCGGCCACAAGATGGGCATGGTGTTCCAGTCGTTCAATCTGTTTCCGCACCTCACGGTGCTGGAGAACGTGATCGAGGCGCCGATGGTCGTCAAGGGCCTGGCGCGTGCGCAGGTCGTGCCGTGCGCCGAGGCGCTGCTGGCCAAGGTCGGCCTGCTCGAAAAGCGCGACAGCTACCCGGCGCGCCTGTCAGGCGGCCAGAAGCAGCGCGTGGCGATTGCGCGCGCGCTGGCGATGGAGCCCGACATCCTGCTGTTCGACGAACCGACTTCGGCGCTCGACCCGGAGCTCACCGGCGAGGTGCTGCGCACCATGCGCGAGCTGGCGCAGGAAAAGATGACGATGCTGGTCGTGACCCATGAAATGGGCTTCGCGCGCGAGGTCGCCAACCGCGTGGCGTTCATGGACCGTGGTGAATTGATCGAATCGGGCCCGGCCGCGCAATTCTTTGCGCAACCAAAACACCCACGCACGCAAGCATTTCTGCACAATATGCTTTGACCTCGGAGCCAGCGCAGCGCGCTTGCCCATGCCCATCGGGGACCGGGGTTTGTGTGAGCAAACATACATGAATGTATGTAATCGTTTAAGATCCTTCGTGATGCATCTTTCTTTTTTCCTGTAGGAGCCGCCGGTCCATGACAAGCTCCGCGCCCCTGGTTGAACTGCGCAACGTGACCTTTGGTTATGGCGAGCGCGTGATCCTGCGCGACCTCAATCTGCAGATTCCGCGCGGCAAAGTGACGGCGCTGATGGGTGCCTCCGGCGGCGGCAAGACCACGGTGCTGCGCCTGATCGGCGGGCAGCAGCGCGCGCAGCAGGGCCAGGTGCTGTTCGACGGCAAGGACATCGGTGGCATGGACCAGACGCAGCTCTATGCCGCGCGCCGGCGCATGGGCATGCTGTTCCAGTTCGGCGCGCTGTTCACCGACATGAGCGTGTTCGACAACGTGGCGTTCGCGCTGCGCGAGCACACCGACCTGCCCGAGGAGCTGGTGCGCGACATCGTGCTGATGAAGCTGCATGCCGTGGGCCTGCGCGGCGCGCGCGCGCTCATGCCCAGCGAGATCTCGGGCGGCATGGCGCGGCGCGTGGCGCTGGCGCGCGCGATCGCGCTCGACCCGGAGCTGATCATGTATGACGAGCCCTTTGCCGGCCTGGACCCGATTGCGCTGGGCACGGCGGCGAAGCTGATCCGCGAGCTCAATGACGCGATGGGGCTGACCACGGTGCTGGTCTCGCATGACGTGATGGAAACCTTTCAGGTCGCCGACCATGTGATCATCCTGGGTCCGGCCTGCGTCGCCGCCCAGGGCACGCCGGCCGAAGTCATGGCCAGCACCGATCCGCTGGTCGAGCAGTTCGTGCATGCGCGCGCCACGGGCCCGGTGCCCTTCCACTATCCGGGGCCCGACGCGGCCCAGGACTTCGGCCCGGGAGCCCGTCCATGAACCGCCTGCATCCTGCGTGCATCGGCCGCGGCCTGCGCGAATACGGCACTGCGGTGGGCTACGCCACGCGGCTGCTGCTGCGGCTGGTCTGCCTGCTGGGCGCGACGCTGCGCCGCCCGCGCCTGATGGGCGACCAGATCCATTTCCTGGGCAATTATTCGCTGGCCATCATCGGCGTATCGGGTCTGTTTGTCGGCCTGGTCCTGGGCCTGCAGGGCTACTACACGCTGCAGCGCTACGGCGCCTCCGAGGCACTGGGCCTGCTGGTGGCGCTGTCGCTGGTGCGCGAGCTCGGGCCGGTGGTCACGGCGCTGCTGTTTGCGGGGCGCGCGGGCACCGCGCTCACCGCCGAAATCGGTCTGATGAAGGCCGGCGAGCAGCTCAGCGCGATGGAGATGATGGCCGTGGACCCGGTGCGCCGCATCCTGGCGCCGCGCTTTTGGGCCGGCGTGATCGCGCTGCCGCTGCTGGCCGCCATGTTCAGCGCCGTCGGCGTGATCGGCGGCTGGGTCGTCGGCGTGCTGCTGATCGGTGTCGATGGCGGTGCGTTCTGGGGCCAGATGCAGCAGGGCGTCGACTGGTGGGCCGATGTGGGCAACGGCGTGCTCAAGAGCGTCGTGTTCGGCGTGGCCGTCACTTTCATCGCGCTGCTCCAGGGCTACCTCGCAAAACCGACGCCCGAAGGCGTTTCCCGCGCGACGACGCGCACCGTGGTGATGGCCTCGCTGGCCATTCTTGGGCTGGATTTCCTGCTCACCGCGACGATGTTCAGTATTTGACGCTCCCGCCAGAGCAAGAGGAAGAAGCCATGCAGCAATCGAAGAATGATATGTGGGTGGGCCTGTTTGTACTGCTCGGAGCTGCCGCATTGGTGTTCCTGGCGCTGCAGTCGGCCAACCTGTTGAGCCTGAGCTTTCAGCCGACCTATGCGGTGACGGCACGTTTCGACAACATCGGCGGGCTCAAGCCCAAGTCCGCGGTGCGCAGCGCCGGCGTGGTCGTGGGCCGGGTGCAGTCGATCACCTTCGACGACCAGACCTTCCAGGCCAGCGTGCACATGGAGCTCGAAAAGCAGTACCGCTTTCCCAAGGACAGCTCGCTCAAGATCCTGACCACCGGGCTGCTGGGCGACCAGTACATCGGCATCGAGGCCGGTGCGGACGAAGCCCTGCTGGCGCCCGGTGACCGCATCGTCGCGACCCAGTCGGCCGTGGTGCTGGAAAATCTCATCGGACAGTTCCTCTACAACAAGGCGGAAGAGGGTGGCACAAGCACGCCTGCACCGGAAAAACAATGAACTCAAACCATCTGGCGGGTGCGTCCCGCATCCCTCTTTCCCTGGCGCTGGTGCTGACGCTGGCGCTGGCCGGCTGCGCCACGACGACCGACCCGCAGGCCGCGGGCGACACCACGGCCACGGCAACGAACCCGAACCCGGCCGATCCGCTCGAGTCCTTCAACCGCAGCATCTACAGCTTCAACACCGCGCTTGACGACGCCGTGATCAAGCCCGTCGCCACGCTGTACCGCGACGTGACACCGGCGCTCGCACGCGACGGCGTGGGCAATTTCTTCTCGAACCTGGGCGATGCCTGGGCGTTCGTCAACAACCTGGCGCAGGGCCGGGGCGAAGGCGCCTACAACAGCGTGGTGCGCTTCAGCGTCAACACGGTGTTTGGCCTGGGCGGGGTGCTGGACATCGCCAGCGAGATGGGTGTCGAGCGCCGTCCGCAGGACTTCGGCCTGACGCTGGGCCGCTGGGGCGTGCCCACGGGCCCTTATCTCGTGCTGCCGGTGCTGGGCCCCTCGACGCTGCGCGACACCGCGGCGCTGCCGGTCGATGTCAAGGGCAACCTGCTGAGCTATGCCAACGACGTGCCGGTGCGCAACAGCCTGACGGTGCTGGGCCTGGTGGACCGGCGCGCGCGCCTGCTGCAGGCCGGCGAGATGCTCGATGCCGTGGCGCTCGACAAATACAGCCTGACGCGCGACGTCTACCTGCAGCGGCGCGACCAGCGGGCGCAGGGCGACGGTGCCGAGAGCGATGATTTTGCCGATGTCGATTCCGATGCCGGCATGCTGCCACCCGAATGATGACGGCTCGCAGCTGCTGGCAACCGCTTGCATCTGCTTGCAACCCTTGACATGCGCGTCATCATCCACGGTGCGCGCTCAAGCACAATGGAAGTGACGAGGTCCCATGACCATCGCTTCAAAAAGGAAAACAAGATGATGAATCGACGTATCTGGGCAGCTACCGCTGCCGCTTGGCTGGCACTGTCGGCAGGTTTGCCGACGACGGCAATGGCGGCGGAAACGCCCGATGCCCTGGTCAAGCGCGTCTCGGCCGACGTGCTCGAGACGATCCGCAACGACAAGACGCTCAAGTCCGGCGATGTCGCGCGCGTCGGCGCACTGGTCGACAAGATGGTCATGCCACATGTCAACTTCCAGCGCATGACGGCCGCTGCCGTGGGCCCGCAGTGGCGCCAGGCCACTCCCGAGCAAAAGCAGCGCCTGCAGGAAGAATTCAAGGCCCTGCTGATCCGTACCTATGCGGGCGCGGTGGCCCAGGTCAATGACCAGACCGTGGTCGTGAAGCCGATGCGCGCGGCCGCCGGCGACAAGGACGTGCTGGTGCGCACCGAAGTGCGCGGCAAGGGCGACCCGATCCAGCTCGACTACCGCCTCGAGCAAAGCGCCGACGGCACGTGGAAGATCTACAACCTGAACGTGCTGGGCGTGTGGCTGGTGGAAACCTACCGCAGCCAGTTCGCGCAGGAAGTCAATGCCCGCGGCATCGACGGCCTGATCCAGGCGCTGGCTTCGCGCAACAAGGTCTGAGGCAAGGCGCCATGGAAGCTGCACGCCTGCAACTGCCGCCCGAGCTGACCCATGCGCAAGCCCGTGCCTGCGCGCAGGCGCTGGGCGCGAGCATCGGCACTTCGGTGCAGGCGCGCATCGATATCGATGCCTCGGCGCTGCGCAATTTCGATTCCTCGGCGCTGGCCGTGCTGCTGGGCAGCCGGCGCGCGGCGCTGGCCGTGGGCAAGACTTTTGCCGTGATCGGGCTGCCCGCGGGCCTGCAGTCCATCGCCACGCTCTATGGCGTGCGCGCGCTGCTCGAGCCCGAGGCCGGCGCGCAGCTGCTCTGAAGCAGCCGCCGCGCCCGGCTTTCGCGGGCGCCGGCAGCGGACAATGCGGGGTCGGGCTTAAAATGCCAAGTTCCCATGCCCGCTGTCTCATTCCAATCCATCTCCAAGACCTACCGCACGCCCAAGGGCGTGTTCCGGGCCCTCAATGACGTCAACCTGGACATCGAGGAGGGCGAGTTCTTCGGCCTGCTCGGGCCCAACGGAGCCGGCAAGACCACGCTGATCAGCATCCTCGCGGGCCTGGCGCGCGCCGACAGCGGCCGCGTCATGGTGCAGGGCAGCGATGTCCAGGCCGACTACTCCGAGGCGCGGCGCAAGCTCGGCATCGTGCCGCAGGAGCTGGTGTTCGACCCGTTCTTCAATGTGCGCGAGGCGCTGCGCTTCCAGTCGGGCTATTTCGGCGTGCGCAACAACGACGCCTGGATCGATGAGCTGCTGCACAGCCTGGGGCTGAGCGACAAGTCCGAATCGAACATGCGCCAGCTCTCGGGCGGCATGAAACGCCGCGTGCTGGTGGCGCAGGCGCTGGTGCACAAGCCGCCGATCATCGTGCTGGACGAACCCACGGCCGGCGTCGATGTCGAGCTGCGCCAGACGCTGTGGCACTTCATCGCCAAGCTCAACAAGCAGGGCCACACGGTGCTGCTGACCACCCATTACCTCGAAGAAGCCGAAGCGCTGTGCAGCCGCGTGGCGATGCTCAAGCAGGGCGAGATCGTGCGCCTGTCGAGCATGTCCGATCTGCTCAAGTCGGCTTCGGCCAACGTGCTGCAGTTCAAGACCAACCACCCGCTGCCCGAGCACCTGCGCGTGCTGGCGCGCGTGACCGGGCGCATCGTGCAGATTCCCGCGCACGATGCGGGCGACATCGAGCGCTACCTGTCGGCGCTGCGCGAGGCGGGCGTGGCCGTCGAGGACATGGAGATCCGCCGCGCCGATCTCGAGGATGTGTTCCTCAACGTCATGGGCGAAGCCCGGGCCACCACCACCGGGAGCGTTGCATGAGAGGCTGGCAGACCCTGTTCTACAAGGAAGTGCTGCGCTTTTGGAAGGTGAGCTTCCAGACCGTGGCCGCGCCGGTGCTGACTTCGGTGCTCTATCTGCTGGTCTTCGGCCATGTGCTCGAGGGCCGGGTGCTGGTCTATGACCGCATCAGCTATACCGCCTTCCTGATTCCTGGCCTGGTGATGATGAGCGTGCTGCAGAACGCCTTCGCCAACAGCTCCTCGAGCATCGTGCAGAGCAAGATCATGGGCTCGATGGTGTTCATCCTGCTGACCCCGCTGTCGCACTGGGCCTGGTTCACGGCCTATGTCGGCTCCTCGGTGCTGCGCGGGCTGCTGGTCGGCCTGGGCGTGTTTCTCGTCACACTGTTCTTCGCGGTGCCCGAATTCGCCGCGCCGGTGTGGATCCTGGTGTTCGTGGTGCTCGGCGCCGCGCTGCTGGGCACGCTGGGCGTCATTGCCGGGCTCTGGGCCGACAAGTTCGACCAGATGGCGGCGTTCCAGAACTTCCTGATCATGCCCATGACCTTCCTGTCGGGCGTGTTCTATTCGATCCAGTCGCTGCCGCCGTTCTGGCAGACCGTGAGCCACCTGAATCCGTTTTTCTACATGATCGACGGCTTCCGCTACGGTTTCTTCGGCCAGAGCGATGTCTCGCCCTGGATCAGCCTGGCGATCGTCGGCGGCGCCTGGCTTGCCGTGAGCGCGCTGGCCGTGCACCTGCTGCGCACCGGCTACAAGATCCGCCATTGAGCCGCGCGCGATAATCCCCTTTTGTCTGCCCCTGTCCGGCCCGCGTGGCCGGGCACCTTGAAGCCGCGACCGCGGCGCTGCGCCATGCCCCATATCACTGCCGACGAAATCAAAGCCATCATCGGCGCAGGCCTGTCCTGCGAACTCCTCGAGGTCCAGGGTGACGGAAGTCACTGGTACGCGACCATCGTCAGCGCCGCCTTCGAGGGCCAGCGGCTGCTGCAGCGCCAGCGCCTGGTCTACGCCACGCTGGGCAATCGCATCCAGACCAACGAGGTCCATGCGCTGTCGATGAAGACCTTCAGCCCCACCGAGTGGGCTAACAAGGCCTGAGGCCCGCAGTCCGCTTTCGCGCCTGCATTCTCCAGGCCGTCTTAACTTTTATTTGGGCCCACCAGCCATGGACAAACTCTTGATTCGCGGCGGCCGTCCGCTGCACGGCGAGGTCTCGATTTCCGGCGCCAAGAACGCCGCTCTGCCCGACCTGTGCGCAGCGCTGCTCACGGCCGAGCCGGTGCTGCTGCGCAATGTGCCGCGGCTGCAGGACGTCGCGACGATGCTGCAGCTGATCCGCAACATGGGCGTCGAGGCCGAGCATGCGGCCGACGGTTCGGTGCGCATCGACGCCAGCCGCCTGTCCAAGCCCGAAGCCCCGTACGAGCTGGTCAAGACCATGCGCGCCTCGGTGCTCGCGCTCGGGCCCCTGCTCGCGCGCTTCGGCCGCGCCACGGTCTCGCTGCCCGGCGGCTGCGCGATCGGCTCGCGCCCCGTCGAGCAGCACATCAAGGGCCTGCAGGCGATGGGCGCGCAGATCGTCGTCGAGCATGGCTACATGATCGCCAAGCTGCCCGAAGGCCGCACGCGTCTGCAAGGTGCGCGCATCACCACCGACATGGTCACCGTGACCGGCACCGAGAATTTCCTGATGGCCGCGGCGCTGGCCGAAGGCGAGACGGTGCTCGAGAACGCGGCCATGGAGCCGGAGATCGTCGATCTGGCGGAGATGCTGATCAAGATGGGCGCGCGCATCCAGGGCCACGGCACGAGCCGGATCACCATCCAGGGCGTCGAGCGCCTGCATGGCTGCGACCATCAGGTCGTCGCCGACCGCATCGAGGCCGGCACCTTCCTGTGCGCCGTCGCGGCGACCGGCGGCGACGTGGTGCTGCGCCATGCGCGCATCGACCACCTGGGTGCGGTGCTCGACAAGCTGCGCGATGCGGGCGTGCGCATCGAGCCCGTGGACGGCGGGCTGCGTGTGCAGGCCAATGGCCGCCTCAAGGGCCAGAGCTTCCGCACCACCGAATACCCGGGTTTCCCGACCGACATGCAGGCCCAGTTCATGGCGCTGAACGTGATCTCGCACGGCGCGGTGTCGGTGACCGAAACCATCTTCGAGAACCGCTTCATGCATGTCAACGAACTGGAGCGCCTGGGCGCGAAGATCCAGATCGACGGCAAGGTGGCGCTGGTCGAGGGCGTCGAGCGCCTGTCGGGCGCGACCGTCATGGCCACCGACCTGCGCGCCTCGGCCAGCCTGGTCATTGCCGGGCTGGTGGCGAGCGGCGAGACCATCGTCGACCGCATCTACCACCTCGACCGGGGCTACGACTGCATGGAAGCCAAGCTGCGCGCGATCGGCGCCGATATTGAAAGAGTCTGATGATTACCCTTGCCCTGTCCAAAGGCCGCATTTTTGAAGAGACCCTGCCGCTGCTGGCCGCGGCCGGCATCGAGGTGCTCGAAGACCCGGAAAAATCGCGCAAGCTGATCCTGACCACCAACCAGCCCGACCTGCGCGTGGTGCTGGTGCGCGCCACCGACGTGCCGACTTATGTGCAGTACGGCGGCGCCGACCTGGGCGTGACCGGCAAGGACACGCTGATCGAGCATGGCGCGCAAGGCCTGTACCAGCCGCTGGACCTGCGCATCGCCGAATGCCGCGTGAGCGTCGCGGTGCGCGCCGACTTCGACTACCAGCAGGCCGTGACGCAGGGCAAGCGCCTCAAGGTCGCGACCAAGTACACGGCCATCGCGCGCGACTTCTTCGCCAGCAAGGGCGTGCATGTCGACATGATCAAGCTCTACGGCAGCATGGAACTCGCGCCGCTCACGGGCCTGGCCGATGCGATCGTCGATCTGGTGTCCACGGGCAACACGCTCAAGGCCAACCATCTGGTCGAGGTCGAGCGCATCATGGACATCAGCTCGCACCTGGTCGTCAACCAGGCCGCGCTCAAGCTCAAGCAGGCGCCGATGCGCCGCCTGATCGACGTGTTCGCGCGCGCCACGCAGGCCCAGGCCTGAAACCCAAGCCCCACTGAAGCCGCCCATGATGAACGCCAAGCCCCTTCGCCTGCGCACCGACAGCGCCGATTTTGAAACCGCCTTCCAGGCCCGCCTGCACTGGTCGGCCGACACCGACGCGGCCATCGAGCAGCGCGTGGCCGACATCCTGGCCGATGTGCAGCAGCGCGGCGATGCCGCAGTGCTCGAATACACGCAGCGCTTCGATGGTCTGGCCGCTGCGGACATGGCGGCGCTCGAGCTCACGCCTGCCGAACTCAAGGCAGCTTTCGACGGCCTGCCCGATGTCCAGCGCGACGCGCTGCAGGCCGCGGCCGCGCGCGTGCGCCGCTATCACGAGGCGCAAAAGCACGCCAGCGGCGAGAGCTGGAGCTACCGCGACGAGGACGGCACGCTGCTGGGGCAGAAGGTCACTCCGCTGGACCGCGTCGGCATCTACGTGCCCGGCGGCAAGGCCGCCTATCCATCGAGCGTGCTGATGAACGCGATTCCCGCGCAGGTCGCGGGTGTCGGCGAGATCATCATGGTCGTGCCCACGCCCCAGGGCGCGAAGAACGCGCTGGTGCTGGCCGCGGCCCACGTGGCCGGCGTGCACCGCGCGTTCACCATTGGCGGCGCGCAGGCCGTCGGCGCGCTGGCCTATGGCACGCAGACCGTGCCCAAGGTCGACAAGATCACCGGCCCGGGCAATGCCTATGTCGCGAGCGCCAAGAAGCGCGTGTTCGGCACCGTCGGCATCGACATGATTGCCGGGCCTTCGGAGATCCTGGTGCTGGCCGACGGCAGCACGCCCGCCGACTGGGTCGCAATGGACCTGTTCAGCCAGGCCGAGCACGACGAGCTCGCGCAAAGCATCCTGCTGTGCCCGGACGCCGCCTATATCGACGCCGTGCAGGAGGCCATCGACCGCCTGCTGCCCGAGATGCCGCGCGCGGCCATCATCGCCAAGAGCCTGAACGACCGCGGCGCGCTGATCCTCACGCGCGACATGGAAGAAGCCTGCGCACTGAGCAACCGCATCGCCCCCGAGCATCTGGAAGTCTCGAGCCAGGATCCGCACCGCTGGGAGCCGCTGCTGCGCCACGCGGGCGCGATCTTCCTCGGTGCCTACACCAGCGAATCGCTGGGCGACTACTGCGCCGGTCCGAACCATGTGCTGCCGACCAGCGGCACGGCGCGCTTTTCCTCGCCGCTGGGGGTCTATGACTTCCAGAAGCGCTCGAGCCTGATAGAGGTCAGCGAGCAGGGGGCGCAGACGCTGGGGCGTATTGCTTCGGTGTTGGCGCATGGGGAGGGGCTGCAGGGGCATGCGCGGGCGGCGGAGATGAGACTGAAGGGGTGAGCGGAACTATCCGTTCACCTTGGTTTTGAGCGGGGCCGTTCATCCTTCGACGGGGCCGCCCAGGCAGGCTCAGGACGAACGGATTTTTGAGTGTGCTGGTTCTTGAACTACCGTTCGCCCTGAGCTTGTCGAAGGGCGTTTCAGGGCGTGTTCTGCGTGCCACTCTCCTCATGGATTTTCAGAGCACAGCGCAAAAGCAAGTTCAATCACACAAATCCCGTGCCACACGAACTTCGTGTCACACGAATCCCGTGTAAAATTTGATCCATGAAAAACGTGACCATCACCGTGGATGACAACGTGCTCGAATGGGCCCGGGTCGAAGCCGCGCGGCGTGGCACCAGTGTGTCGCGCATGGTGGGCGATTTCCTGGCCGAGATGCAGCGCCGCGAAGACGCGTACGAGCGCGCCTATCTCGCCTGGCGCACGGACGAGCGCACCTGGCAGGGGAGTGCGCAGGAGCCGGCCGCGCGCAGCGTGTGCCTGGCGCGCACCGCCGCAGGAGACAAGGCATGAGCCGCGCGAGCCCACTGCGCCAGCCGGTGTTTGTCGACACTTCGGTGCTGGTCGGCGCCGAAGATGGCGCCCATCCGGCGCAGGCCGCGATACTGGACTGGCTCGACCTGCTGTGGCGCGAGCGCCTGGGGCGCGTGAGCTCGCAGGGCCTGGCCGAGTTCTATGAAACCGTGACCAATGCCGAGCCGCGGCCCATGCCCCAGGGCGATGCGCGCGCGGCGATTCGCCGCTACAACACCTGGACACCGTGGCAGATCGATGCCGCGACGCTCGAGACCGCCTGGGCCGTCGAGGCGCGCCACCAGCTTGCCTGGGGCGACTGCCTGGCGCTGGCCGCGGCCCAGCACAGCGGCTGCGAGAGCCTGCTGTCGCTGCAGCTGCCGCACGGCGCGCAGTTCGGCGGCGTGCAGATCATTCATCCCGGTCAGCAGCCCGTCGCGGGCAGCGCCGGGGCAGAGGACTGAAATTCCATGACCCCACCCGAGAATCTTTCGCGCGCGCTGCAGCGCATCCGTCCCGATGTGCGCGCCATGCATGCCTATGTGGTGCAGCCCGCGGGCGGCATGCTCAAGATGGACGCGATGGAAAATCCCTTCGCGCTGCCTCCCGCGCTGCAGGCCGCGCTGGGCGCACGCCTGGGGGCGCTCGCGCTCAACCGCTATCCGGGCGAGCGCCTCGAGGACCTCAAGCGCGCGCTGATGGATTACGCCGGCGCGCCCGCAGGCTCGGCCATCGTGCTGGGCAATGGCTCGGATGAAATCATCTCGCTGCTGGCCCTGGCCTGCGCCCAGGCCGGCGAGGGCCAGCGCGCCAAGGTGCTCGCGCCGATGCCGGGCTTCGTGATGTACCCGATGAGCGCGCAGCTGCAGGGCCTGGACTTCATCAATGTGTCGCTCGACGCCGATTTCGAGCTCGACGAGGCGGCCATGCTCGCGGCGATTGCCGAGCACCGCCCGGCCATCATCCACCTGGCCTATCCGAACAATCCTACCGCCACGCTCTGGGACGAGGCCGTGGTGCAGCGCGTGATCGACGCGGCCGGCGCGCAGGGCGGCATCGTCGTCATGGACGAGGCATACCAGCCCTTTGCCAGCCGCAGCTGGATCACGCGCATGCATGCCGAGCCCGAGCGCAACGCGCATGTGCTGCTGATGCGCACGCTGAGCAAGTTCGGCCTGGCCGGCGTGCGCCTGGGCTACCTGATCGGCCCGGCCGCGCTGGTCCAGGAGATCGACAAGGTGCGCCCGCCCTACAACGTGAGCGTGCTCAACTGCGAAGCCGCGCTGTTCGCGCTCGAGCATGCCGAGGTGTTTGCCGCGCAGGCCACCGAGCTGCGCGCCGCGCGCGACGCTCTGGTGCAGGCGCTGCGCCGCATGCCCGGCGTGCACCAGGTCTGGGACAGCGAAGCCAACATGGTGCTGATCCGCGTCACGGACAGCGCCGCCGCCCATGCGGGCATGAAGGCGCGTGGCGTGCTCGTGAAGAACGTCGCGCCCCTGCATCCCCTGTTGGCCCAATGTTTGCGTCTGACCGTGGGCACCACGGCCGACAATGCCCTTATGCTTGCCGCACTGGAAGCTTCGATATGACCTCCTCCGCCCTCATTCCCTCCCCAGCGGGCGCGCCGCGCACCGCCGAAGTCACCCGCAACACGGCCGAGACGCGCATCAGCGTGCGCATCGATCTCGACGGCACGGGCCAGAACCAGCTCAGCAGCGGCATCGGCTTTCTCGACCACATGCTCGAGCAGATCGCGCGCCACGGCCTGATCGACATGGACGTGCAGTGCGAAGGCGACCTGCACATCGACGGCCACCACACCGTGGAAGACATCGGCATCACGCTGGGCCAGGCCTTCGCGCGCGCCGTCGGCGACAAGAAGGGCCTGCGCCGCTACGGCCACGCCTATGTGCCGCTCGACGAGGCGCTGTCGCGCGTGGTGATCGACTTCTCGGGCCGCCCGGGCCTGCACATGGACGTCAAGTTCACGGCCGGGCGCATCGGGCAGCTCGACACGCAGCTGGTCTACGAGTTCTTCCAGGGCTTCGTCAACCACGCGGGCATGACGCTGCACATCGACAACCTCAAGGGCTTCAATGCCCACCACCAGTGCGAATCGGTGTTCAAGGCGTTTGCGCGCGCGCTGCGTGCGGCGCTCGAGATCGACCCGCGCGCGGCCACCACCATTCCCTCGACCAAGGGCTCCCTGTGAGCTGCGGGACGCGCCAGCTCCCGCCCCAATCGCTATGAATATGCAAGACAAAACCGTTGCCGTGGTCGACTACGGCATGGGCAATCTGCGCTCGGTGTCGCAGGCCGTCAAGGCCGCCGCGCAGGGCACGGGCTGGCAGGTCGTCGTGACCGCCGACCCGGAAGTCGTGCGCGCCGCGGACCGCGTGGTGCTGCCCGGCCAGGGCGCGATGCCCGACTGCATGCGCGAGCTGCGCGACTCCGGGTTGCAGGAGCCGGTGCTCGAAGCCGCGCGCAACAAGCCGCTGTTTGGCGTGTGCGTCGGCATGCAGATGCTGCTGGACCACAGCGAGGAGGGCGACACGCCGGGCCTGGGCCTGATCCACGGCGAGGTGCGCAAGTTCCAGCTCGAGGGTCGGACCCAGCCCGACGGCAGCCGCTTCAAGGTGCCGCAGATGGGCTGGAACCGCGTGCAGCAGCGCCAGGCGCACCCGATCTGGCAGGGCGTGCCCGACGGCAGCTTCTTCTACTTCGTGCACAGCTTCTATGCCCAGCCGCAGGACGCGGCGCACTGCGCGGGCGAAGCCGATTTCGGCGGGTATTTCGCCGCGGCCATCGCGCGCGATAATATTTTCGCCACCCAGTTCCACCCCGAGAAAAGCGCCGACCAGGGCCTGGCCCTGTTTCGCAATTTCCTGCAGTGGAACCCCTGAATCCTGTTTCCCGCCGGCGCCGCCGGCAATCTTTTCTCTTCAATCATCATGCTGCTCATTCCCGCCATTGATCTCAAGGACGGCCACTGCGTTCGCCTCAAGCAGGGCGACATGGACCAATCCACCACCTTCGGCGAAGACCCCGCGGCCATGGCCCGCAAGTGGGTCGACGCGGGGGCGCGCCGCCTGCATCTGGTCGATCTCAATGGCGCGTTCGCGGGTGCGCCCAAGAACAACGCAGCCATCAAGGCGATTCTTGAAGAAGTCGGCGGCGAGATTCCGGTGCAGCTCGGCGGCGGCATTCGTGACCTCGACACCATCGAGCGCTACATCGACGCCGGCATGCGCTACGTGATCATCGGCACGGCCGCGGTGAAGAACCCCGGTTTCCTGCAAGATGCCTGCACGGCGTTTGCGGGCCACATCATCGTCGGCCTCGACGCCAAGGACGGCAAGGTCGCCATCGACGGCTGGAGCAAGCTCACGGGCCAGGACGTGATGAGCGTCGGCAAGCGCTTCGAGGACTGGGGCGTCGAGTCCATCATCTACACCGACATCGGCCGCGACGGCATGCTGTCGGGCATCAACATCGATGCCACCGTGAAGCTTGCGCAATCGCTCACCATTCCGGTGATCGCCTCGGGCGGCCTGGCGGGCATGAGCGACATCGAGCAGCTGTGCGCGGTGGAGCGCGAAGGCGTGCAGGGCGTGATCTGCGGCCGGGCGATCTATTCCGGCAACCTCGATTTCGCTGCGGCGCAAGCCCGTGCGGATGAGCTTGCCGGTGCTTGAAGCCGGCTTCACGGCGCAAGCCGCCGACTGGCAGGGCCTGCCCGCGGTCCGGCTGGCGCTGCCCGGCGGCGACAGCGCGCTGGTCGCGCTGCAGGGCGCGCAGGTGTTGTCCTGGATCACGGGCGGCGAGGAGCAGCTGTTCCTGAGCCCGCTGGCCGCCCACGACGGCCACACGCCGATCCGCGGCGGCATTCCGCTGTGCTTTCCGCAGTTCAACCAGCGCGGCCCTTTGGTCAAGCATGGCTTTGCGCGCACGCTGGCCTGGCAGGCCGATGCGGGCGAAGCCAGCGTCGACGCCGACGGCCTGCGCTTCACGCTGCGCCTCGAGGACGACGCGGCGACGCGCGCTGTCTGGCCGCATGCGTTTGCGGCCGCGCTGCACCTCTGGCTGCAGCCCGGCGTGCTGACCGTGGAGCTCGAAGTGCATAACACCGGCATGGCGCCGCTGGCCTTCACGGCCGCGCTGCACAGCTATCTGCGCGTCGATGACGTGACCCACACTGCGCTGCAGGGCTTCGACGGCCTGCGCTACTGGGATGCGGTCGAAGACACCCATCCGCAGCAGCTCGGCGCGCTGCAGTTCGGCGCCGAGCTCGACCGCGTCTACCCGCGGCCCGCGCAGGCAATGGAGCTGCATGCCGCAGGCCAGGCGCAGCTGCGCATCACGCAGGACGCCGCCTGGGCCGATACCGTGGTCTGGAACCCCGGCCCGGTGCTGTGCGCGCGCTTGGCCGACATGCCTGCCGATGGATACCGGCATATGCTGTGCGTGGAAGCCGCGGCCATCGATGCGCCCGTAGTGCTTGCACCGCAGGCGCGTTGGCGCGCGGCGCAGCGGCTCGAGATGCTGCCGCGCATGGCGCAGACCCCAAAGGAAACGACGTGATTCTTGTGACAGGCGGAGCCGGCTTCATCGGCTCGCATACCTGTGTGGAGCTGGCCGCGGCCGGCGAAGCCTTTGTGATCCTGGACAATTTCAGCAACAGCCAGCGCAGCGTGCTCGAGCGCCTGGAGCGCATCACCGGCCAGGCGCCGCTTTTCGAGCAGGGCGATGTGCGCGATGGCGCGCTGCTGGCGCGGCTGTTCGCCAAGTACCCGATCGACGCGGTGATCCATTTCGCCGCCTCGAAGGCCGTGGGCGAGTCGGTGGCCCAGCCGCTGGCGTACTACGACAACAACGTCGCGGGCACGCTGGCGCTGCTGCAGGCAATGCAGCAGGCCGAGGTGCGCACGCTGGTGTTTTCCTCGTCGGCCACGGTCTATGCGGAATCCGCCGTCATGCCGATCGCCGAGGATTTCGCGCTGTCGCCCAGCAACCCCTATGGCCAGACCAAGCTGATGATCGAGCAGATCATGGCCGACCTCGATGCCTCCCAGCCGCGCGCCTGGCGCCTGGCGCGGCTGCGCTACTTCAACCCGGTGGGCGCGCATGAGAGCGGGCTGATCGGCGAGGACCCGCAGGACGTGCCCAACAACCTGATGCCCTTCGTGGCCCAGGTCGCCACGGGCCAGCGCGACCAGTTGCGCGTGTTCGGCAACGATTACCCGACGCAGGACGGCACGGGCGTGCGCGACTACATCCACGTCACCGACCTGGCCAAGGGGCACCTCGCGGCGCTCCGGTACCTGCGCGAGAACCCGGGCCTGCTGACCGTCAACCTGGGTTCGGGCCGCCCGGCCTCGGTGCTGCAGCTGATCGCGGGCTTCGCGCGCGCCAGCGGCCGCCCGATTCCCTACGAAGTGGTCGCGCGCCGCCCCGGCGACCTGGCGCAGTACTGGGCCGATCCGGCGCTGGCCGAGCGCCTGCTGGGCTGGCGCGCCGAGCTCGACCTCGACCGCATGTGCGCCGATGTCTGGCGCTGGCAGGACGGCGAAGCCCGCCGCCTGGCCCGCGACTAGCCTTTTTCCCTTTTTCGAGATTCCCGCGCCATGCTTGCCAAACGCATCATTCCCTGCCTCGACGTCACCGGCGGCCGCGTCGTCAAGGGCGTCAATTTCCTCGAACTGCGCGATGCCGGCGACCCGGTGGAAATCGCCGCCCGCTACAACGGGCAGGGCGCGGATGAGTTGACCTTTCTCGACATCACGGCTACCAGCGACGCCCGCGACCTGATCCTGCCGATCATCGAGGCCGTCGCCAGCCAGGTGTTCATTCCGCTCACCGTGGGCGGCGGCGTGCGCACCGTCGAGGACGTGCGCCGGCTGCTCAACGCGGGCGCCGACAAGACCAGCTTCAACTCGGCGGCGCTGGCCAACCCCGATGTGATCAACGCCGCTTCGCAGAAGTACGGCGCGCAGTGCATCGTCGTGGCCATCGACGCCAAGCGCCGCACGCCCGAAGACGCGCAGCGCGTGGGTGCCAACGGGTTGCCCGTCGGCCCGGGCTGGGACGTCTACAGCCACGGCGGACGCAAGAACACCGGCCTCGACGCCGTGCAGTGGGCCAGCGAGATGGCGCGCCGCGGCGCGGGCGAGATCCTGCTGACCAGCATGGACCGCGACGGCACCAAGTCGGGCTTCGACCTCGAGCTCACGCGCGCCGTGAGCGACGCTGTCGGCGTGCCGGTCATTGCCTCGGGCGGCGTCGGCAACCTCGATCACCTCGCCGATGGCGTGCAGCAGGGCGGCGCCGATGCGGTGCTTGCGGCCAGCATCTTTCACTATGGCGAGTACACCGTCGGTGAAGCGAAACAGCGCATGGCCGACCGCGGAATTCCGGTGCGGCTATAAGAAACAAAATGACCGACAATCAAAGCATGAACTGGCTCGATCAAGTCAAATGGGATGCGCAGGGCCTGGTGCCCGTCATCGCGCAGGAGCACGCCACGGGCGATGTGCTGATGTTCGCGTGGATGAACCGCGAGGCGCTGGCCAAGACCGCCGAGCTCGGCCGCGCGGTGTATTTCAGCCGCTCGCGCAACCGTCTGTGGTTCAAGGGCGAGGAATCGGGCCATGTGCAGCAGGTGCATGAGATGCGCCTGGACTGCGACAACGACGTCGTGCTGCTCAAGATCACCCAGCTCGGCCACGAACCCGGCATTGCCTGCCATACGGGCCGCCACAGCTGCTTCTACAGCGTGCTCAAGGACGGCGCCTGGACTCCGGTGGAGCCGGTGCTCAAGGACCCTGAAACCATTTACCGATGAATGCCCCGATGACTGCTCCCGAGAATCTCTCCAGCGAAGGCGCGCTCGCGCGGCTGGCCGCGGTGATTGAAAGCCGCAAGGCGGCCAATGGCGGTGACCCCGAGAAAAGCTACATTGCGCGGCTGCTGCACAAGGGCCCCGATGCGTTCCTCAAGAAGATCGGCGAGGAAGCGACGGAAGTCGTGATGTCGGCCAAGGATGTCGACCATGGCGGCGACCCGAGCAAGCTGCTCTACGAGGTGGCCGACCTCTGGTTCCATACGATGATCGCCCTGTCGCATTACGGGCTCGAGCCCGCGCAGGTCATTGCCGAGCTCGAGCGCCGCGAAGGCACGAGCGGCCTGGAAGAAAAAGCCCTGCGCAAAGTCCAAAAGCGCGCCACCGAAGAAGGAGAGATCGCATGCGTGATGACATCGTCGAAGCCCGCGTCGTAGACCCCGTGCAGAGAGACGGCCTCAAGGCCTGGGGCTGGCTCAGCTATGTGCTGCACCTCGTCGTGGCCGTGGCCGCGGTCGTGCCCTCGGCCCAGCCCAGCATCGTGCTGCTGGTCATTGCCCTGGTCATCGATCTGGTCAAGCGCAGCGATGCGGCCGGCACCTGGCAGGCCAGCCATTTCTCCTGGCGCATCCGCAGCGTGATCTGGGCCGGTATCCTGTATCTGGTCACGGCGCCGCTGTGGCTGCTGTTCTTCTTCCCCGGCTGGATGGCCTGGGTCGTCGTCTCGATCTGGTTCCTGTACCGCATCGTGCGCGGCATGGTGGCCATGAACCGCAACCAGGCGCTCGAGGCCTGATTCCCATCCACCCCCGGCGGGTCCCCAAGGGCCGGCCGGGGCCCCTTCACCTGTGTTCCGACCGCCATGCACGATCCCGATTGCCTTTTCTGCAAAATCATTGCCGGCCAGATTCCCTCGCGCAAGGTGTACGAGGACGATCGGGTCTTTGCCTTCCACGACATCCATCCGGGCGCGCCGATCCACTTCCTGATGCTGCCGAAAAAGCACATCGCGTCGATGGCCCAGGTCCAGCCCGAGGATGCCGGGGTGCTCGGCCACATGCTCACGCTCGCGCCGCGGCTGGCGCAGGAGCAGGGCTGCAATCCCTTTCCCAAGGGCGGTTTCCGCGTGGTGATCAACACGGGCGATGAAGGCGGCCAAGAGATCCACCATTTGCACATGCACATCATGGGCGGCCCCCGCCCCTGGCTAAAAGGTTGATGCCGGCTGCGCGGCAAAAAGGGCGATTCATCATTGCTTCACGCGCGCCGTCTAAAATGTCCGCAATTCCTTAGGAGAAACTCATGGGTTCGTTTTCCATCTGGCACTGGCTGATCGTGCTGCTCATCGTCGTCATGGTGTTCGGCACCAAGAAGCTCAAGAACCTCGGCTCCGACCTCGGCGGCGCGGTGAAGGGCTTCAAGGACGGCGTCAAGGACGGCGGCACCGACACGGCAGCGCCTGGCGTGACGCCGGCTCCCGGCCAGGTTGCCAACCAGGCTGCGGCCGACAAGTCCACGATCGACGTCGAAGCCAAGCACAAGCTCTGAAGCGCTGAGGCGCTCACTGCATGATTGATATTGGCCTGTCCAAGATGGCGCTGATCGGCGCGGTGGCATTGATTGTCATCGGGCCGGAGAAGCTGCCGCGTGTGGCGCGTACCGTGGGGACCTTGCTCGGCAAGGCCCAGCGCTATGTCTCCGATGTGAAAGCCGAGGTCAACCGCTCGATGGAGCTCGACGAGCTCAAGAAGATGAAGGAATCGGTGGAAGGGGCGGCGCGCGATGTCGAGCAGACCATTCACACCAGTGCCAGCGACTTCGAGAAGGACTGGAACGCCAGCACCAGTGACGCGCTCGATTCCACTTCTGGCAGCTACACGTCCTCCTACGAGAACCCGGGCCGCGGCGTGGTGCCGGCCTATGCCCCCCAGCGCAAGAACTGGCGCCTCAAGCGTGCCGCCGTCCCCCAGTGGTACAAGGCGCGCGCCGGGGTGCGCAGCAAGGCACAATCGGGCGCGGCGCGCGTGGCGCGTTTTCGTCCGCAGAAATTCCGCTGAACCTGCTGCCGCACGGCAGGTCCGGGGCGGACGCGGCGCAGGCATTGCGCTGCGTGCTTTTTTATTGGTCTTTCCGCAATGTGTCAGGGCCTGAGTGCCTGCAATTCCACCATGTCAGACATTCCATCCAAAGACGACGAGCTGGCCGGCACCGAGCAGCCTTTTGTGCAGCACCTGCTGGAGCTGCGCAACCGCTTGCTCTACTGCATCTACGGCATTGCGCTGGCGATGGCCCTGCTGGCATTCTGGCCCGGCCCGAACGGGCTGATCGATTTCATCTCGCTGCCGATCCGGGCGCACATGCCGCACGACGCGAAGCTGATCGCGGTCGGCGTGTTCACCCCGTTTTTCGTGCCGATCAAGGTGCTGGGCATGGTGGGCGTGCTGGCCACGCTGCCCTGGATCATGTACCAGATGTGGGCCTTCGTCTCGCCCGGCCTCTACAGCCATGAAAAGCGCTTCGCGCTGCCGCTGATCCTGTTCGGCAGCCTGCTGGCCTATGTCGGCATTGCGTTCGTGCAGTTCTTCGTGCTCGACAAGATGTTTGCCTTCATCCAGGGCTTCACGCCCGACAGCGTCGCCGCCACGCCGGACATCGCCTCGTATGTCGAGGCCATCCTGTCGCTGTACCTGGCCTTTGGCCTGGCCTTCCAGGTGCCGATCGTCGTGATGCTGTTGGTGCGCTTCAAGCTCGTCGAGATCGAGAAGCTCAAGGCCTTCCGCGGCTACTTCGTCGTGGTGGCGTTCGTGATTGCCGCCGTGGTGACGCCGCCCGATGTGATTTCGCAGCTCGCGCTGGCCATCCCCATGTGTATCCTCTACGAGGTCGGTATCCTGGGCGCGGGCTGGTTCAGCCGGGTGTCTCGTTCGCCGGACAGTGAAGAGGAGCAGACCTCGACGCCCGTCGAAAAGTAAGCTCCTCCAAGGACAAGAAAAAAGCGACCCGCGGGTCGCTTTTTTCATGCCTGTGCAACTGCTCATTGGCGTGGATTGCCGCGCTGCACCTGGCTGGGACGCGGGGTCGGCGTGATCTCGATCGCGACTTCGGCGTCGCCCCGGCGCAGCTGGAATTCGGCCGCGGTGCCCGGGGTCAGGCCGGCCACCGTGGTCAGCAGCTCGGAGACCGTGCGCACCGCCTTGCCCTGCACCTGCAGGATCACGTCGCCCGGGCGCATGCCGGCTTGCGCTGCGGGGCCGGCCTGCAGCACGCCGGTGACGATGACGCCCGCGCCGGGCTTGACGCCAAAGGTCTCGGCCAGCTCGGGCGACAGCTCGTTGGGCTCGACACCGATCCAGCCGCGCGTCACATGGCCGTCCTTGACGATGCTGTCGAGCACCATCTTGGCCGTCGACACCGGGATCGCGAAGCCGATGCCCATGCTGCCGCCGGAGCGCGAGTAGATCGCGGTGTTGATGCCCAGCAGGTTGCCGTTGACATCGACCAGCGCACCGCCCGAGTTGCCGGGGTTGATCGCGGCATCGGTCTGGATGAAGTTCTCGAAGGTGTTGATGCCCAGCTGGCTGCGGCCCAGCGCGCTGACGATGCCGCTGGTCACGGTCTGGCCCACGCCGAACGGGTTGCCGATGGCCAGCACCTGGTCGCCCACGGCCAGCTGGTCGGAGTTGCCCAGCACGATCACCGGCAGCTTGTCGAGCGCGATCTTCAGGATGGCGAGGTCGGTTTCGGGATCGGTGCCGATCACGCTGGCCTTGGCCTGGCGGCTGTCGGTGAGCGTGACCTCGATGTCGTCCGCGCCTTCGACCACATGGTTGTTGGTCAGGATGTAGCCATCGGGGCTGATGATCACGCCGCTGCCCAGGCCGGTCTGCTCCTGCGGGCCCTGGTCGCCGAAGAAGAACTGGAACCAGGGGTCGTTGCTGCGCGGATGGCGCACGGCCTTGCTGGTGTTGATGCTCACCACCGCCGGCGCGGCCTTGCGCGCGGCCGCGCTGAAGCTGCCGGGCGCCGTCGTGCCCGCAGGCAGCGCCGGCGCCTCGACCAGCGCCACGCCGGCGCTGCTGCGGGTCAGGCGGCCCGCAAGCCAGTCCGGCTGCAGCGTGGCGACAACGAAATAGGCGGCAACCATCACGGTCACGGCCTGGGAAAACAAAAGCCAAGTGCGCTTCATGAAACCATCAGCTAGGGTCGAACAAGCTGTCATTGTGCTGCAAGCGGGCGAAGCCACAAGCGGCGTGGTCTGACGTGCAGAGGTTCGCTAGTACTGTGGTTGCGCATGCAGGTTAGGGACTAACCCTAGAATTGCAACCAATTGCGCCAGACTGCGTTCACTGCCATCCCGTTCCACCGCTACGGGATGCCAGCCACTTTTTCCTTACCAGGGCATTGAAGAACCGGTTGCCGTCCACCCCATCGGTGCTTGCGGCAGCTGCGCTGTTTTGTTGTTGACCTTTTTGTGCGAGCACCATGACTACGATTGATTACTCCACCGGCAAGGCCCTGCCTGACGGTGTGCCGCCCCGACAGCTGACGAAGAAGGACTACAAGACCCTGGGGCTATCCGCCCTCGGCGGCACGCTTGAGTTCTACGACTTCGTCGTGTTCATCTTCTTTGCCAACGTGCTGGGCCGGCTGTTCTTCCCGCCCGAGATGCCCGAATGGCTGCGCCAGCTGCAGACGCTGGGCATCTTTGCCGCGGGCTATCTCGCGCGCCCGCTGGGCGGCATCATCATTGCGCACTACGGCGACATCCTGGGCCGCAAAAAGATGTTCACGCTGTCGATCTTCCTGATGTCGCTGCCGACACTGATCATCGGCCTGCTGCCGACCTATGCGGCAATCGGCATTGCCGCACCGCTGCTGCTGCTGGCCATGCGCATCCTGCAGGGCGCGGCGATCGGCGGCGAAATGCCCGGCGCCTGGGTCTTCGTGGCCGAGCATGTGCCGCAAAAGCACTACGGCCTGGCCGTGGGCACGCTGACGGCCGGCATCACCGGCGGCATCCTGCTGGGCTCGCTGATTGCCGTGGGCATCAACAGCTGGTTCAGCACGAGCGACATCGACGGCTATGCCTGGCGCATTCCGTTCATCCTGGGCGGCGTGTTCGGCATGGTGTCGGTCTACCTGCGCCGCTTCCTCGAAGAGACGCCCATCTTCCAGGAGCTGGCCGCACGCAAGAAGATCGGCCGCGAGCTGCCGCTCAAGACCATCCTGCGCGAGCACCGTCCGGCCATCGCGCTGGTGGCGCTGATGACCTGGGTGCTGTCGACGGCCATCGTCGTGGTGATCCTGTTCACGCCGGCCTACCTGCAGAAGGTGTTCCAGATTCCCGCCGCGCTGTCGCTGCAGGCCAACGTCGCCGCGACGCTGATGCTGACCATCGGCTGCCTGTTCACGGGCTGGGCCACGGACCGCTTCGGCACCAAGGCGGTGATGATCGTCGGCTGGGGCGGCATGGCCGTGACCTCCTATCTGTTCTATCTGGGCCTGCCCGGAACGCCGACCTCGCTGATCGCGATGTATGCGCTGGTCGGCTTCTTCGTCGGCTCGATCTCGCTGCTGCCGATCGTCGGCGTGCGCGCCTTCCCGCCCGCCGTGCGCTTCTCGGGTCTGTCGTTCTCGTACAACATGGCTTACGCCGTGTTTGGTGGTCTGACACCGGTGCTGATCAGCGTGGGCCAGCAGTACGACCGCCTGTTCCCGGCCCATTACGTGGGCGCGATGGGCCTGCTGGGCATGGCGCTGGCTTTCTGGCCGCTGGCCTCCAAGGGCTGGCAGGTCCGCGCCGGCGAAAAGTCCTGAGTCTTGAGGGCATGGATGCGACAATCGCGCCATGACCCTCTCGCGACAAGACCTGCTGGGCAGTCTCGACGACCTGCTGCAGCCCCAACGCTTCAAGGACTACGGGCCCAACGGCCTGCAGGTCGAGGGCAAGCCCCGCATCCAGCGGCTGGTCAGTGGCGTCACTGCCAGCCGCGCGCTGATCGAGGCCGCCATCGACCTGCAGGCCGATGCCGTCTTCGTGCACCACGGCCTGTTCTGGCGCGGCCATGACGGGCGCGTCACGGGCTGGATGAAGGAGCGCCTGCGCCTGCTGCTGGCGCATGACATCAATCTGTTTGCCTACCACCTGCCGCTCGATGCCCATCCCGAGCTGGGCAACAACGCACAGCTGGGCCTGCGCCTGGGCTGGGAAGCCGAGGGGCGCTTTGGCGAGCAGGAGCTCGGCTGGCTGGGGGCGCTGCCCAAGGCCGCAGCCGATGCCCATGCCATTGCCGCGCATGTGCAGCAGGTGCTGGGCCGCCAGACCACCTGCCTGCCGGGCGACGGCCGGCCGATTCGCCAGCTCGCCTGGTGCACGGGCGGCGCGCAGGGCTTTTTCGAGTCGGCCATCGCGGCCGGCGCCGACCTGTTCCTCACGGGGGAGATCTCCGAACCCCAGGCCCATCTGTCGCGCGAGACCGGCGTGGCTTTCATTGCCGCGGGCCACCACGCAACCGAGCGCTATGGCGCACCCGCGGTGGCGGCGCATATCGCGGCCGCGCATGGCCTCGACCATGTCTTTGTAGAAATCGACAACCCCGCCTGATGTCCCAGTCTGAATCTCCGTCCCGCGCCATTGCCATCACGCAAGGCGACTGCGCCGGCATCGGCCCCGAAACCATTGCCAAGGCCTTTCGCGATGCGCCAGATGCTTTGCGTGGCTGCTTTGCCGTCGGCGAACTGCAGACGCTGCGGCGCGCGGCCGAGGCGGTGCAGGGCCCGGGCGAGGGTTCGCTGCCGATCGCGGTGATCGACAGCCCCGATGAAGCCTGGGCCGTGCCCGCGCGCTGCCTGCCGCTGCTGGCGCTGCCGGGCCTGCCCGGGCCCGCGCCCTGGGGCGTCATTTCACGCGATGCCGGCGTGGCGGCCGCGCGCTGCGTCGAGTGGGCGGCGACGGCGGCGCTGCAGGGGCGCATTGCGGCGCTGGTCACGGCGCCGCTGCACAAGGAAGCGCTGTCTTTGGCCGGTGTCGATTTTCCCGGCCACACCGAGCTGCTGCAGGCCGCGGCCGCCCAGCATGCGGGCGTGGCGCTGACCGACATGCCGGTGCGCATGATGCTCGCCAACGACGAGCTGCGCACGGTGCTGGTGAGCATCCACATGTCGCTGCGTTCGGCGCTCGAGGCGGTGACCGAGGCGCAGGTGCGCGAAACGCTGCGCATCACCCATGAGGCGCTGACCCGCACGCTCGGGCGCGCGCCGCGCATTGCCGTTGCCGGCCTCAATCCGCATGCGGGTGAAGGCGGGCTTTTCGGCCGCGAGGAAATCGAGCATATCGCCCCGGCCATTGCCGCCGCCCGCGCGCAGGGCATGGATGTGCACGGCCCGTTTGCGCCCGACACCGTGTTCATGCGCGCGCGCCATGCGCCGGGCCATCCGGGAGAGTTCGATGTGGTGCTCGCGATGTACCACGACCAGGGGCTCATTCCGGTCAAGTACCTCGGGGTGGAGCAGGGCGTCAACGTGACGCTGGGGCTGCCGCTGGTGCGCACCAGCCCGGACCATGGCACGGCATTCGATATCGCCGGCAAGGGCCTGGCCGACGCGAGCAGCCTGATTGCCGCCGTGCGCATGGCACGGCAGCTCGCGATCTGATCAGCGCCGCTGGGCGAGGTTGTCTCGGATCTCGCGCAGCAGGACGATGTCCTCGGGCGTGGCCGGCACTACCACCACCGCCGGCGGCGCGCTGCGCTTGAGGCGGTTGATCTGCTTGATCATCAGAAAGATGATGAACGCCAGGATCAGAAAGTTGACGGCCACGGTGATGAAGCTGCCGTAAGCCAGCACCGGCACCCCTGCCCGGCGAAGCGCATCGAGCGTGCGCACCGTGCCTTCGGGCACCGTTCCCAGCACCAGGAACAGGTTGGAGAAATCCAGCTTGCCGAAGACCAGGCTGGCGATCGGCATGATCAGATCGGACACCACCGAGTCGACGATCTTGCCGAATGCGCCGCCAATGATCACACCGACAGCCAAGTCAATCACGTTTCCCTTGACTGCGAATTCACGGAATTCCTGCATCATGCCCATGCGAATGCTCCCGGTGGTTATGGTTTGTGAAGTATCGGAGTATGGCTCGGCGCAGTCCATTAGCAGCGGGTAAGCACGGTGGGAATAACCCCACTCACTCCGATACAATTTGCCGTTGACCCCCAATTACAGCGATCTATATCGAGGATCCCCATGAGTGATACTCCAGTCGACTCCAGCAAGCGCACGTGGATCATCACGTCGGCCTGTGCTGGTGCGGTGGGCGGCGTGGCGACGGCCGTGCCCTTCGTGAGCACCTTCCAGCCCTCCGAAAAGGCCAAGGCGGCGGGCGCGGCGGTGGAGGTGGACATCTCCGCCCTCAAGTCCGGCGAGAAGCTCACGGTGGAGTGGCGCGGCAAGCCGGTGTGGATCATCAAGCGCTCGCCCGAGCAGGTGGCGGGCCTGCCCGCGCTGGACGCGCAGCTCGCCGACCCGAAGTCCGAGCGCAAGCCCGCGGAGCTCACGCCCGAATACGCGCGCAACGAGCACCGCTCGATCAAGCCCGAGATCATGGTGGCCGTCGGCATCTGCACCCATCTGGGCTGCTCGCCGGTCGACAAGCTCCAGCCCGGACCCCAGCCCTCGCTGCCCGACGACTGGAAGGGCGGCTTCCTGTGCCCCTGCCATGGCTCGACCTTCGACATCGCCGGCCGCGTCTTCAAGAACAAGCCCGCGCCGGACAATCTGGAAGTGCCTCCCCACAAGTACCTGTCGGAGACCAAGCTCCTGATCGGTGAAGACAAGGCCTGAGGGACAACGACATGGCACACGAATTCAAGGACATCTCCCCCAACGCCGCGACCGGAGCGAAGGTCACGAACTGGTTCGAGAACCGGTTCCCGACGGCCTTCGACGCCTATCGCGTCCACATGTCGGAGTACTACGCGCCGAAGAACTTCAACTTCTGGTACGTCTTCGGCTCGCTCGCGCTGCTGGTGCTGGTGATCCAGATCGTCACCGGCATCTTCCTGGTGATGCACTACAAGCCCGATGCCGCGAAGGCCTTCGAGTCGGTCGAGTACATCATGCGCGACGTGCCCTGGGGCTGGCTGATCCGCTACATCCACTCGACCGGGGCCTCGGCGTTCTTCGTCGTGGTCTACCTGCACATGTTCCGCGGGCTGCTCTACGGCTCCTACCGCAAGCCGCGCGAGCTGGTCTGGATCTTCGGCTGCGCGATCTTCCTGGCGCTGATGGCCGAAGCCTTCATGGGCTACCTGCTGCCCTGGGGCCAGATGTCGTACTGGGGCGCGCAGGTCATCGTCAACCTGTTCGCGGCGATTCCCTTCATCGGCCCGGACCTGGCGCTGCTGATCCGCGGCGACTATGTGGTGGGCGACGCGACGCTCAACCGCTTCTTTGCCTTCCACGTCATTGCCGTGCCGCTGGTGCTGCTGGGCCTGGTCGTGGCGCATCTGCTGGCGCTGCACGACGTGGGCTCGAACAACCCCGACGGCATCGAGATCAAGGGCCCGAATGCCCCCAAGGACGAAAAGGGCCGCCCGCTCGACGGCGTGGCTTTCCATCCCTACTACACGGTGCACGACATCCTCGCCGTCTGCGTGTTCCTGTTCCTGTTCTCGGCGGTGGTGTTCTTCGCGCCCGAGTTCGGCGGCTACTTCCTCGAGTACAACAACTTCATCCCGGCCGATCCGCTGAAAACCCCGTCGCACATCGCGCCGGTCTGGTATTTCACGCCGTTCTACTCGATGCTGCGCGCGATCACCACCGAGATGATGTACGTCCTGATCGCCTGCGTGGCGCTGGGCGCGGGCTACGGCGTGTTCAAGTCGCGGCTGCCGGCCATCGTCAAGGGCGCCATCGTCGTCGTGGCAGCGGTGGCGATCGCGCTGATGCTGTCCATCGACGCCAAGTTCTGGGGCGTGGTCGTGATGGGCGGCGCGGTGATCATCCTGTTCGCGCTGCCCTGGCTCGACCACAGCCCGGTCCGGTCGATCCGCTACCGCCCCGAGTGGCACAAGTATGTCTACGCGGTGTTCGTCATCGACTTCATCGTGCTGGGCTTCCTGGGCGTGAAGCCGCCGTCGCCGGTGTACGAGCGCATCTCGCAGGTCGGCACGCTGTTCTACTTCGGCTTCTTCCTGCTGATGCCCTGGTGGAGCCGCCTGGGCACGCCCAAACCCGTGCCCGACCGCGTGACCTTCAAGCCGCACTGAGCCGGAGAACAAGAATGAAGAAACTGATTCTCACGCTGATTGCCGCCCTGGGATTCGTGGCCGGTGCGCAGGCCGCCGAAGGCGGCATTGCCTGGGACACCGCGCCCGTCAAGACCAATGACCAGGCCTCGCTGCAAAACGGCGCGCGGCTGTTCGTCAACTACTGCCTGAGCTGCCACTCGGCGGCGTTCATGCGCTACAACCGGCTGCAGGACATCGGCCTGACCGAGCAGGAGATCAAGGACAACCTGCTGTTCACGACCGACAAGGTCGGCGAGACGATGAAGGCCGCGATCGATCCGCGCCAGGCCAAGGACTGGTTCGGCGGCAACCCTCCCGACCTCACCGTGATCGCGCGCTCGCGCGCGGGCTCGGGCGGCTCGGGCGCCGACTATCTCTACACCTTCCTGCGCACCTTCTACCGCGACGAAACCAAGCCCACGGGCTGGAACAATCTGGCTTTCCCGAGCGTCGGCATGCCGCACGCGCTGTGGCAGCTGCAGGGCGAGCGCCGCGCGGTGTTCGAGGAGCACGACGTCCACGGCAAGAAAACCCAGGTTTTCAAAGGCTGGGAACAGCTGACTCCAGGGGCAATGACGGCGGTGCAGTACGATCAGGCCGTTGGCGACTTGGTGAATTACCTCCAATGGATGGGTGAGCCTGCACAAAACAGCCGTGTGCGCATCGGCGTGTGGGTGCTCATCTTCCTCGGGGTCTTCATCGTGATTGCCTGGCGCTTGAACGCTGCATTCTGGAAAGACGTCAAGTAACGCACGATCCATGTCCGGGGACGCACGCCTGCCGCGTGCCCCCGCCGGATCGGTACAGAGTGGGCGCTTTCAGGCGTCCCACTCTTTTTGATTTTTAGGAGCTCTCACCATGATGGTGCTTTATTCGGGAACAACCTGCCCCTTCTCCCACCGCTGCCGCTTCGTGCTGTTTGAAAAGGGCATGGACTTCGAGATCCGTGATGTGGACCTGTACAGCAAGCCCGAAGACATCAACGTGATGAACCCGTACGGCCAGGTGCCCATCCTGGTCGAGCGCGACCTGATCCTGTACGAGTCGAACATCATCAACGAGTACATCGACGAGCGCTTCCCCCATCCCCAGCTGATGCCCGGCGACCCGGTGGACCGCGCTCGCGTGCGCCTGTTCCTGCTGAACTTCGAGAAGGAACTGTTCGTTCACGTCAACATCCTCGAAGCGCGCAACGTCAAGAGCAGCGAGAAGGCAGCCATTGAAAAGGCGCGCGCGCACATCCGCGACCGCCTGACGCAGCTCGCGCCCGTGTTCCTCAAGAACAAGTACATGCTGGGCGAGAACTTCTCGATGCTCGACGTCGCGATCGCGCCGCTGCTGTGGCGCCTGGACTACTACGGCATCGAGCTGAGCAAGAACGCCGCGCCCCTGCTCAAGTACGCCGAGCGCATCTTCTCGCGCCCCGCCTATATCGAAGCACTGACGCCGTCCGAAAAGGTGATGCGCAAGTAATCCGGAAAGCCATGTCCATGACCGCATCGGAATCCAGTTCCACCCGTCCGTACATGATCCGCGCGCTGCACGAGTGGTGCACGGACAACGGCCTGACGCCGTATCTCGCGGTGCGCGTGGACCATTCGGTCCAGGTGCCGCAGGAATTCGTCAAGGACGGGGAAATCGTGCTCAACACCAGCTACGACGCCACAGGCGGGCTGGAGCTGGGCAACGAGTTCATCGTGTTCAAGGCGCGCTTTGGCGGCCAGCCGCGCGAAATCATGGTGCCCGTGGGTCGCGTGATCGCGATCTATGCGCGCGAGACCGGCGAAGGCATGGCCTTCCCGCTGTCCACGGAAGCCTCGGAGCGCAATGCCGCGGGCGATGCACCGGCGGCGCTGAGCGCGGTGCCGTCCGATGGTGAAGCCGATGCCCGCGTGGTGCAGTTGGTGCCCACCGACGACGACACGCCGCCGCAGCCGCCGCGCACACCCCCGCCGGGTGGCACACGGCCGGCGCTCAAGCGGGTCAAATGAAGTTGGGGGGCTCGGGCCCCCCAATTGCATTGGCGGCAAATAAAAATGCCGCGTTTGGATTTTTGCCCGTTTTCCATGCGCTAGAATCCGGGCTTCGCCGGTTTAGCTCAGTTGGTAGAGCACCCGCCTTGTAAGCGGTAGGTCGTCAGTTCGATTCCGACAACCGGCACCATCTTTTCGGCGAAATCCCTCAAGTCTGTACTTTGAGCCGGATTTCCGTCACATTCCACCCCTTGACCCGTAAATGCGCCGCAAATGCCGGCAGCAGCTGGCGCAGCTTGGCCGCAGCGGCATTGCTCTTGACCAGCAGGCACCAGCAGCTGCCCTCGATCGGCCCGGCCTGGACCACCTTGCGCAAGGTGATAGGAATCAGCGGCTGGATGGACTGCAGGCGCGCCGAGGAGTCCTGCGTCATGGCCACCAGCTTGGCCAGCGTGGGCGAGGACTGCGCGGCCTGCTGCAGTGAAATGGGGTAGTTGCGTCGGTTCATAGGGCAAGGCATGCCCCGCACAGGATGAGGCAGTTAGAATCATTGAATCAGTCTTCCGCATTATGGGTTCTTGCTGTAGGAACTCCATGGCGCGGCCCCATCTGAAATCAATTCTTCTTAGGGACTCTGGTTTCCTTGAATGCCCTGGTGCAGGCAAGGTGAATCTGTTTGCATGGCCACCAACTTCCTCACCAAATTATTCGGCAGCCGCAATGACCGGCTTCTCAAGCAATACCGCAAGACGGTGGTTCGCATCAACGCGATGGAGCCCGAGCTTGAAAAGCTCAGCGATGAAGCGCTGCGTGCCAAGACCCAGGAATTCATGCAGCGGGTGAGCCAGGGCGAAAGCCTCGACGACCTGCTGCCCGAAGCTTTCGCGGTCGTGCGTGAAGGCTCCAAGCGCATCATGAAGATGCGCCACTTCGACGTGCAGCTGCTCGGCGGCATGGCCCTGCATTACGGCAAGGTCGCTGAAATGCGCACCGGCGAAGGCAAGACGCTCACCGCGACGCTGCCCGTGTACCTCAATGCGCTGGCTGGTGTCGGCGTGCATGTGGTCACGGTGAACGACTACCTCGCCAACCGCGATGCGCAGTGGATGGCCCGCCTGTACAACTTCCTCGGTCTCACGGTGGGCATCAACCTGCCCAACATGCCGCGCGAGGAAAAGCAGGCCGCCTACCAGGCCGACATCACCTACGGCACGAACAACGAGTACGGCTTCGACTACCTGCGCGACAACATGGTCTACGAGTCGGGCGACCGCGTGCAGCGCCAGCTCAACTTCGCGATCGTCGACGAGGTGGACTCGATCCTGATCGACGAGGCGCGCACGCCGCTGATCATCAGCGGCCAGGCCGACGACAACACCGCCATGTACCTGGCGATGAACTCCATCGTGCCGATGCTCACGCGCCAGGTCGGCGAGGCCGACCCGCGCACCGGCGAAGGCGTCACGACGCCGGGCGACTTCACGCTCGACGAGAAGACCCAGCAGGTGTTCCTGACCGAGCAGGGCCACGAGACGGCCGAGCGCGTGCTGGCCAACGCCAAGCTGATCGCCGAGGGCGCCTCGCTCTACGATCCGGCCAACATCACGCTGATGCACCACCTGTACGCCTCGCTGCGTGCCAGCCACCTCTACCACCGCGACCAGCACTATGTGGTGCAGAACGGCGAGATCGTCATCGTCGACGAGTTCACCGGCCGCCTGATGTCGGGCCGCCGCTGGAGCGATGGACTGCACCAGGCCGTCGAAGCCAAGGAAGGCGTGACCATCCAGGCCGAGAACCAGACGCTGGCCTCGATCACCTTCCAGAACTACTTCCGCCTCTACGGCAAGCTCGGCGGCATGACCGGCACGGCCGATACCGAAGCCTACGAGTTCCAGGAAATCTACGGCCTCGAGACCGTCGTCATTCCGCCGAACCGCCAGAGCCGCCGCGAAGACCAGCTCGACCGCGTCTACAAGACCACGGCCGAGAAGTACGCGGCCGCGATCAAGGACATCCGCGAATGTCATGAGCGCGGTCAGCCAGTGCTGGTCGGCACGACTTCGATCGAGAACTCGGAAATCATCGACGAGCTGCTCAACGAAGCCAAACTGCCGCACCAGGTGCTCAACGCCAAGCAGCATGCGCGTGAAGCCGACATCGTGGCCCAGGCCGGCCGCACCGGCATGATCACCATCGCCACCAACATGGCGGGCCGCGGCACCGACATCGTGCTGGGTGGCAACCTGGAAAAGCTGCTCAGCGTGGTCGAAGCCGACACCTCGCTGGGCGAGGCCGAGCGCGAGCGCCGGATCGAGGAAGTGCGCGCGCAGTGGAAGATCGAGCATGAGAAGGTCGCGGCCCTGGGCGGCCTGCGCATCATCGCCACCGAGCGCCACGAGTCGCGCCGCATCGACAACCAGCTGCGCGGCCGCTCGGGTCGCCAGGGCGACCCCGGATCCTCGCGCTTCTACCTGAGCCTGGACGACACGCTGCTGCGCATCTTTGCCGGCGATCGCGTCAAGGCGATCATGGAACGCCTGAAGATGCCCGATGGCGAAGCCATCGAGGCCGGCATCGTCACGCGCTCGATCGAGTCGGCGCAGCGCAAGGTCGAGGCACGCAACTTCGACGTGCGCAAGCAGCTGCTCGAATACGACGACGTCGCCAACGACCAGCGCAAGGTGATCTACCAGCAGCGCAACGAGATCCTCGACGCGGTCGACCTGCACGAGCTCATCGGCGTCATGCGCGAAGAGACCGTCACCGACATCGTGCGCCAGTACGTGCCGGCCGATTCGATGGAAGAGCAGTGGGACCTGCCGGGCCTGGAAAAGCACCTGCGCGACGAATGGCGCCTGGAGCTGGCACTGGCGCAGGAGGCGGGCAGCGCCGAATCGATCACCGACGAGGAGATCCTCGAGAAGGTGCTGCAGGCCGCGCAGGAAGCGTTCGACGCCAAGGTGCAGCTGATCGGCCGCGAGAACTTCACCCAGTTCCAGCGCGCGGTGCTGCTGCAGGCTTTCGACTCGAACTGGCGCGACCACCTGGCCGCGCTCGACTATCTGCGCCAGGGCATCCACCTGCGCGGCTATGCGCAAAAGCAGCCCAAGCAGGAATACAAGCGCGAAGCCTTCGAGCTGTTCCGCCAGCTGATCGACCAGGTCAAGAACGAAGTCACGCGCGTGCTGATGACGGTGCAGGTCCAGTCGAACGCCCAGCTCGATGAAGCCACCGAGGTGCTGGGCCAGCGCGCCGAGCATATCTCCAACGTCACCTACACCTCGCCCACCGAGGATGGCAGCCAGACCACGGTGCGCGCCGAGGAAGCCGCCGCGGGCGACGAGGGCGCGCCGATGGTGCGCGTGGGCCGCAACGATCCCTGCCCCTGCGGCAGCGGCTTGAAGTTCAAGCAATGCCACGGCAAGCTCGCTTGAGCGGTTTGTGAGCTAACACGAAGCACGGGCTGCGGCCCGTGTTTTGCATTGACCGCTACGTTCTTGCGCATAATCCGTTCGATTTCCTTTTCACGAAAGCCATTCGCATGCCTGTGAATCTCTCCGCCCCCGTTGCCGCCGAACTGCTTGCCATCGACGGTGTCCGTATTGGCGTCGCCGAAGCCGGCGTGCGCAAGGCCAACCGCAAGGACCTGACGGTGTTCCTGCTCGATGAGGGCGCGGCCGTGGCCGGCGTGTTCACGCAGAACCGTTTCTGCGCAGCGCCCGTGCAGGTCAGCCGCGAGCACCTGGCGCAGGGCGCGGCGGTGCGCGCGATGGTCATCAACACCGGCAATGCCAACGCCGGCACGGGCGCGCAGGGCCTGGCCAATGCGCGCGCCACCAGCGCCGCGCTGGCCGAGCTGCTGGGCGTGGCCGCGCACCAGGTGCTGCCGTTCTCGACCGGCGTGATCATGGAGCCGCTGCCCGTCGACCGCATCGCCGCCGGCCTGCCCGCGGCGCTGGCCGATGCCCAGCCCGCGCACTGGGGCCGCGCGGCCGAAGGCATCATGACCACCGACACCCTGCCCAAGGCCTTCAGCCGCCAGGTGCAGATCGGTGACGCTACGGTCTCGATCACCGGCATCAGCAAGGGCGCGGGCATGATCCGCCCGAACATGGCGACCATGCTGGGCTTCCTGGCCACCGACGCGAACATCGCCCCCGAGCTGCTGCAGCCGCTGGTGACCGCGCTGGCCGAAGGCTCGTTCAACCGCGTGACGATCGACGGCGACACCTCGACCAACGATTCCTTCGTGCTGATCGCCACCAACCGCGCCCGGCACGCGCAGATCACCTCGCTGACCAGCGCCGAAGGCCAGGCCCTGCAGGCCGCGCTGCTCGAAGTCGCGCAAAAGCTCGCCCAGGCCATCGTGCGCGACGGCGAGGGCGCGACCAAGTTCATCACGGTGCGCGTCGAAGGTGGAAAGACCGGGGAAGAATGCCGCCAGGTGGCCTATGCCATTGCGCATTCGCCATTGGTCAAGACCGCGTTCTTCGCCAGCGACCCGAACCTGGGCCGCATTCTCGCCGCCGTGGGTTACGCGGGCATTGCCGATCTCGAGCAGACCGGCATCGACCTCTACCTCGACGACGTGCACGTGGCGATCCAGGGCGGCCGCAACCCCGACTACCGCGAGGAAGACGGCCAGCGCGTGATGAAGCAGCAGGAAATCACGGTGCGCGTGCTGCTGGGACGTGGCGATGCGGTCGATACGGTCTGGACCTGCGATTTCAGCCACGAGTACGTCACCATCAACGCCGACTATCGGTCCTGAGCTGCCATGACCCTGCCCAACCCCCTCGAGCGCCTGGTGGCGCGTGCCGAACAGCTGATGCAGCGCATCGAGGCCGTGCTGCCCCAGCCGCTGCAGTCGCCCCAGGACTGGAGCGAGGCCATTGCCTGGCGCTACCGCAAGCGCGCCAATGGCTGCGGGCTGCTCGAGCCGGTGCGGCATATCGGCGCGATGGCGCTGTCGGACCTGCAGAACATCGAGGGGCAGAAGGAAAGGATCGCGCGCAACACCGAGCAGTTCGTGCAGGGCCGCACGGCCAACAACGTGCTGCTGACGGGCGCGCGCGGCACGGGCAAGTCCTCGCTGATCCGCGCCTGCCTGCATGAATATGCGCCGCAGGGCCTGCGCCTGATCGAGGTCGACAAGCAGGATCTGACGGACCTGCCCGACATCGTCGACGTGGTCGCAGGCCGCCCCGAGAAGTTCATCATCTACTGCGATGACCTGAGCTTCGAGGAGGGCGAGCCCGGCTACAAGGCGATGAAATCGATTCTCGATGGCTCGGTGTCGGCCGCAAGCCCCAACGTGCTGGTCTATGCGACCAGCAACCGCCGCCATCTGCTGCCCGAGTACATGACCGACAACCTGTCGACGCAGCGTGGCGACGACGGCGAGATCCATCCCGGCGAGGTGGTCGAGGAAAAGATCTCGCTGTCGGAGCGCTTTGGCCTGTGGGTCAGTTTCTACCCGTTCAGCCAGGACGAATACCTGCGCGTGGTCGCGCAGTGGCTGTCGGCGCTGGGCGTCGACGACGCGGCAATAGCCGCGGCGCGCCCCGAAGCGCTGGTCTGGGCGCTCGAGCGCGGCTCGCGCAGTGGCCGCGTCGCGCACCAGTTCGCGCGTGACTACGCTGGACGGGAGACACATGCGGCAGCCGCCAGGGGCATTGCCGATGTCAACGGTCTTGCGGAAGAAGCCGAGCTGTGAATACGCGCAAACATGTGGAAGTCGCCGTCGGCGTGCTGATCCGCGCCGACGATGCGTTGTTGCTGACCTCGCGCCCCGAAGGCAAGCCCTGCGCGGGCTACTGGGAGTTCCCGGGCGGCAAGCTCGAGCAGGGCGAGTCGGTCGAGCAGGCGCTGCGCCGCGAACTGATCGAGGAGCTGGGCGTCACGATTGGCGCGGCCGAAGTGTGGAAGGTCACCGAGCATGACTATCCGCATGCGCTGGTGCGGCTGCATTGGTGCAAGGTGCGCGCATGGGAAGGAACGCTCGACATGCGCGAAGGCCAGTCGATGGCCTGGCAGCAGCTGCCGCTCGAGGTCAAGCCGGTGCTGCCGGGTGCACTGCCGGTGCTCGAATGGCTGGCCGAGGAGCGCGGCGTGGCGTTCGATGCCGAGCACTACACGCGGCATCTGCCGGAGGCTACGGCCAGCCTCTAGTCCTGCTGTTCGCGGGGGTCGCCGTAGGGAGCGCCTTCGGGGGGAGTCGGGGACGGCACGCGAAACTCCTCATTGGCCCAGGCGCCCAGATCGATCTGGCGGCAGCGCTCGCTGCAAAAGGGGCGAAAGCGGTTTTGCGGGCCGAATACGCTCGGGCCGGTGCAGGTCGGACAGCGCACGATCGGGGCTGCGGGCGGGGAAGTATTTGTCATCGCGTCTTCAAGCGCAGAGGGTGATTTCAAAGGCCGCATCCTCGGGACAGGGCTGCAGCTTGCCATTGGCATCGGCGCGCATCATCCGCACCGAAACCAGCAATCGGTTGCCGCTGATTTCCGGCACCAGGTCGAGCGAGGGATCGATGCGCAGGCGCAGCAGCTGGAAAGTGCGGCCCGTCGGCAGGTTCTGCTGGAACTGGCCGTTCTCGGCGACGACCCGCTGGGGCACGCCGGTGTCGCGCAGCATCTGCATCAGCACGAACAGCGCGTCGGCCAGCGGGGTCAGCGAGCCGGTCCAGCCCTCGAGCGCCTGCTGGCGCACATGGATGTCCAGATGCTGCCACGCATGGTAGGCCGGCAGGTCGAAGCCGCAGGTGCCGCCGGGAATGCTGATGCGGCTGCGGATGGCCATCAGCCAGTCGTTCTCGGTCAGGATCTGCCCGGTCTTGCCGTTCTGGGCGTTGAGCGCCGCGAAGCAGGCGTCCAGCCGTTCGATGATCTGGTCGAGCAGCCCGGTGGCGATTGTCGGGTTGCCACGGTAGCTGTCGAGCAGGGCCTTCTGCTTTTCGATGTCCTTGAGCACATCGGCCTTGAGGTCCACGCGCGCGGCGACATCCATGATCTCGAAGATCGTGACCAGCGCGAAATGGTGGTCGGTGGGCGACGGGCGCGCGATCAGCTCGCCAAGGCGGCGGAACAGGCATTCCAGCCGGAGATAGGTTCTCAGGCGTTCGTTGAAAGGGTATTCGTAGAGGATCACGCTTGCAGGGCTCCTAGGGCCTGTTCATCTTATTCTCACCTGTGCGAACAGGACAAAACCGCGCATGCCGACGCGCGTGAGGACGCCCGGGCAGGCCACCCGGGTCCGCGCCACAGTGGGGCTGCAGGTCAAGCCATGGGCCATCATAGCCCGAACAACGCGGCGATCCGAACCGCATGCGCGCGCAAACGCTCCAGATCCGGCGTGTCATTGTAAATAATGATATCGGCCGCCGCGCGCCGCGCCTGGCGTGTGGCCTGGGCCGCGAGGATGCGTTCGATGGCTTCGGGCGCGAGCTGGCTGCGCCGCATGACGCGCTCGATCTGCGTGGATTCGCGGCAGTCGACGACCAGCACCTGGTCGAGCTGGCGGCTCCAGCGGCCCGATTCGACCAGCAGCGGAATGTCCAGCACCAGCAGCGCCGCGCCCGCCTGTTCGGCCTGCGCGATGCGCGCGGCCGTGGCCTGGCCGACCAGCGGGTGCACGATGGCTTCGAGCCGCGCGCGCGCCGCGGGCTCGGCAAAGGCCAGCGCGCGCATGCGCTCGCGGTGCAGGCTGCCGTCCTTGTCGATCAGCTCGGCGCCAAAGGCCGCCGCGATCGGCGCCATGGCCGCGCCGCCCGCGGCCGTGACGCCGCGCGCGATCTGGTCGGCGTCGATGTGGATGGCGCCGCGCTCGGCCAGCATCGCCGCGAAGCTGCTCTTGCCGCTGCCGATGCCGCCCGTGACGCCCAGGCGCGGCGTGCGCCAGCGGGCCGCAGCGGCACCGGGCTCCATCACAGCCCCAGCAGTCCCAGGAAGCGCTCGAGCATGCGCTGCGGGCCGAACAGCAGCGCGGCAAACCCGGCGCCGGCCAGAAACGGGCCGAAGGGAATGTAGCCCCCCTCGCGCAGCTGGCTGCGCAGCTTCATGGCAATGCCGACGATCGCGCCGATGACCGAAGCCGCGAGGATGATCGGCACCAGCGCCTGCCAACCAAACCAGGCGCCCAGCGCGGCAAACAGCTTGAAGTCGCCATAGCCCATGCCATCCTTGCCGGTCGCGAGCTTGAAGCCCCAGAACACCAGCCACAGCGACAGATAGCCCGCGGCCGCGCCCCAGACCGCGTCGGCCAGCGGCACATCCGTCCAGCGCAGCGCCGCGGCCAGCAGGCCGGCCCACAGCAGCGGCAACGTGATGTCGTCGGGCAGCAGCGTGGTGTCCCAGTCGATCAAGGCCAGCGCCAGCAGCGCGGCGCTGAAGCTGCACCACGCGAAGCCGGTCGGCGTGGGGCCCCAGTGGCCCAGGCAGAACGCGAACAGCGCCGCGGTGACCAGCTCCACCAGCGGATAGCGCACGCTGATGCGCGCCTTGCAGGCCGCGCATTGCCCGCGCAGCGCGAGATAGCTCAGCACCGGGATGTTTTCATACCAGCGAATTGCATGGCCGCAGTGCGGGCAGCGCGAGCGCGGGGTGCTCAGCGTGAGGCGCTCGGCAGGCGCGGCGGGCGCCGGCGCGGGCACCTGGCCCGCGGCCAGGGCCTGCTCCTGCGCATGCTGCAGGCATTCCTCGGCCCACTGGCGCTCCATGATCTTCGGCAGCCGGTGGACCACCACGTTCAGGAAGCTGCCGATCAGCAGCCCCAGCACGGCGCCAAGCACCGCGAATTCCCAACCCATGAACATCAAACCACCTGGCCCAGCTGGAAGATCGGCAGGTACATCGCGACGACGATGCCGCCGATGATGACCCCGAGAAAAACGATGATGATCGGCTCCATCAGGCTCGACAGGCCGGCCACCATCTCGTCGACTTCCTCCTCGTAGAAGTCGGCCGCCTTGCCCAGCATGTGGTCGATCGAGCCCGATTCCTCGCCGATCGCGGTCATCTGCAGCACCATCGAGGGAAACACGTTGGTCGCGGTCATGGCCGAGGTGAGGCTGGTGCCGGTCGAGACCTCCTGCTGGATCTTCTCCGTGGCCTGGGCATAGACCGCGTTGCCCGCGGCGCCGCCCACCGAGTCGAGCGCTTCGACCAGCGGCACGCCCGCGGCAAACATCGTCGCGAGCGTGCGCGTCCAGCGCGCGACGCTCGACTTGCGCACCAGCACGCCGAAGATCGGCAGGCGCAGCATGAGCCGGTCCATCGCCATCTGGATGCGCGGGCTGCGCCGCCAGGCCTGCATGAAGAAATAGATGCCGCCGCCCAGGATGCCGAAGATCAGCCACCACCAGGTCACGAAGATGTCGCTGATCGCCATGACCAGCAGCGTCGGCGCGGGCAGGTCGGCGCCAAAGGAGCTGAACACCTCCTTGAAGGCCGGCACGACGAAGATCATGATCACCGCAATGACCGCGAAGGTCACGACGACGACCGCGCTGGGGTACATCAGCGCCGACTTGATCTTGCTCTTGATGGCCTCGGTCTTTTCCATGTAGACCGCGAGCCGGTCGAGCAGGGTTTCGAGGATACCGGCCGATTCGCCGGCTTCGACCAGGTTGCAGTAGAGGCTGTTGAAATACAGCGGGTGCTTGCGGAAGGCCGCGTTCAGCGAGGTGCCGATCTCGACGTCGGCGCGGATGTCGTTGAGCAGCCGCGTCACGCTGGCGTTGGTGTTGCCGCGCGCGACGATGTCGAAGGACTGCAGCAGCGGCACGCCGGCCTTCATCATCGTCGCGAGCTGGCGCGTGAACAGCGCGATATCCTTGGGCTTGACCTTCTTGCCCGAGCGGGTGCGGCGCTTCTTGATCTTCGTCGGGAAGATGCCCTGGCGCCGCAGCGTCGCCTGCACCTGGTTCTCGCCGCCGGCGCGCGTTTCGCCGCGCACGATCTTGCCGTGGCGGTCCTTGCCCTCCCACTCGAAGACGAAATCCTGGATGCCTGCTGTCGCCATGCCGCTCCCTCGCTTTTATTCGTTGGTCACGGCCAGCACTTCTTCCAGTGAAGTCAGTCCCAGCCGCGCCTTGTACAGGCCCGATTCGCGCAGCGAGCGCACCCCTTCGCGCTTGGCCTGGGCCCCGATCTCGAGCGCGCTGCCGTCGCGCAGGATGATGCGCTGGATCTCCTCGGAGATCGGCATGACCTGGTAGATGCCGACCCGGCCCTTGTAGCCGCTGTTGCAGGCCTTGCAGCCCACGGCCCGGTAGGTCACCCAGCTGCCGTCGAGTTCGTCGGCTTCATAGCCGGCGTCGAGCAGCGCCTGCTGCGGAATGTCGGCCGGCTGCTTGCACTGCTGGCACAGGCGCCGCGCCAGGCGCTGGGCGGTGATCAGGATCACGCTCGAGGCGATGTTGAACGGCGCGATGCCCATGTTGCGCATGCGCGTGAGCGTGGCCGGCGCGTCGTTGGTGTGCAGCGTGGACAGCACCAGGTGACCGGTCTGGGCGGCCTTGATCGAGGTGTCGGCGGTTTCGAGGTCGCGGATTTCGCCGACCATGATGATGTCGGGATCCTGGCGCAGGAAGGCCTTGAGCGCGGTGGCGAAGTTCAGGCCGGCCTTTTCGTTGACATTGACCTGGTTGACGCCGGGCAGGTTGATTTCCGAGGGGTCCTCGGCGGTCGCGATGTTGACGCCGGGCTTGTTCAGCAGGTTCAGGCAGGTGTAGAGCGACACCGTCTTGCCCGAGCCCGTGGGCCCGGTGACCAGGATCATGCCGTAGGGGCGGCCGATCGCATGCAGCAGCCGTTCCTTCTCCTCGGGCTCGTAGCCCAGCGCCTCGATGCCCATCTTGGCGCTTTCGGGGTCGAGGATACGGATCACGATCTTCTCGCCGAACAGCGTCGGCAGCGTGCTCACGCGAAAGTCGATGGTCCGGTTGGGGCCGACCTTGAGCTTCATGCGCCCGTCCTGGGGCACGCGTTTTTCGGAAATGTCCAGCCGCGAGATGACCTTGATGCGCGAGGCCAGCTTGTCCTTGATCGCGATCGGCGGGGAGGCGATCTCGCGCAGCTCGCCGTCGATGCGAAAGCGCACGCGGTACTGGTGCTCGTAGGGCTCGAAATGCAGGTCGGAGGCGCGCATGTTGAACGCATCGAGCAGCATCTTGTGCAGGAACTTGACGATCGGCGCGTCTTCGATGTCCGACGCCGCGGCGCTGTTGTCGCTGGCTTCGTCGGCTTCCTCGGCCTTGATGTCGTCGAAGTTGAAGTCGCCCGAGGAGGTGTACGACTGCAGCGCTTCGGTCGCGCTCTTGTGCGTGGCCTCGCACAGCGCCACCAACTTGTCGTACTCGGCAATGATCCAGTCGATCCCCATCTGGGACGTGAACTTGATGCGCTCGGCCGCTTCCTGGTCCGTGGGGTCGGCCGCGGCGATCGTCAGCCGGTTGTTGCGCTTGCTCAGGACCACCACGCGGTAGTTGAGGCACAGCTTGGGCGCGAGCAGCCCCTGCGGCAGCAGCGCCGGATCGACCGCATCGAGGTCGATCAGCGGCGCGCCGAATACTGCGGACAGGGTATGGGCCAGCTGGGAGGAGGTAACGGTGCCGGAGCCGACGAGCTCGGAGATGAAGCTGGTGCGCGCGGCCTGGGATTTGCGGTGCAGCTCCTCGGCTGCCTGGGCCGTGATCGTGCCCGCGGAAATCAAGGCGCGCCCCAGACCGGGAAGGGCCGTGCTGGAGGTGGGCGAATTGGCGGAATCAACAGCGGGCATGGATCAGCGGATGGGGGAGGGGGCTTGAAATGTAGTGCCCCGATCATCCCTCATTCGCGGCAGGCTGCATAGCGCCGGCGCAAATATGCCTCAACGGGCGGCGGCGATCGTCATTCCACACGGTCGCGGCCCAGCAGCGCTGCCACTGCCTGCGTGCCGGCCTGGCGCCCGGCCAGCAGCGCGGCCTCGCCCATTGCCGTGCCCTCGACGGTGGCGAAATGCAGGTCGTGCAGGCCGATGGTCGACAGCGTATGGCGCAGGTAGGGCCGCAGGAAGTCGGGCTGGCGTGCGGCCTCGCCCGTGATCAGGCCGCCGCTCGAGATCGCCACGTAGACCGGGCGGTCCGCAAGGCAACCGATCTTGCCCTGCGGCGTGGCGTCGAAGGTCACGCCGATGCGCACGATATGGTCGATCCAGGCCTTGAGCGCAGAGGGCAGCGTGAAGTTGTGCATCGGCGTCGCGATGATGACGATGTCGGCCGCGGCCAACTGGGCGATCAATGCGTCGGAGCGCTGCAGCGCGCTGCCCGCGGCCGGCGGCGGCGGTGCCGCGCGCGAGGCCAGCGCCAACGCGTAGCCGCCATCGACCGCGGGCAGCGCGCTTGCATCGAGCTCGATCAGCTCGATCCCGCGCTGCGCCTCGCGGGCGGTCAGCGCATCGACGATCTCCTGCGACAGGCGCCGGCTTTCGGAGGCCGCGCCGCGCGGGCTGGTGGCAATGCGCAGCAGGCGCAGCGGACGTTGCGCGATAGGGGTGGCCAGGGACATCGTTGGTTCCTCGGGAAATGAATGAAGCAGTGCAGGGTGGGCGCGCGGCGCGAAGCCATGCATGCCGGGACTCTACAAGCGGGATGCCACAATCCCTTGAGCCAAGAACGCGCTTATTGACTGGACCATGATGCCTGCGATCCCCCTGCAAGCTTTTGCGCCGCTGGCCGGCGAAAGCACCACGCCGCTGTACCGCCAGCTGTACGAGCGGGTGCGCGCGTCCATTGCCTCTGGCGACCTCGCGCCCGGCGATCGCGTGCCCTCGGCGCGGGCGCTGGCCAGGGAGCTGGCCGTGGCCCGGGGCACGGTCGAGCTGGCCTACGAGCTGCTGGCCTCCGAGGGCTATCTGCTGGCGCGCGGACAGGCGGGCACCGTGATCCACCCGGCGCTGACACGTACGCAGGCGCCCCCGCCGCGGCCCGCCGCCATGCCTGCAGCGGATGCCATGCCAGGCGGCGACATGGCTGTGGCGGCCCGCGCAGCTGCTGCCCTTCCAGATGGGCGTGCCGGCGATGGATGCGTTTCCACGCAAGCTCTGGGCCCGGCTGGGCGCGCGCTACCTGCGCGGCATGCAGGCCGCCGACCTCGACTATCCGCCGCCGCATGGCCTGCCCGCGCTGCGCAGCGCCATTGCCTCCTATCTGCAGGTGGCGCGCGGCATCGACTGCGGCGCGCACCAGGTGTTCGTCACCGGCGGCTACCGCGCGAGCCTGCATCTGGCGACGCTGGCGCTGGCGCAGCCCGGCGACCGCGCCTGGGTCGAGGACCCGGGCTACCCGCCGACGCGCCAGCTGCTGCGCGCCTCGGGCCTGCTGCCCGTGCCGGTACCGGTCGATGCCGATGGCCTGATGGTCGAGCGCGGCATCGCGCTGGCGCCCCATGCACGCCTCGTGGCCGTCACGCCCGCGCACCAGAGCCCGCTGTCGATGTCGCTGTCGCTGCCGCGCCGGCATGCGCTGCTCGAATGGGCGGCGCATGCCGGCGCCTGGGTGGTCGAGGATGATTACGACGGCGAATACCGCTATGCAAGCCGGCCGTTGCCGGCGCTCGCCAGCCTGGACCGCCAGGGCCGCGTGCTGTATGCGGGCAGCTTCAGCAAGCTGCTGTTTCCCGGCATACGCCTGGCCTATCTGGTCGTGCCGCCGGCGCAGGTGGCCGATTTCGAGCGCGCGGCGCGCATCTTCCTGGGCGCCGCGACCCCGGCCTGCACCCAGGCCACGGTCGCCGACTTCATGGCCGAGGGCCATTTCTCGCGCCATATCCAGCGCATGCGCAAGCTCTATGCCGAGCGCCGCGCGGCCACGCTGGCGGCGCTCGAGCGCGGCCTCGAAGGCCGGCTGCGCGCCGAGCCCCAGCCCGGCGGCATGCACCTGGTGCTGCGCCTGCCCGGCGCCTGCACGGACCAGCCGCTGACCGAGAAGCTGCTGGCCCAGGGCATGGCGGTGCAGCCGATGTCGCGCTGGTGGGCGTCCGGGCGCACGGACTCGGCCCTGCTGCTGAGCTTCACCAACTGCACCGATCCGGCGCAGGCCGAGCGCCTGGCGGCGCTGATCCGGCAGTGGCTTTGACGTTCGGGCGCGGGGCGGGTGAGTTCCCGCCCCTGACCATGGGCGCTCAGTCGGCGTAGGTGCCCGCGGCACGGATCAACGGGGTCCAGCGCGCGATCTCCTGGCTCAGGTGGTTGCGCAGACCTTCGGGCGTCTGCAGGTTGGGAGCCACGATCTGCACACCCAGATCGTCCAGGCGCTTGACCAGCTGCGGGTCCTTGAGCGCAGTGCGCAGCAACTGGTTGAGCTGCTCGAGCACCGGCGCCGGCGTGCCCTTGGGGGCATACAGGCCATGCCAGACGACCACGCTGAAATCCTTCAGGCCGGCTTCGCGCAGGGTCGGGGCTTGCGCAATCGCCTTGAGCCGCTCCGGCGTGGTCACGCCAAACATCTTGACCTTGTTGGCCTTGATGTAGGGCAGCGTCTGCACGGTCTGGTCACACATCACATCGACCTGGCTGCCCATCAAGGCGGTGATGGCGGGGGCGGTGCCCTGATAGGCAATGGTCGTGACCTCGGTGCCCAGCGCCTGCTGCAGCAGCATGCCGCACAGCTGGGAAGCCGCGCCCAGGCCGGCATGTGCCAGATTGATGTTCTTGCCGCCTTTCTTCATGTAGGCGACGAACTCCTGCTGCGAAGTCGCGGGCAGGTCGGCGCGGCCGATGACCGTCATTGGCACGTCGGCGATCTGGCCAATGAACTCGAAGTCCTGCAGGGGGTTGAAGGCCAGCTTGCGGTACAGGCCCGGGGCGGTGGACATGCCGATATGGTGCAGCAGCAGCGTGTGGCCATCGGGCTGGGCGCGTGCGACCAGGCCCGATGCCACCGTCCCTCCGGCGCCGGCCCGGTTCTCGACGAGCACGGTCTGGCCCAGCGCGGTGGTCATCGCCTGCGCCAGCGTGCGCCCGATGGAGTCGGTCGGCCCACCGGCCGCAAAGGGAATGACGATGCTGATCGGCTTGCTGGCCAGCGCCTGGGCAAAAGCCCCGGCGGGCAGGCAGACGGCGAAGGCGGCCAGGGCCGCGCGGCGGAAGATGGTTTTCAGCATGGTTTCATTCGCAGGCAGTGGAGGAGATGCGGTCCGAGGCACGTTGCCAGGCGGGGGCGGCGGGATCGAAGGTCATGTAGTGCGGCTTAATGTAGTCGTAGGGATCGAAGTTGACGCGCAGCTCGGGCGATGCGGGGTCGGTCATGCCGATGTGGGCCATGGCGTTCTGCAGCTCCCGCTTGACCAGCTCCGAGGTGTTGTAAGCTCCGGCACGCTGCGCCGCCGCATCCTGGCCGGACAGGAAGAAGATCTTCGAATCCACCGCCTGCAGGTAATAGGCGGCATCGCGCAGTCCGTTCACCGTGGGATTGCCGACATCGACCGATCCGATGTGCACATCGGTCTTGGGCAGCGTGCGCAGCTGCGCGGCCACCGCGGGGGCCAGCTCCTTGAAAGAGCCCGAGCGGTCGTGCCAGGTGATCGCGAAGTTGCGCCCGCCGCCAAGCGTGAGGTGGTAGACGAGCGATGTCGTGTTCGCCGCGGCGCTGGTGCCCACGCCATCGGTGGCGCTCTGGCCGGGCGGCCAGAATGCGATGTCACGCAGATCGCTGTCGGCCGACCAGTCGAAGGCTGCCGGGGGCAGGCTCGGGTCGGCGTTGGCGACCGAGGCATCGGTCTGCTTGATGGCCCGCACGCAGGCGCCGAGGTCGGCAAGCGGCAGGGCGCTGACGCTGCGTCCCTCGGGCTGGCCGCGCGGTACGATGGCCGAGCACTTGAGCACCTGGGCCGTACCCGCATAGGCCTGCTGGCGTTTCGCGTCTGTCTCCATGGCGTCGCACTGCTCCTGCGTGCCGATCAGCGTGGCGCCGGCCTTGAAGGCAATGTGGGCGGCCAGGTCCGTGTAGCCCGGCGCGGCTTTGCCGACCAGGATGTACGAAGGCATGGCTGCCGTCATTTCTTCCAGCGTGGTCGGCGTGCGGCCCTCGGGCAGGTCCTGGCGGCGCAGCAAGGAGGCATCAAGCAGCACCACCTTGCCGTTGATGGCGGCGGCATAGGTGGTGTTCGACAGCCACGACATCACCACCAGGTCCTTGCGGATTTCCCCCGACTTCTGGTCCACGTTCTCCAGGCCGAAATAGTGGGTCCGGGCCGCGATCTGCGCCGACAGCGCGGGGGCCGCCGGTGTCACCGGGGCCGCGGGGCTCGGCGGGGGCGTGACCGGGGGGGTGATGGCGGCGTCGTTCGAGCCGCCACAAGCCACCAGGGCTGCTGCTGCCACCAGCGCCATCCCCGGCAGGGACCGGCGCAGACGCCGGACGTTGTCATGTTGGTTTTTCATTCTTGTCTCCGGTTCTTCTTCAGTTGCAGGTCGGGTTGGCACGGCCGCCGGTCTTGTCCCAGCGTGCGGAAGAAGGGTCGAAGGTCAGCAGCGAGGGGCGCGCGTAGTCGTAGGGGTCGTTCAGGAAGCGCACCTCGGGCTGCCTGGCCTGGTCGATGCCGACATGGTTCATCGAGGTCAGCAGGTTGCGCTTCCACAGCTCGCCGGCCGAACCCTTGGCGCCGCGCCGGCGCTGGGACTCGTCGTGGTGGCTCGGGATGAATACCCTGGGCTGCAGATCGCGGATGTAGATCGCGGGATCGCGCAGGCCATTGGTCGGGCTGTTCGCTCCACTCACCGCGCCGATCAAGACATCGGTGGCGGGGAAGGCGGAAAGCACCGGGATCAGCTGGGGCGCGAGCTCCTTGTAGGGGCCCACGGTGTCGAAGGAGGCAAAGGAGAAGGCGCGGCTGCCGGGAAAGGTGAAGTGGTACATGACCGAGAGATCGCCGCCCGGGCTGCCCACCGAGCGTACGTTGGGAAAGGCGGCCGGCCCGGTGCCCCACAGCTTGGCTTCGCGCGGATCTTCGCCCGCGGTGAATTCGATGCCGTTGGCCGGAATGCTGGTGTCCCTGGGCGTGGCGGCGCCATGCAGATGCCGCACCACGTTCAGGCACAGCGCCGGCTTGAGGAAGGGCAGGTCCAGGGCCGTCGCGCCAATCGGCGCCCCCGCCGGCAGCACTGCCGTGCACTTCGCGGTCGCGCCCGCGCCGAACTGCCGGGTGGTGTCGGTCTGCATGGCGGTGCAATGCTCCGCCGCGCCGAACATGGTCGCGCCGGTGCGGTAGGCGACGTTGGCGACGTAGGCCGTGTGATCGCTGTGGCCGTGGCCGATGAAGATCCACTCGGGTTTGAGATCCACGAGCTCCTGCAGCCCGGTGGGCGTGCGTTTGCGCGCGGGCGGGGCCACCACCTGGTCTTCGTTGATGTAGCCGTCGAGCATGAAGATCTTGCCGTTGGCGGCGACGGCAAAGGTCGTCGTGGTCAGCCACGACATGATCAGGCGGTCCGCGCGCACCGCGCCCGTCGCGGCATCCACGTTCTCGAAGCCGAAGAAATGCTGCCGCGCCTTGACCGTGGCCTCGAGCGAGGTCGGCCCGCCGGTGGGAATGCCGGTGGTCTGGGCCTGGAGCGATGCGCCCGCCAGTGCCACGGTGGCCGCCACCGTGGCACGGCGCGCAAACGCCGCCAGGTGAATGATTCTTGCGTTTTCCGTCTTTGTCATTTTTGTCTCCTTGGTAATGTTGTCTGCGTCAGGCGGTCTGCGCCGCTGACGCTTCCAGCAGTCGGGCAATCGCTGCGCCCACCTGCTGCGTGTTGGCCGTGCCGCCCATGTCGGGGGTGCGCGGGCCGGTGCGAAGCGCTTCTTCGATGGCGGCCACGATCTGGTCGTGCGCAGCTTTCTCGCCAAGGAAGTCCAGCATCAGCGCGCCGGACCAGATCATGGCGATCGGGTTGGCGATGTTCTTGCCGTAGATGTCCGGCGCCGAGCCATGGACCGGCTCGAACAGCGACGGGAACAGGCGCTCGGGGTTGAGGTTGGCCGACGGTGCCAGCCCGATGGTTCCGGTCGTCGCCGGGCCCAGGTCCGAGAGAATGTCGCCAAACAGGTTGGTGGCGGCCACGACGTCGAAGCGGCCGGGCTGCAGCACGAAGCGCGCGGTCAGGATGTCGATGTGCTGCTTGTCCAGAACGACATCGGGATACTCGCTGGCGACCGCATCGGCGCGCTGGTCCCACCACGGCATGCTCACGGCAATGCCGTTGGACTTGGTGGCCACGGTGACATGCTTGCGCTCGCGGCTTCTGGCGAGCTCGAACGCGTAGCGCAGAAGCCGGTCCGCGCCGCGCCGCGAAAAGACCGATTCCTGGATGACGACTTCACGCTCCGTGCCTTCGAACATGATGCCGCCCAACGAGGTGTACTCGCCTTCGGTGTTCTCGCGGATCACCACGTAATCGATGTCGCCGGGCTTGCGGCCGGCCAGCGGGCTGGGCACGCCTTCGAACAGGCGCACGGGCCGGTAGTTGATGTACTGATCGAACTCGCGGCGGAATTTGAGCAGCGAGCCCCACAGCGATACATGGTCGGGCACGGTATCGGGCCAGCCCACGGCGCCGAAGTAGATTGCGTCGAACCCACCGAGCGTGGCTTTCCAGTCGTGCGGCATCATCGCGGCGTGGATGGCGTAGTAGTCGCACGATGCCCAGTCGAACTGCTCGATCTCGATCTCGAAATCAAACGCCCGGGCCGCGGCCTGCAATACCTTGATCCCTTCAGGCAGCACCTCCTTGCCGATGCCGTCTCCGGGAAGTGCTGCGATGCGATAGGTCTTTTTCATGTCCATGGTGCTGTTCGTTGTTGATGTCCTATCCTAGGCATTGCCTCATTCGGCAACAATGGACTGAATCGTCAAAGCAGAATGCACAGTTCATGAACAATCAATTGCCCAGTCCGGATGACCTGGAGGTGTTCATCCAAGTGGTGAGGCGTGCCAACTTCTCGCTGGCAGCCAAGGACCTAGGGGTTTCTCCCTCCTACATAACCAAACGCGTGAAGGTGCTCGAGGCCCAGCTGGGCGCGCAGCTGTTCCATCGATCGACGCGCAAGGTCAGCCTGAGCGAGGACGGCGAACGGACCTATGTCTGGGCCCAGCGCATCCTCGATGACGTCGACAATCTGATGGAGAACATCAGCGAGAAACGCCGGGCGCCGCGCGGCGTGCTGCGCATCTGCAGCAGTTTCGGCTTCGGGCGCAACGTCGTCGGGCCGGTGCTCGCCGGTCTGGCCCAGGCGTATCCGTCGCTGGAAATCCGGTTCGAGGTATTCGATCGATTGGTCGACGTCGGTGCCGAGGGCTTCGATCTGGATATCCGGGTCGGTGACGAAATCGCGCCGCACCACATTGCCAAGCGCATTGCCTCCAACCACCGGATCCTGTGCGCCGCGCCGGCCTATCTCAAGCGCCAGGGCACGCCCAGGCAGCTGTCGGACCTGCCCGACCACAGCTGCGTGGTCATCCGCGAGCGCGATCATCCGTTCGGCGTTTGGAAGCTTTCTTCGGGAGCGCGCGAAGTCTCGGTGCGCGTGCGCGGACCGATTTCCACCAACCACGGCGAGATCGCGGTCGAGTGGGCCGTGAACGGCATGGGCATCGTGCTCAGGTCGCTGTGGGACGTGCAGCAGCATCTGCGCACGGGAGCGCTGGTGCAGATCCTGCCGAAGTACCGGCAGGAGGCCAATGTCTGGGCGGTGTTTCCTGCGCGTCTCGAAACCTCGGCGAAAGTCAAGGTCGCGACGGAATGGATTGCCCGGGAGCTTCAGGCCAGCGCTTTTCTCAAGGATCTCGGGCCGGCGGCAGCGGCACAGGAGGAGGGCGTCTGATGTGCATTGCCCCAACGCTTGAACGCGATGATCCAGCAGTCGTCTTGAATGGAAAAGCTCAGGACAGTCCGGCCTTGTCCAGCCCATAAAGCTTGTCCGCCGAGCCCGGCACGGCGCGAAAGGCCACGCTCAGACGGTTCCAGCCGTTGATCGCGACGATCAGGAAGGACAGGTCGGCAAGTTCCTCGTTCGAGAGCTCGGCGCGCACGCTGCCGAAGACCGCGTCCGGCACACCGTGCGCGCCCAGATGCGTCAGCGCCTCGGTCCATTCGAGGATCGCGCGCTCCTTGGCGCTGAACAGCGTCGATTCCCGCCACACGGTCACATGGTGCAGGCGCAGTTCGCGCTCGCCATGGATCTTCGCTTCCTTGACATGCATGTCGACGCAGAACGCGCAGCCGTTGAGCTGCGAGGCGCGCAACGTGACCAGATGGCCGTATTGGGCAAGAAACGGCTTCTTGTGCAGGAGGTTGTTGAACTCCATGTACTTCTGGGCGGCGTCGGGAGAGGACTTGTAATAGTCGAGGCGTTGGCTCATGGGGGCTCCGGTCAAGAACGGGTGATTCGCAGGCCGCAAAGCAGAATGATTGCGGTGAGTCGCTGGAGCCATTGTGGCCAGCCCATGGCCGGGCCGTGAGAGCCATGAAACGGGTTTTCGTCTAGGCCATGCCGGGGCCCGGCACCTCAGCGCACGTAGCTCAGCGGCAGCGCGGTGGTGTACTTGAGCTCCTCCATTGCAAAGCTCGAGGACACATCCAGCAACTGCGTGCCCGCGATCAGCCGCTTGTAGACCTTGTCGTAGGCGGCGATGTCGGGCACGACGACGCGCAGCAGGTAGTCGACGTCGCCGCTCATGCGGTAGAACTCGACGACTTCGCTGATGGACTCGACCGTGGCGTGGAAGCGGTCGAACCATTCCTGGCTGTGGGTGCTGGTGCGCACGGCGACAAACACCGTGACGCTGACATTGGCGTGGTGGCGGTCGAGCAGCGCCACATTGCGCGTGATCACGCCGCCTTCCCTGAGCCGCTGGATGCGCCGCCAGCACGAGGTCTGCGACAGGCCCGCTTCGGCGGCCAGATCGGCAATCGGCAGGTCGGCGTCCTGCTGGAGTTTTCCGAGCAGCTTGCGGTCGATGGAATCTATTTTCATGGTTGTACTATTTTTCGGATTTTCATTGCATGAATGAGCCGGTCCGAGCAGTATTGTGCAAGACGCGTACGGGGCTCATGGTGGAAAATTTTCCCCCATGGAAATCTATCTCGACGCAAACGCCACCACGGCCGTATTCCCCCCCGCCAGGCAGGCCGCGCTGGCCGTCATGGCCGACAGCTTCGGCAATCCCAGTTCCATCCACGGCAGCGGCCTCAAGGCGCGCGCCGTGCTCGACCAGGCGCGGGCCAGCGCGCGGCGCGTGCTTGGCGCGCCGACCGGGCAGCTGTTCTTCACCAGCGGCGCGACCGAAGGCATCCAGACCAGCGTGCTGTCGGCGCTGTGCGCGCTGCGCCGGCGCCGCGACGCCGGCGAGACCGCGGCCCAGACGCTGCTCTATGGCGCGACCGAGCACAAGGCGGTGCCCCAGGCGCTGCAGCACTGGAACGCGTTGCTGGGGCTGAACCTGCCGATCCTGGCGATTCCCGTGGACCGCAGCGGCCGCCATGACCTGGCCTGGCTGCGCACGCAGGCGCCGCAAGCGGGGCTGGTCTGCACCATGGCCGCGAACAATGAGACCGGGGTCATCAGCGAGCTCGACGCCATTGCCGATATCCTGCGCGCCAGCCCGGCGCTGTGGCTCGTCGACGGGGTGCAGGCGCTGGGCAAGCTGCCTCTGAAGCTGATCGAGCGCGGCATCGATTACGCACCGTTTTCGGGCCACAAGTTCTACGCCCCCAAGGGCATCGGCCTGCTCTATGTGCGTGCGGGCGCGCCCTTCACGCCGCTGCTCACGGGCGGCGGGCAGGAAGGGGGCTTGCGCGGCGGCACCGAAAACATCGCGGGCATTGCTGCATTGGGCGCGGTGCTGCGCGCAATGGAAGTCGGCGATGTCTTCCAGGCGCCGGCGGCGCTGGCCGCGCACCGCGCGCAGCTGGTCCAGACGCTGCGCGCGGCGTTTCCCGGGCTGGTGTTCAATGCCGATGAAACGCAGAGCCTGCCGACCACCTTGAACTTCGCGGTGCCGGGCGTGAGCTCCAGACTGCTGCTGGACCTGTTCGACGCTGCCGATATCCGCGTCAGCGGCGGCTCGGCCTGCAGCGCGGCCAAGGCCGAGCCCAGCTATGTGCTGCAGGCGATGGGGCTGGAGGCGTGGCAGACGCAGGCCGCGGTGCGGCTGTCGTTCGGCGCCCTGGACAGCGCGGAATTCATTGCCGCCGCCTGCGCGCGGTTGCGCCTTTGCGGCGAAGCGCTATGCGCGCAGGGCTCGAGCAGCGTCGCACCTGCCAAGGCCCACGCGCTGCCGCCCACGGGCATGCTGCAGGCGCAGGGGTCGTCTGCCACGGCCTGCAAGGATGTGTTCCTGCCGGTCAGTGACGCTGAAAAGCGCGAGCTGGAAATCGACTGCGAGGCGGCGGTGAAGCTGCAGCGACAAGGCCAACTGCTGTGGGTGGATGTGCGCGAAGCCTGCGAGCGCGATGTCCAGGCGCAGTACGGACTGCTCGGGAATGCGCAGGCGGTTCCCCTGTCGGGCCTGCTTTCGGCCTTGCCCGAATGGCTGGCGCTCGCGCCGCAAGTGCCGGTGGTGTTCTATTGCCGCAGCGGCAGCCGCAGCGCCCAGGCGGCGCGCGCGCTGCGCCGGCTGGGGCATGCATCCGCCTGGAGCCTGGCGGGAGGGCTGGCGATGTGGTCCGAGCCGCAGCCCGGGCGCGCGCCGGAAACCGCGGCGCACTGAGGCTCAGGCGCGGAAGTCGCGGTACTGCTGCGCAGCTTTCATGCAGCGGTCTGCAGGTGCCAGTCCAGAATCTGCTCGCCGGTCATGAAGGCCACGTCGGCATGGCCATGCATATAGGCAAGCGCCTGCTCGAAATACTTGATGCGGTGCGGCACGCCGCTGAGGAAGGGATGCACCGCCAGGCCCAGCACCCGGACCTGGTCCGTGCCCTCCTCGTAGAGCCGGTCGAAGGTGTCGGTGACGCGCTGCAGCAGCTCGTCGGCGCGGTGGTGCTGCACGGCCATCATCGGGATGTCGTTGAGCTCCACCGAGTAGGGCATGGCGATCATCTCGCCGGTGCGGGTGCGCAGCGGCACCGGCTGGTCGTCGAGCACCCAGTCGCCGATATAGCGGATGCCGGCGGCATGCAGCAGATCGACACTGTCGAGCGTCTGCGTCAGCCCCGGGCCTAGCCAGCCCATGGGCGGCTTGCCGGTGAAATCGCGGATGGTGTCCACGGTGCGGCGGATCATCGCGGCCTGGTCCTCGACCTTGTGCACCGGCATCTGCTCGAAGCCGTGGCCCATGAACTCCCAGCCGGCGTCGCGCGCGGCTTCGGCCACGCGCGGGTAGTTCAGGCACACCGCGCCGTTGATGGACAGGGTGGGCACGATCCCCAGCTTGTCCAGCGCCGCCTTCAGGCGCCAGAAACCCACCCGCATGCCGTACTCGTGCCAGGCCCAGTTGGCCATGTCGGGCTGCACCGCCACGCCCGTGGGCGCGGGCAGCACCTGGCGCGGCATCGGCCGCTCGATGCTCCAGTCCTCCACGTTGACGATGGGCCAGACGATCACCCGGGCGCCCCCCGGGCCCTTGCGCGGCGGGCGGTCGATCATGGCGCAGTAGTCGATACGGTCTCTGGGGTTCATGGGCAGGTCCATCGGAATAGGCAACACAGATGGCTGTGGCGTTGCAAGTTCGATGCCCACAGGACGTTGCAAGAGCACCCCCTATGCCCGTGACACTGGGCGAAAAGGAATTGCCGATGCACGTGCGCTCGTCTACCGGAACCAGCTTGGTGCGTCGATCGCCGGGCCGAGGGGGCTGACCACATCTGCGCACGGGCTTGGTGCGCCGTGCCAGGTGATGCACCCCCAATGCAAAAAGCCCAAGCGACCGAGTCACTTGGGCTTTTCATATGCAATCCTGGTCGGGGTGAGAGGATTCGAACCTCCGGCCTCTACGTCCCGAACGTAGCGCTCTACCAGGCTAAGCTACACCCCGATTCATCCACTTCAGTGCATCGAAACCAAGCTGGTTTCAAGTGCGTCTGTCGAGCAGCTGAGCCGCCAATTGTAGCAAGTTTGCGGTGTGCAAATTGTCTGGAAGCAGTTTCAGTGCATCGATCGCGCGTTCGGCCTCGGCATGGGCCGCGGCGCGGGCCACCTCCAGCGCGCCCGTGGCCTGGACGATGGCGATGACGGCGGCGAGCTGCTCGGTCGAGCCCTGCTCGATGGCCTCGCGCACGATGGCTGCCTGCTCGGGCGTGGCGCGCTGCATCGCGGCAATCAGCGGCAGCGTGCATTTGCCCTCGCGCAGGTCGTCGCCGAGGTTCTTGCCCATCTCCGCGGTGTCGCCGGTGTAGTCGAGCACATCGTCGATGATCTGGAACGCGGTGCCCAGCGCCTGGCCATAGGTGGCGCAGGCCTCCTCGACCTGCGCGCTGCTGCCCGCGAGCACTGCGCCGAGCTGCGCGCTGGCTTCGAACAGCTTGGCGGTCTTGGAGCGGATCACGTGCAGATAGCCGGCTTCGTCGAGCGACGCATCGTGCATGTTCATCAGCTGCTGGACTTCGCCCTCGGCAATGATGTTGGTCGCATCCGACAGGATCTGCAGCACGCGCGTGCTGCCGACCGCCACCATGATCTGGAACGAACGCGTGTGCAGGAAGTCCCCGACCAGCACGCTGGCCGGGTTGCCGAACGCCTCGTTGGCCGTGGCCCGGCCGCGGCGCATGGTCGATTCGTCGACCACGTCGTCGTGCAGCAGCGTCGCGGTATGGATCAGCTCGACCACGGCTGCGAGATTGAAGCGCTGGCTTCCCTCGTAGCCCAGCGCCTTGCAGATCATCAGCAGCAGCGCCGGGCGCAGCCGCTTGCCACCCGCAGCAATGATGTACTGGGAAATCTGGGAGATCAGCGGAACACTGGTATGCAGACGGTCGGCAATGACACTGTCCACCTCGCGCATGTCGTGGACGATCAGGGAAAGGGGATTGTTGGGGGAGATAGCTGTTGTCAAAATAGTGGCCGCCCTGTGAGCCTCGGATTATAGGAACTGTAGGCGCGAACCGGCGGCAGTTGGCGTCGGGCATGGCCTGGGGTCTGCGCGGGCCAATGGGGTGCACGCAAATTCATACCATGGTACAATCGCCGGCTCTGCGGAAATTCGTCTGCGGAACTCTCAATTCAAGAGGTCATACATGTACGCGGTCATAAAAACCGGCGGCAAGCAGTATCGCGTTGCTTCCGGCGAAAAAATTAAAGTAGAACAGATTGCTGCGGACGTAGGCCAGGAAATTGTGATCGATCAGGTTCTCGCAGTCGGCAACGGCACAGAGATCAAGATCGGCGCACCCCTGGTGTCCGGCGCAACTGTGACAGCAACTGTGGTTGCTCACGGCAAACACGACAAAGTGCACATCTTCAAGATGCGCCGTCGCAAGCACTATCAAAAGCGTCAGGGTCACCGTCAACAGTTCACTGAACTGCAGATCGTGACAATCGTTGCTTAATCGGAGCTTTCAGTCATGGCACAGAAAAAAGGCGGCGGCTCTACGCGAAACGGGCGCGATTCCAAGCCCAAGATGCTCGGCGTGAAGGCGTTCGGCGGTGAGTTGATCACTGCTGGCTCCATCATCGTTCGCCAGCGCGGCACCAAGTTCCATCCCGGCGAAAACGTCGGCCTGGGCAAGGACCACACGCTGTTTGCCTTGGTCGAGGGCCACGTGTCCTTCTCCACCAAGGGCGCACTGTCCAAGCACATGGTCAATGTGACGCCTGCCTAAGGTTTGTCACTTCGACTCGCAGCGAAGCCCCGACCTGTCGGGGCTTCGTTGTTTCAAAGGGGTTATTCTTCCCCTTGTAGTGCCCCGTTCGCCGGGGCCTTATGCTTTTGCGCCGGGCGGCTACGCAGCCCGCTGCACGAAAGCACACTGATTTTGTAAACTGGATGCCTCATGAAGTTCGTCGATGAAGCTTATATTGACATTGCTGCCGGTGATGGCGGCAATGGCTGCGTCTCGTTTCGACACGAGAAATACAAGGAATTCGGCGGCCCCAATGGGGGAGACGGCGGCCGCGGCGGCCATGTCTTCGCGGTAGCGGATGCCAATCTCAACACCCTGGTCGATTTCCGCTATGCGCGCCGCCATGAAGCCAAGCGCGGCGAGCACGGCATGGGCTCGGACATGTTTGGCGCCGCGGGCTACGACATCACCTTGCGCGTGCCCGTGGGCACGATCTTTTCCGACCAGGAAACCGGCGAAGTGCTCTATGAGCTGCTGAACCCGGGCGAGGTCGTCACCATTGCCAAGGGCGGCGATGGCGGTTTCGGCAACATGCGCTTCAAGAGCGCGATCAACCGCGCGCCGCGCCAGAAGACGCCCGGCTGGCCCGGCGAGCGCAAGAGCCTCAAGCTCGAGCTCAAGGTGCTGGCCGATGTCGGCCTGCTGGGCATGCCCAATGCGGGCAAGTCGACGCTGATCACGGCCGTGTCCAATGCGCGCCCGAAGATCGCCGACTATCCATTCACCACGCTGCACCCGAACCTGGGCGTGGTGCGCGTCGGCCCCGAGCAGAGCTTCGTCATTGCCGACATTCCCGGCCTGATCGAAGGCGCGTCCGAAGGCGCGGGCCTGGGCCATCTGTTCCTGCGCCATCTGCAGCGCACGCGTTTGCTGCTGCACGTGGTCGACATGGCTCCGTTCGACGATACCGTCGACCCCGTGGCCCAGGCCAAGGCGATTGTCGGCGAGCTCAAGAAGTACGACGCCGCGCTCTACGACAAGCCGCGCTGGCTGGTGCTCAACAAACTCGACATGGTGCCGACCGAAGAACGCGCCGCGCGCGTCAAGGACTTCGTCAAGCGCTTCAAGTGGAAGGGCCCGGTGTTCGAGATCTCGGCGCTGACACGCGAAGGCTGCGAGCCGCTGATCAAGACCATCTTCCAGCATGTGCAGGCACAGCAGCGTGCGGAAAACACGCCCGAGGAAATCGATCTGCGCTTCGTGGGCGATGCACCCGCGGAGATCGATCCGCGCGATCCGCGTTTCGCGGACGACGACGCGCCGGGCGACGCTTCGAAATGACAGGGCCCGGCAGGCCGCGAGGCTTGCCTGGGGGAGGGGCCCGAGGGCCGTTGACTGATCAGCGCCGGGGCCCGCGGGGGCAGGCGCCCAAGAACAATCTCAATCATGGCTTCCAGTGTTTTGCGCGACGCGCGGCGTATCGTGGTGAAGGTCGGCTCCAGCCTCGTGACCAACGAAGGCCGGGGCCTCGATGAGGAGGCCATCGCGCAGTGGAGCCAGCAGCTCGCCAGCCTGGTGCGCGGCGATGCCGACGGCGTGCGCCGCGAGGTGGTCATGGTCTCGAGCGGGGCCATTGCCGAAGGCATGAAGCGCCTGGGCTGGAAAACGCGTCCCAAGCAGGTGCATGAACTGCAGGCGGCCGCGGCCGTCGGCCAGATGGGCCTGGCGCAGATGTATGAAACCAAGCTGCGCGAGCAGGGCGTGGGCAGCGCCCAGGTGCTGCTGACCCATGCCGACCTTGCCGACCGCGAGCGCTATCTCAATGCGCGCACCACGCTGCTGACGCTGCTGAATCTGGGCGTGGTGCCGGTCATCAACGAGAACGACACCGTCGTCAACGACGAGATCAAGTTCGGCGACAACGACACGCTGGGCGCGCTGGTCGCGAATCTGGTCGATGCCGATGCGCTGGTGATCCTGACCGACCAGAAGGGCCTGTACACGGCCGACCCGCGCAAGAACCCCGATGCGCGCTTCGTCGACGAGGCGCAGGCCGGCGACCCGGCGCTCGAGGCCATGGCCGGCGGCGCGGGCTCGAGCATCGGCAGCGGCGGCATGATCACCAAGATCCTGGCCGCCAAGCGCGCCGCGGGCTCGGGCGCCTCGACCGTCATCGCCTGGGGGCGCGAACCGAATGTGCTGGGCCGATTGGTCGCGGGCGAGGCGATCGGCACGCTGCTGATCGCGCAGACGCCGAAGAAGCAGGCGCGCAAGCAGTGGATTGCCGACCATCTGCAGCTCAAGGGTGCGGTCAGCGTCGACCAGGGCGCGGCCGGCAAGGTGCAGGAAGAGGGCAAGAGCCTGCTGCCGATCGGCATGACGGGCGTCGAAGGCACCTTCTCGCGCGGCGACGTCATCGCGGTGCGTGATCCACAGGGCCGGGAAATCGCGCGCGGACTGGCCAACTATGCCAGCGCCGAGGCGCGGCTGCTGTGCCGCAGGAGCTCGTCGGAATTCGAGCGTCTGCTGGGCTACAGTGCCGAATCCGAGATGATCCACCGCGACAATATGATTGTTGCCGGCCACTGAAAGCAGACGCCAGGCGGTGCCTGGCGTTGGTTTCAGAGGTGCTTGTTGTTGTCCGCCGCGGCGCGCTGGCTGGCCGCCGTGAGATCCGTCTGCGGATCGGGATCGAAGCTTGCGCCTGGCGGAAGCTCCAGCCCCGGGTGCAGCAGCCCCAGCGTCGTGCGCGAGGGCAATGTGGCCATGGTCATCGCGGGGCCGTCCTGATCGCGGTTGCGCATGCCGCTGCGCAGGTAGCGGTTGCGCTGCTCCTGGCGCGGCAGGAAGCGCGCCAGCTCGGTCAACGCCATTTCATAGACGCCGCGCTTGAATTCCACGACCACTTCCAGCGGCACCCAGTAATCGTTCCAGCGCCAGGCGTCGAACTCCGGATGGTCGGTGGCCCTGAGGTTCAAGTCCCAGTCATGGCCCAGCAACTGCAGCAAATACCAGATCTGCTTTTGGCCGCGGTAGTGCCCGCGCGCATCGCGTCGGATATACCGGTCTGGCACCTCGTAGCGCAACCAGTCCCGGGTTCTGGCAACCACGCGAACGTGGTCGGGCTTCAGACCCACCTCTTCATGCAATTCCCGAAACATCGCCTGCTCAGGAGATTCCCCGCGGTCTATGCCGCCTTGCGGGAACTGCCAGCTGTGGGTGCGGATGCGTTTCCCCCAGAACACCTGGTTCTTGTGGTTGAGCAGGATGATGCCGACGTTCGGGCGAAATCCGTCCCGGTCAAGCATAATCGAACCCCAATTTTTGAATTGCGTCCATTATGCATGGTGCCATGCCCCCGGCAAGCGCGCCCGCCTGATTTCCGCTGTACTCTCGCCCCATGAAAGCCTCTCAATTCTTCATCTCCACCTTCAAAGAAGCGCCAGCCGATGCCGAAGTGGTCAGCCACCAGCTCATGATGCGCGCGGGGCTGATCAAGCGCCTGGGCGCGGGGGTCTACAACTACATGCCCATGGGCCTGCGCGTCATCCGCAAGGTCGAAGCCATCGTGCGCGAGGAAATGAACCGCGCGGGTGCCGTGGAGATCTCGATGCCCGTCGTCCAGCCCGCCGAGCTGTGGCAGGAGACCGGCCGCTTCGAGAAGATGGGCCCCGAGCTGCTGCGCATCCAGGACCGCCACGGCCGCGACTTCATCATCCAGCCGACCAGCGAGGAAGTGGTAACAGACATCGCGCGCCAGGAACTTCGCAGCCATAAACAGTTACCCAAGAATCTCTACCAGATTCAAACCAAGTTCCGCGACGAGCGCCGCCCCCGTTTTGGCCTCATGCGCGGACGCGAGTTCACCATGAAGGACGCCTACAGCTTCGACAAGAGCCGCGACGCAGCCCAGCTGAGCTATCAGAACATGCGCCAGGCCTACCAGCAGATCTTCGACCGTTTCGGTCTGCGCTACCGCGCCGTGCGTGCCGACAGCGGCGCGATTGGCGGCGACCTGAGCGAAGAGTTCCAGGTCATTGCCGCGACCGGCGAGGACGCGATCGTCTATTGCCCGGACAGCGACTACGCCGCGAACCTCGAAAAAGCCGAGGCGCTCGCGCCCACCGCTGCGCGTCCGGCCGCCTCGCTGCCCATGAGCAAGACCGCAACGCCGGGCAAGAGCACCTGCGCCGATGTTGCCGAGCTGCTGGGCGTGCCGTTGTCGACCACCGTGAAATCGCTGGTGCTGGCCACCGATGTGCTCGATGACAAGGGTGTGCTGGTCAAGAGCCAGGTCTGGCTGCTGCTGCTGCGCGGCGACCACGACATGAACGAGATCAAGGTCGCCAAGGTGCCGGGCCTCGACGCGGGCTTCCGCTTCGCGACCCAGGCCGAGATCGAGTCGCACTTCGGTTGCAAGCCCGGCTTCCTGGGCCCGGTCAACCTGCTGCAGCCCGTGAACCTGGTCGTGGACCGCGACGTGGCCGTCATGGGCGACTGGATCTGCGGCGCCAATGAGGAAGGCTTCCACATGATCGGCGTCAACTGGGGCCGCGACCTGCCCGAGCCGGCGCTGGTTGCCGACCTGCGCAACGTCGTCGCCGGCGACGCCTCGCCCGACGGCAAGGGGCTGCTTGCGATCGAGCGCGGCATCGAGGTCGGCCATGTGTTCTACCTGGGCGACAAGTATTCCCGGGCGATGAACGCGACCTTCCTGGCCGACAACGGCAAGCCCGCGTTCTTCGAGATGGGCTGCTACGGCATCGGCATCACGCGCCTGCCGGCCGCGGCCATCGAGCAGAACCACGACGAGCGCGGCATCATCTGGCCCGACGCCATTGCGCCCTTCACCGTCGTGCTGTGCCCGATCGGCATGGCGCGCAGCGAGGCCGTGCAGGCCAGCGCCGGCGCGCTGTACGACGCGCTTCTCAAGCTTGGAGTCGACGTGATCCTGGACGACCGCGACGAGCGCCTGGGCGCGATGCTGGCCGACTGGGAGCTGATCGGCGTGCCGCACCGCGTGGTCATCTCCGACCGTGGCCTGAAAGAAGGCACGGTCGAATACCAGCACCGCCGCGAGACCGAAGCCAGCAAGGTCGCGCAGGACGGCATCCTCGAGCACCTCAAGGCACGTCTGGGCCTGTAATGAAACCCTCGGGCCGCAGCGCTGCAACCCTGCCGCAGCCTGTGGCCGCAGGGCTGCGCCGGCGCGGGCTGCTGGCTGCCGCACCGGGCTGGCTCATGCTTTCCGGCGGGCCCGCGCATGCCGGCGGCCAGCTCGAGGAGCCGCTGGCCGACTCGGTGCGCACGGCGCTGCGCGCGGCCGTGGGCAGCGCCGGGCCGCCCGAGCTGATGTTTGCCTCGACCGAGGCCCGGCTGTCGTACCTGCGCTGGCTGGCCGCGATGAGCGACCGGCTCTACCGGCGCAAGCCCGACGACGCGGTGCGCCGCGAATTCCTGCAGACCATCTGGTACGAGGCGCGGCGCGCGGGGCTCGACGTGAGCCTGGTGCTGGGGCTGGTCGAGGTCGAAAGCGCATTCCGCAAGTTCGCGATCTCGAGCGTCGGGGCGCGCGGCTACATGCAGATCATGCCGTTCTGGATGCGCGTCATCGGCGACGGCGATGCGGGCAAGCTGTTCCACATGCAGACCAACCTGCGCTTTGGCTGCGTCATCCTGCGCCACTACCTGGACCGCGAGCGCGGCGACATGTTCATGGCGCTGGGCCGCTACAACGGCAGCCGCGGCCGCTCGCCCTATCCCGATGCGGTGTTTGCAGCGCAGCGCAAGTGGGTGTTCGATCCCGCGAGCCGGGTCTGAGTCAAGCGGCCGCGGCGGGCGTGGGTGGGGTCTCGGCATCCAGCCTGGACACCATCACCTGATCGATGCGGTAGCTGTCCACATCCAGCACCTCGAACTTGTAGCCGCCCCAGTTGACGCTGTCGGTGCGCCGCGGCACCCGCCGCAGCATCACCATCAGGAAGCCGCCCAGGGTTTCATATTCTTCCTCGTGCGGCAGCGCGTCGAGCGACAGCGCACGCAGCACGTCCTGCACCGGCGTCACGCCGTCGATCAGCCAGGAATTGGCGTCGCGCCGCACGATCTGCTCTTCGTCGTCGGTGGCGACCATGTCGCCCATCACGGTGCTCATCACGTCGTTGAGCGTGACCACGCCCACCACCAGGCTGTATTCGTTGAGGATGATGGCAAAGTCTTCGTGGACCTGGCGGAACTGGTCGAGCACCTCGGTCAGCGTGAGCCGGTCGGGAACCACCAGGGCCTTGTGCACCAGCGTATCGTCGCGCAGCGAGATCGGCTGGTTGGTCAGCGCGCGCTGGAACAGGTCCTTGGCATCGACATAGCCCACCACATGGTCGATGTCGCCTTCGCAGACCGGGTAGGTCGAAAAGGGTTCCGCGGCAATGCGCAGCCGCACCACTTCCTCGGGGTCATCGCGCAGGAAATAGGCAATGCGCTCGCGCTGCGTCATGGCGGAGGACACGGTGCGCGAGTCGAGCTCGAACACATTCGCGATCATCTGCTGCTCGCGCTGGCCCATCATGCCGGTGCGCGCGCCGGCTTCGGTCATGGCCAGGATGTCATCGGAGGTGATGCGCTCGTCGCGCTGGGTCGGCAGCTTGAACAGCTTGAAGATCGCATCGGTGCCGCGGCTGTAGAGCCAGACGATGGGCTTGAACAGCGTCATGCAGGTCTGCATCGGACCGACCACGCGCAGCGCCACCGCTTCGGACTCCGCCATGCTCAGCCGCTTGGGAATCAGGTCCGCGAAGATGATGAACAGCGACGTGATGATGAAGAATGACGACAGAAAGCCCAGCGTCGCGGCCGTGGTGGCTGAGAACCACAGTTCGAGCGCACGCGTGAAATAAGGGCTGAAGGCGCCTTCGCCGACGATACCGCCCAGGATGGCAATCGCGTTCTGTCCAATCTGCACGACCGTGAAGTAATTGCCCGGCTGCTCCTGGATGCGCAGCACGCCATCGGCGCGGGCATCGCCCTCGTCGGCCAGCTGTCTGAGCCGCAGGCGCCGCGAGGCGGCCAGCGAGATCTCGGCCATCGAGAAAAAGGCGCTGAGGGCAATCAGCAGGGCAATGGTCAACAGACTTTGGGACAGACTCATAGGCAGACGGAAACTCGCGGCAGGGACATGGCCGACATTGCATCACAAAAGAGGCTTGGGCCAACGAGGCGCCAGCCGTGGGCACTAAAAAACCGCCCGAAGGCGGTTGGATGTGGTGCGGATGACCTGCAGCATTTGTTGATTCTTAGTGCAAGCCTTTGAAACTGGCGTGCTCCAATTCAGAGGCACCGAGGAAGGGCCGCCCCGCACCGAGGGTGCCGTCCCCCTCCACCGAAGGTTGAGAGGGGGAAGCGGCGACAGCCGCTTAGGGGGTGCTTTAAGCTTTATTATCCAGCAGCTGCTGGAGTTCGCCCGATTCATACATCTCCATCATGATGTCCGAACCGCCGATGAATTCACCCTTGACGTAGAGCTGGGGAATGGTCGGCCACTGGCTGTAATCCTTGATGCTCTGGCGGATTTCCTGGTCTTCCAGGACGTTCACCGTGGCGATGGTCTTGGTGTCCACACCGCAGGCCTTGAGGATCTGCAGCGCGCGGCCGGAAAAGCCGCACTGGGGGAAACTCGCGTTGCCCTTCATGAACAGCAGGATGTCGTTGGTCTTGACGAGTTCGTCGATGCGTTGGTGGGTATTGCTCATGTGTGGCTCCAGAAGAGGGCGGCCGCGCGTGCGGCAAGGGATACACCCGGGATTATTTCATTGTCTTTGCAAATCCGTCATGCACCCGCCGGTGCAACGGGCAATGCCCGCCAGATCGTTGCGGCTTTGCACCTGCGCAAAGCCCGCGGCCTCCAGCAGCGCCTGCACCGCTGGCGCCTGGTCCCAGCCATGCTCGATCAGCAGCCAGCCACCGGGCGCGAGATGCGCCGGTGCCTGGTCGATGATCGCACGGATGTCGTCGAGCCCGTCGGCGCCGCTGGCCAGCGCCGACAGCGGTTCATGCGTCAGGCCAAGCAGATGGGGATCATTGGCGGCAATATAAGGGGGGTTGGTGACGATCGCATCGAAGGCCAGCTCCTTTGCCAGCGCCTGCAGCCACGAGCCATGCGCAAACTGCAGCGCCAGGCCCAGCTGGCGCGCATTGGCTTCGGCCACGGCCAACGCATCGGCGCTGGCATCGACGGCCCAGACCCGTGCATCGGGGCGCTGGTGCTGCAGTGCGAGCGCGATCGCGCCGCTGCCCGTGCCCAGATCGGCAATGCGCGGCGCGGCATGACCGGTGAGCACTTCAAGCGCCCAGTCGACCAGCGTTTCGGTGTCGGGGCGCGGGTCGAGCACGCGTGCATCGATCTGCAGCGCCAGGCCATAGAACTCCTTGCGCCCGGTGAGATAGGCCACGGGTGCGCCGGCCATGCGGCGCGCGCAGAAGTCGTTGAAAGCCTGCTGCTGCGCGGGCGTGAGCAGGTCGGTGTCGTGCGTCAATAGCCAGGCGCGGCCGGCGTCAGGACGGCCCAGCGCATGCAGCAGCAGCAATTGGGCGTCGATGCGGTCCAGGCCGGCCTGCCGGGCCTGGTGCAGGGCCTGCTCCAGCGTCATCCGTTGACTTCCAGCTCGGCCAACTGTTCCGCCTCGCGCGCATGCTGCAGCGCCTGGATCACATCGCCCATGTCGCCTTCCATCACATACAGCAGCTTGTAGAGCGTGAGGTTGATGCGGTGGTCGGTGAGCCGGCCCTGGGGAAAGTTGTAGGTGCGGATGCGGTCGGAGCGGTCGCCGCTGCCGATCAGCCCCTTGCGCTGCGCCGCTTCCTTGGCCGCGCGCTCGCTGCGCTCCTTTTCCTGGATGCGCGCCTGCAGCACCTGCAGCGCCTTGGCCTTGTTGGCGTGCTGGCTGCGACCGTCCTGGCATTCGGCGACGATGCCGGTGGGCAGGTGGACCACGCGCACCGCGGAGTCGGTCTTGTTGATGTGCTGGCCGCCCGCGCCGCTGGCGCGGAAGGTGTCGATGCGCAGGTCGGAGGGGTTGAGCGTGATGGCCTGGGTCTCGTCGGGCTCGGGCATGACGGCGACGGTGCAGGCGCTGGTGTGGATGCGGCCCTGGGTCTCGGTGGCCGGCACGCGCTGCACGCGGTGGCCGCCCGACTCGAAGCGCAGCTTGCCGTAGACCTCGTCGCCCGACACATGCAGCACGATTTCCTTGTAGCCGCCGACCTCGTTGTCGCTGGCGCTCATCACTTCGACCTTCCAGCCCACGCTGTCGCAGTAGCGCGTGTACATGCGCGCCAGGTCCGCGGCAAACAGCGCCGATTCGTCGCCGCCCGTGCCGGCGCGGATTTCGAGGTAGGCGGCGCGCGCGTCGTCGGGGTCCTTGGGCAGCAGCATCCGCTGAAGCTCGTCGGCGAGCTGCGCCAGCTCGGCCGTGGCGCTGGCGATTTCTTCCTGCGCCATCTCGGCCATCTCGGGGTCAGATTGCATGGCCTGCGCCTCGGCCAGGTCGGTTTCGCGCTGCACGAAACGTGCATAGCGCCCGGCAATGGCCGTGACTTCGGCATGCTCGCGCGAAATCTTTCGGTACTGGGCCACGTCGCCCATGATGTCCTCGCGCGACAGCAGGAAGTCGAGCTCCTCGAGGCGCTGGGCGAAACGTTGCAGCTGGCTGCGGAGAAAGGGTTGCATGGCGGGAAAGCGATTGCGCTATGCGGACATAGCGGGAAGAAGGGCGAGGGCGGCGAAGGCGCGTGCCGGGGCACGCACGGGGCAGGGCCGCGTCGCTAGAGCGTGCTCTTGTGGCCCTGCGCGCGCAGGAACAGGCGCGAGACGGTCTGCACGGTCTGGGCACGCTGCTCGGGGTCGCCCGAATGCAGCTCGGCCATGGTGCCGTGCAGCATCTTCTGCGTGAGGCCGCGCGACAGCGCCTCGAGCACGGCGTCGACATCCTCGCCCTTGGCCAGGCGCTTGCGTGCACGCGCGATCTCGGCCGCGCGCCAGGCATCGGTCTGCTCGTGCAGTTGCTGGATCAAGGGCACGACGCCGCCTTGCGGGCTGCGCTGGTCCATCCAGTGCAGGAAGCTCTGCACGCCGCTGTCGATGATCGCCTCGGCCTGCGCCACGGCAGCCTGGCGGTGGGCCTGCGCGGTCTGCACGACATGCGCGAGATCGTCGACGGTGTAGAGATAGACGTCGCGCAGCGCCTTGACCTCGGGCTCGATGTCGCGCGGCACGGCCAGGTCGACCATGAACATCGGGCGGTGCTTGCGTTTCTTCAGCGCGCTCTCGACCGCGCCCAGGCCGATGATCGGCAGGCTCGAGGCGGTGCAGCTGATCACCGCGTCGTATTCGTGCAGGTGGTCGGGCAGCTCGGCCAGGCGCATGACCTCGGCGCCAAAGCGCGCGGCCAGCTTCTCGCCGCGCTCGATGGTGCGGTTGGCAATGGTGATGTGCTGCGGGTTCTTCGCGGCGAAATGCGTCGCGGCCAGCTCGATCATTTCGCCGGCGCCGACAAACAGGATGCGGATCTTGCCCAGGTCCTCGAACAGCTGGCCGGCCAGGCGCACGGCAGCGGCGGCCATGCTGATGCTGTGCTCGCCGATCTCGGTCGAGCTGCGCACTTCCTTGGCCACGGCAAAGCTGCGCTGGAACAGCTGGTTGAGCGTCGTGCCCAGCGCGCCCGCGGTTTCGGCGGCGCGCACCGCGTTCTTCATCTGGCCGAGGATCTGCGCCTCGCCCAGCACCATCGAGTCGAGCCCGCTGGCGACGCGAAACGCGTGGCGCGCGGCCAGGCCTTCTTCGAGCTGGTAGGAGTGCGAGCGCAGCACTTCCGGGCTCACGCCGCCGCTGCGCGCGAGCCAGTCGAGCGTGTGGCCCAATGCAGGGGTATTGGCCGCGCAGTAGATTTCAGTGCGGTTGCAGGTCGACAGGATGGCGGTCTCGACGCCGTCGTGGTGGCCGGTGCTGCCCAGCGATTGGCGCAGGCCCTGCAGCGTCGGCGTGATCTGGTCGAGCGCAAACGCGAAACGACCCCGCAAATCAAGCGGGGCCGTGTGGTGGTTGATACCTAACGCCCAGACTGCCATAGACCTGCATTATAAAATTTATGCGCCCGCTTGGCATCCTCTGCCTGCATAAGCCTTCGTTTGGATCATTGACATGGGTTTTACTGCCGCGCTCGCGCATCTGCTGAACTTTGCCGCCCCGGCTTTGGTGCTCGCACTGGGGCTGGCCCTGGCCGCCCGCGCCATCGGCTCTAAAGATACGCATCTCACCGGCTGGTGGGCGCAGGTCGCCATCAATTGCATCATGGGCTGCGGCGTGCTGCTGGCCGGGCTGGTGTGGTTCGGGCGCGATGGCAAGCTCGCGACCTATGCGGCGCTGGTGCTCGCATGTGCCGCATGCCAGTGGGTGCTTGCGGGCAGCTGGCGCCGCTGAGCCTCATGGTCAGGCCTGGTAGCCGGTGAGCAGGATGTACCAGGCCAGGGCGCCCACCACCAGGGCCAGGACCATCGGCAGCGCATTGAGCAATTGGTGCGGCAGGCGCCAATGCCTGCCCGCCCGCGTCTTGGCACGTCTGTAGCCTTTGAATCCCAGCCACAGCGCCGCTGGCGGAAACAGCAGCACGGGCAGCATCAGCCATAGCAGGGGCAGGGTCAGCAAGGACAGGATCACCGAGGCTGTGCGCATGGCGTCCCTTGGGCATGTGCCGACAGGGCCGGCGCGCGTCGCAGGCTCATGCCGCAGCGCTGAACAGATCCACCCGGTCGCTGATGATCCCGTCCGTGCCCAGGTCCAGCAGCCGCTGCACCGCCCATTCGTCATTGACCGTGTAGCTGATGCAGCGCATGCCCATGTCATGCACCTGCGCGACGCGCGCAGCGTCCCACAGCGCATGGTTGAACACCATCGCCACGCAGCCCAGGTCCTGGGCTATTGCAAAGTCGGCATCGCCCTCGGCGAGCTTGTCGACCAGCAGGCCGCGCGGAATGTGCGGCGCGGCGTCCTTGGCAGCCTGCAGCGCCGCGGGCTTGAACGAGGTGAAGAAGGGCTGGACGATATCGCGCGGCCAGATGCGGTTCATCAGCTCGGCGACGACGCGGCCGGTCTCGGCTTCCTGGCCGGGCGTGGGCTTGATCTCGACGTTCAGGAAGAAATGGTTGGCCAGGCACCAGCGCGCGAGCGCCTCGAGCGTGGGCAGCGCCTCGCCCGCGTAGGCGCGCGAATGCCAGCTGCCGGCGTCGAGCCGCGCGATCCCGGCCAGGCCCAGGTCGCCGCCCGTGCCGCGGCCGTTGGTGGTGCGCTCGAGCGTGGCGTCGTGCAGCAGGAAGGGCACGCCGTCGCGCGTGAGCTTGGCGTCGCACTCGAACATGCGCCAGCCATGCGCCGCGCCCAGGCGGAAGGCGCTCATGGTGTTCTCGGGCGCGAGCTTTCCGGCGCCGCGGTGGGCGATCCAGCGGGGGTAGGGCCAGGAGGTCGAGGGGGCGGTCATCGCGGATCCATCAAAAAACGAAAGGGGAATGTGAAAAGAGAGCCACTGGGGCTCTCTTCGGGGTAGCGCTTAGATGCGCTTTCCTGTCTCTGCGTTGAACCAGTGCAGGCGGCGTTCTTCACGCGGCTGGATGCGGATGGTATCGCCGGCCTTGGGGAAGCTGTGCGCTTCCTCGATGCGCACGGTGACCATTTCGCCACCGACGGTGCCATAGACCAGGCGCTCGGCGCCCAGCAGCTCGACGGTGATGACCTGCATCTCCCAGCCGCCGCTGGCGACGATGTCGATGTGCTCGGGGCGGATGCCCAGGATCTGGCCGGCCTTGCCGCCGGGCGCGTTCTTCAGCAGGTTCATGGGCGGCGAGCCGATGAAGCTGGCGACGAAAGTCGTGGCCGGGGTGTTGTAGACCTCTTCGGGCGTGCCGAACTGGTCCATCACGCCGCCGTTCATCACGATCATGCGCTGCGCCAGCGTCATGGCTTCGACCTGGTCATGGGTCACGAACAGGCTGGTGATGCCGAGTTCGTTGTGCAGCTTCTGGATCTCGATGCGGGTCTGCGCGCGCAGCTTGGCGTCGAGGTTGGACAGCGGCTCGTCGAACAGGAAGACCTTGGGCTGGCGCACGATGGCGCGGCCCATGGCGACGCGCTGGCGCTGGCCGCCCGAGAGCTGGCGCGGCTTGCGGTCGAGCAGGTGGCCGAGCTCGAGGATCTTGGCGGCCTTGTCGACGCGCTGCTTGATCTCGTCGGCCGGCACCTTGGCGATCTTCAGGCCATAGGCCATGTTCTCGAAGTTCGTCATGTGCGGGTAGAGCGCGTAGTTCTGGAACACCATCGCGATGTCGCGCTGGGCCGGCTCCAGGTTGTTGACCACGCGGTCGCCGATGCTGATGTCGCCGCCGGAGACTTCTTCCAGGCCGGCGATCATGCGCAGCAGCGTCGACTTGCCGCAGCCCGAGGGGCCGACGATGACGATGAATTCGCCGTCCTTGATGTCAGCGTTGACACCGTGGATCACGGGCACTGCGGTCTTGCCGGTGCCGTAGCGCTTGACGACGTTCTTGAGGGTAATGGATGCCATGGGAGTATTCGTTCAGATCGTTCGGAGGTTCAAAAGGAGCGGTGCTGGGCTTACTTCTCGGTATCGACCAAGCCCTTCACGAACCACTTCTGCATCAGCATCACCACGGCCGCGGGGGGCAGCATGGCGACAATGGCGGTGGCCATCACGATGTTCCAGTCCACGGCGGCTTCGCCACCGGCCAGCATGCGCTTGATGCCGATCACCACCGGGTACATGTCTTCGCTGGTGGTCATCAGCAGCGGCCACAGGTATTGGTTCCAGCCATAGATGAACTGGATCACGAACAGCGCGGCCACCGAGGTCTTCGACAGCGGCACCAGCACATCCTTGAAGAAGCGCATCGGGCCCGCGCCGTCGATGCGTGCGGCTTCGACCAGCTCGTCCGGCACCGACAGGAAGAACTGGCGGAACAGGAAGGTGGCGGTGGCCGAGGCGATCAGCGGCAGCGTGAGGCCGGCGTAGCTGTTGAGCATGCCGAGTTCCGCGACGACCTTGTAGGTCGGCAGGATACGCACTTCGACGGGCAGCATCAGCGTCAGGAAAATCGCCCAGAAGCACAGCATCTTGAACGGGAAGCGGAAGTAGACGATGGCAAACGCCGACAGCAGCGAGATCGCGATCTTGCCGACGGTGATGACCATTGCCGTGACGAAGCTGACCCACATCATGTGCATGACGTTGGTGTTCGAGCCGAGCTTGCCCGAGCCGAACAGCGCGGCCTGGTAGTTTTCCCAGAGGTGCGCGCCGGGCAGCAGCGGCATCGGGGACTGGACGATCGCATCCGCGGTGTGCGTGGATGCCACGAACGCCAGATACAGGGGGAAGGCCACGATCAGCACGCCCACGATCATCACGAGGTGGGACAGGACGGTGATCCAGGGACGGCGGTCAACCATGGGAAGGCTCCAGATTCACGAAAGAGGGTGCGGCAAGGAGGGCGGACATCAGTACTGCACCTTCTTTTCGACGTAGCGGAACTGCACCACGGTCAGGGCCACCACGATGATCATCAGGATCACCGACTGGGCTGCGGAGCTGCCGAGGTCCAGCGACTTGAAGCCGTCCTGGTACACCTTGTAGACCAGGATCGAGGTCGACTGGCCCGGGCCGCCGGCCGTCGCCGCGTCGATGATGCCGAAGGTGTCGAAGAACGCGTAGACGATGTTGATCACCAGCAGGAAGAAGGTGGTGGGCGACAGCAGCGGCAACTGGATGTTCCAGAAGCGGCGCCATGGGCCCGCACCGTCGATGGACGCAGCCTCGATCAGCGATTTGGGAATCGACTGCAGGCCGGCCAGGAAGAACAGGAAGTTGTACGAGATCTGCTTCCACACCGAAGCCAGAACGACCAGCGCCATCGCCTGGTTCTCGTTCATGATGTGGTTCCAGTTGTAGCCGAGCTCACCCAGGTAGTGGGCAACGACGCCCAGCGACGGGGAGAACATGAACATCCACAGCACGCCGGCAATGACCGGGGCCACGGCGTAGGGCACGATCAGCAGCGTCTTGTAGAGCATGGCCGCGCGCACGATGCGGTCGGCAAAGATGGCCAGCAGCAAGGAGACCGTGATACCCAGGCCCGCGACCAGCACCGAGAACAGTGCCGTGCGCAGGAAGGAGTTGAGGTAGGTCGGGTCGTCCAGCAGATTGGTGAAGTTCTCCAGGCCCACCCATTCCGTGCTCATGCCGAAGGCATCTTCGATCTGGAACGACTGAAGCACGGCCTGGGCGGCAGGCCAGAAGAAGAAAATGCCAATGATCAGCAGCTGGGGCAGCAAAAGCGCCCAGGGCAACCATGTCGAGCGGAAAAGTACGCGTTTTTCCATGGGGGTCACAAACAAAAAAAACCGCCGAACCCCCAGCAGGGAGTTCGGAGGATTGGAAGGCGCCGGCCACCTGGGGTGTGAAAAGCGAATCTAAACGAACCGAGTCGAAGCGCTTAATCCAGCGAATATGCGCGTATTGTGCCTAGCTGGCAGCCGCTGTGCCAGTGTTAAACCCGCTATATCTTGAAATATAGGGGTTTAGCCCTATGCAAGTCTTACTTCTTGTTGGCGCGCTCGAAACGCACCAGCAGTTCGTCGCCGCGCTTGACGATCGAGTCCAGCGCTTCCTTGGCGGGCTTCTTGCCGCTCCAGACCTGCTCGAGTTCTTCGTCCTCGATGGTGCGGATCTGCACGTAGTTGCCCAGGCGGATGCCGCGCGAGTTGTCGGTGACCTTGCGGATCATCTGTTGCACGGCAACGTCAGTGCCGGGGTTCTTCTGGTAGAAGCCCGACTTCTCGGTCAGGTCATAGGCCGCCATCGTCACGGGCAGGTAGCCCGTGCGCTGGTGGCTCGCGGCCTGGACCTTGCTCTGCGACAGGAAGTCGAAGAACGCGGCCACGCCGTTGTATTCGGCAGGCTTCTTGCCGGCCATGACCCACAGCGAGGCGCCGCCGATGACGGTGTTCTGCGGTGCGCCCTTGACGTCGGCGTAGTAGGGCAGGGGAGCCAGTGCATAGCTGAACTTGGCGTTCTTGGCCACGTCGCCGTAGAAGCCCGACGAGGTCTGGATCATGGCGCACTCACCCGAGGTGAACGAAGCCTGTGCCGAGGAGGCGCGGCCCTTGTAGACGAACTCGCCTGCAGCAGCGGCCTTGGCCAGGTTGTCGATGTGCTTGACGTGCAGTGGCGAATTGACCTTCATGCGCGCGTCCATGCCGCCCAGGCCGTTGGACTTGGTGGCGAACTCGACGTTGTGCCAGGTCGAGAAGCTCTCGAGCTGGGTCCAGCCTTGCCAGGCCAGCGTCATCGGGCAGCTGTGGCCGCTGGCCTTGAGCTTCTTGGCGGCTTCGAACACTTCGGGCCAGGTCTTGGGCGCGACGTCGGGGTTCAGGCCGGCCTTCTTGAAGGCGTCCTTGTTGTAATAGAAGATCGTGG